>Ga0257121_1003039_pt1 | contig 11242 bp, 8 predicted proteins | sample SI106_100metaG_FD_190180 | JGI IMG/M metagenome (GOLD analysis project Ga0257121, IMG submission 190180) | Marine microbial communities from Saanich Inlet, British Columbia, Canada - SI106_100 | ecosystem: Environmental > Aquatic > Marine > Inlet | place: Canada: British Columbia | collected... | reverse complement strand
AAAACTAAAACTAAAGAAAAATAAAATTGAAGGAGCTATTGGATTAGCTCATACTCGATGGGCTACTCATGGAGAGCCATCAGACAAAAATGCGCATCCTCACATTTCCAAAAATTCAATTAGTGTTGTACACAATGGAATTATTGAAAACTATTTAGAACTTAAAGATTCTCAAATTAAACAGGGATATACATTTACTTCTGACACTGATACAGAGGTTATTGCTCATGCAATTGACTTCGCTATACAATCAACTAATTCTTTGCTAGAAGCAACTCAAAAAGTATTAAAAACATTTGATGGCTCTTACGGACTTGGAATTATTTCTTTAAAGCATCCAAACACACTAATTGCCGCACGAAAAGGCTCACCTCTTTTAATAGGTATTGGAAGCAATGAAAACTATATTGCATCTGATCAAATGGCACTCTTATCAGTGACTAATAAGTTTATTTTTCTTGAAGAAGGAGATGTCGCTGAACTTACTTTAGAAAAAGTCACTATTTATAATAAAGAAGGGGTTATAGTTGACCGGCCAATTAAACTTTCAAATTTAAAGGAAGGTCAGGTTGACTTAGGTTCTTATGATCACTTTATGCAAAAAGAGATCTTTGAGCAGCCGCAAGCTATAAGGGACACGTTAGAGTCTCGTATTACCAAAGAGAGTGTTCTGGTTTCAACCTTTGGACACAAAGCTAGAGATGTTTTCAAACACATTAAGCAAGTACAAATTGTTGCTTGTGGCACAAGCTACAACGCGGGTATGGTAGCAAAATATTGGATTGAAGATATCTCTAAAATACCTTGCAATGTTGAAGTAGCTAGCGAATATCGTTACCGCAATCCAGTTATATTAAACGACACACTTTTTATTGCTATATCTCAAAGCGGTGAAACGGCTGATACACTTCAAGCCCTTAGAACTGCAAAAAAAACAAATAATACAATTAATACACTTTGTATATGTAATTGTGCTGAATCGAGCATTACAAGAATCTCAGATCTTACTTTTTTAACTCATGCAGGACCTGAAATTGGTGTTGCGAGTACTAAAGCTTTTACTACTCAACTCGTTGCTCTTGCCTTACTCACATGTTCGATAGGAGTTATCAAAAAAACAGTTAGTAAAAAAAGAGAGAAATTGATTGTCGAGGGCTTGAGACGTTTACCAGGACTTATTAACGAAACTTTGCTAGAAGAAGACCAAATTAAAAAAATTGCTATAAGCTTTAAAGATAAAAATAGTGCTCTGTTCATAGGTAGGGGTACAATGCATGCAATAGCTGCGGAAGGAGCCCTAAAACTCAAAGAAATTAGCTATATTCATGCCGAATCATACCCGGCTGGAGAATTAAAGCATGGCCCAATTGCTCTTATCGACGATAGCATGCCTGTGGTTGCTGTTGCTCCAAACGATGAACTGCTTAGTAAGTTAAAATCTAATTTACAAGAGATCAAATCCAGAGGTTCACAAATGATTGTTTTTGAAGACAAACAATCAAAGGTAAAACCAATGAAGGCAATGGATATAATCTCAATTACCTCAAACTTAGGAAGGATAACTGCCCCTATAATCTTTACAATTCCCCTTCAATTGCTGAGTTATCATGTTGCATTGATAAAAGGTACTGATGTGGATAAGCCAAGAAATTTAGCTAAATCTGTTACGGTGGAATAATTTCAAGGTCCTTCCTACAAGATTACTGTTTTATATAAAAATAATATTAATAAAGAAGAAATCTTGCTTTTTTCAAGCAGTTATGTATAAAATTATTTGTACTTTAATATTTGAATGTTAAAAAAATCTGAGTTTCATAAATTTTGATTTGTATTCTTCTATTCGCCTTATGATTGAAATTACTGAAAATGATAAACAAAAAATTAGGCATCATGGATGGGTTAGTGTTAGCTTAAATGTTAGTAATCAAACTCTGGATGATTGTGCTAAATCAATCTTAAAAATGAGAAAAAAGTGCTACGATTTTTGGCCATATAGAAGAATTTATCATGATTATCTAGAGCTAAAAACTAGAAATATTGCAGCGGTTGAAATTCCATTTCATAGATCTATTGTGCAAAAACCAATTATAGATCTTTTTAGTCAAATTAAACTTGGTAAAGCAGTTAATGACTTAACTAATTGGAATGATAATTTCATGCCCTTATGTAGGATCTTTACTATGAATAATAAAAAATATAAAGGTCACTTTCACAGGGATACTAATGAATTGCCTAATTTAAAACCTACTTCTATTCAAGTTGCTTTATTTATTGAAGATCAACCAGGTTTCAGGATTTTTAAAAAAAAATATGATATCGGAGGTGAAAAAGCAATTATTGATAAATCTATCAATGAAACTCTTTTAGATAAAAAATTTCATAAACTAAGAAATAATTGCATTCTTGACGTTAACACAAAATATTATCATAACATCAATGGAAAGAAGGGGACTGTACTTTTTTTTGACCCTAGACTCCTTCATCAAGGATACTCTATGAAAAGAAGGTTAGATTTCCATATGAGATTTACAAAACTAAGTGATAACAATTCAAGTGAACCACTAATAAGAAATTATTTTCATGATTTTAAGACTACTGAAACATATAATTATAATGCTGAACTTGAGAAGATGAATTTAGAGCATATTCCATTCTCAATAGAAAAAAGATCTTTTTTAAATGCATTTGCAAAATCTCTTAATTACTATTTACCAATCCGTAATATAATAAATTTTTTGATGGTGGACAATAAACAATCCGTGCCAAAGAATTTTATGATAGATATCTTAGCTAATTCTTTTTTCCAAAAATAACGTCTCTAGCAAATCTCTAATTTTATCTGGCCATTTTTAAACCACCTTATAATCTATTTCGCCGTCTTTGTAATTATTCTGCATCTTTTTTAGCTTTGATTTGGATTGCACCGCTACCATATAGTAATTTAGAAAATTCTGAGTTATATTTGTAATATAATGGGCTAAGAAATTTCCTAATATTTCTATAGACTGGATATCTGGTAAGTCTAGGGGCTGAAGAAAAACCAGCATCTTTTAAAAAAGCTATAATTTCCTCCTCGGAATGCTCAAGATAGACTGGACTCTTAATACGATCTTTAATTGTCAGAGCCAGATCTTCATCAAACAACGACTGCATAACATCCTTGGTCGGTAGGTTGATAAAACGATCATCATTATCCTTCATAATTGAGAATATCTCTTGAAAAAATTTCTCAAAATATTGGGCATCAATTTTATCAATTAATGTTTTAAACTCTTCATCTCTTTTATATTTTTCTCTTAAATAACTCGTTAATTCTCTTACCAAACCTCCTTTTCCATAAGTATGTATTTCCAATATTCCACCATTTTTCGTCACTCTGCCTAGTTCTTTTATTCCACCAGGAAGGTCAGTTGTATGGTGCAACACACCACCACAATGTACAAAATCAAAAAAATTATCATCGAATTGCATATTTAGCACATTATCAACTTTTAACTCATATTTTCCTTCAAATTCTTTTAAATATTCCGGTGCTTTTTCAAAAATAGTTTCATCTAAATCAAATGCATACACCTTTTCAGCTCCATGCTTCAGCATACTATAAGTTGTCCACGCATGAGAGCCACACCCTGCATCCAGACATACTTTACCTTTAAAAAAATCATCATCCTCTTTTAGATAATTTGGACTCATAAGTTGAGTCAATCTGCTGAATACTTCTTTATTTTCGCTTTGCTTTATATGAATATCATGATATACAGCTCTTGTTTTCTTTTCAATGGAGTTCATTTTGATAATTTACTCAACTTTATATTTAATATAATTACGAAATAATTTAATAGATTCAATTATTTTTTTACTAGAAAACTACCAACTATAACGTATTCAAGGCCACTATTATAAAACGTCGTCAGAGCATCATCGGGAGACAACACAACTGGTTCACCAGCTATATTGAACGATGTATTTAACACAATTGGAAACCCTGTTAGCGATTCAAACTCTTTAATTATTTGATAAAAAGATAGATTATGCTTTTCGCTGACTGTTTGAACTCTGCCCGATCCATCAACGTGTGTAACAGCAGGTAATTCTTTTTGAAATTCTTTTTTTATTTGTACTACTTTTTCCATATAGTGACAAGTAAAGGTTTCTGAAACGTCAAAATAATTACATACTTTTTCCTGAATAATAACTGGAGCAAATGGTCTATACCCTTCTCGATATTTAATTATTGAATTTATTTTATCTTTGATATTTTCAGCTCTAGGATCAGCCAATATTGATCTGTTTCCCAATGCTCTTTCACCAAATTCCATTCTCCCATTAAAACGTGCAATAATCTCTCCACGAGATAATATATCCGCAACAGTTTTAGGTATATCCTCAATTTTTTCATACACAATTTTTCTTCTTTCCAGCGTTTTTTGAATTTCTTCATCTGAGAAGGATGGTCCCAGATAACTAGAATTAAATGTGATATTTCTATCTTCATTTTTTAAATTATGAGCAACATAAAGAGCTGCACCAATACTATTTCCTACATCAGATGGTGAATGAGAAATATATACATTTTCAAATGGAGTGTTTTCAATAACTTTCCCATTAAAAACAGAATTCATAAATGACCCTCCACCTAAAACAACATTTTTAAGTTTTGTTCTTTCATAAAGATTGAACAACATATGAATAACTATCTCTTCGAAAACAATTTGCATGGCTCTGGCAATACTGTAATGCCAGTCATCTGGCTCTTCCCCTTTTATTCCAACTCTTCCACCCAAAAATTTAACTAACTTTTCAGTATAAAGATGGGGTTGATCAAATATTGCTCCTTTATAGTAGGATTCATCTAACTCTAATAAGCCATTATCCAATAATTTAAATGTACTTTTTATTTTTTCTAAATGAAAACTACAATCTACATCAAAAGCAGATAATGCCATTACCTTCCATTCGTCACCATCAACTTGATACCCAAGTAATTCAGTAAACGAGGAGTAGAGAACTCCTATTGAATGAGGAGTAAGCATCTTTTCAATAGTTTTTATTTCATTTTCCTTACCAAAACCCATTGTTGTGGTTTCAAATTCACCCCGAAAATCACAAGTTAGTATTGCAGCTTCTTTAAAAGGAGATAAATAAAAAGCGTTTGCAGCGTGAGTTCTGTGATGTTTGATATAGTATATTGGTGGAAGATCATCATTCTCAAGACTCATCAAAATCCAATCTTGATTTTTACGATCAGTTAAATTGAATAAATTGTCAGGAACAGAGTAAAAATAATCTTCTCGTTTTATACGATTTTCTGATATTAAGGGGTTATATTTTATCCAACCAGCTCCTGGATACCAAGACTGAACTATGTAATCTACATCTTTTAGTTTGATACCAGCAAAGTCCAAACAAAACTGCACAGATTGTTTGGGGAAAATTTTTGTTCTTTTAATGCGATTAAACCGCTCTTCAGGTGCAGCTGCAATAATTTTACCTTTATGATATAGCGCCGCAGATGAATTAATTTCTCCATGATTTAAGCCAAGTACATACATATATTTAAATCGCTGAAAAATAATATATTCTACTACACCATTCAGTCAAAAGTATAGTAATTGACCTCAAACTTTAGTATAAGATTTAAATGAGTATATACACAGATCTGGGTTAATACTCTTAAGATATTCTAACGTCTTACGTGTTCCATGGCCAGTCAAAGATCTTGGATAGTTCCACATATCCTTCATACATGCTACCATTTGCTTTCCATCCATTATTCTAAATCAGGAATATTGAATATATTTATATCTTTTTCTAACAAGTTAGATGCAACACTATACAATTTTTTGTTATCGTACGCATAAATACCTCCATTTAAATCTTGATATACCTCTCCATTTTTTCTAAGTACTTTTGCCGCAGGTGACCATGAACTTCTTGAACATTCAGTTAAATTTCTTACATACATAAGCGCTACATATTTCTTATATCCAGATCCAAAATCAACACGCCCTTTAAAACTTTTCATAAATCTATATGGAACTTTAAATTTTTGTTCCATAGCATGCAAACTTGTAGCTGAAACCAAGCCTTCTCCATCCTTTAACCCAAGCCCTAAACATATAACTCTTGTATCGTAATCCTCTATCAACTTTTTAGCAACAGAGCCATCACCCCAACTATCATTAGTTTGATCTTTAAATAATTCAGAGGTCAGCGGACCAATTGAAAGATAAGAGTATAAAGGGTGTTCACTCCTTCTAACTCCATGGATACGACGAAATTTCTCATTTATAATTCCAATCTGGGAGTATGAATCGCTATAGCTATATCTAGAAGAGCTTATAAAATCCCATGTAAACCCGCCCATTACTAATGTGGCATCTTTAGGTAATTCATGTATTAATCTTTGTAAAAATTTTCCTATATTTTTAATACCAAATTCAAGACAAAAAGAATGAGAAATTAACATATGGGTAATAGTATTCTTTCCAAATCCAGCATTCTTTATAATCGAAATAAGCTCATCTTGAAATTCTTTATCAGACTCCTCTGCATGTTGAGCTACTGTATTGTCGAGTACAGATTTTACGCCATTGTAACTATTAAGCAGCAGTAACTCATCTGTTGTAATCTGCCTTTTCAAATGTTCCTCTATTAAAAGCATAATCCTCAATATTGCAAGAGAATCCCAACTATCAATATTTTTAGCTAGTATCTTACTAGTATCTACAGTAGAATCAAAGTCTATTGCACGTGATAATATCGCTAAAGTCAGATCTTTGTTATTATGTAATCTTGTATTTTCCTTGTTCTGCTCTAGACACAATTTAGCGACATTATCTCTATTCACTTTACCACGGTCAGTTTTTGGAATTTCATCTAGAATAAACCAAAACTCTGGAATTTTATCTTTTACTATTTTTTTTACTATCCATTTTTTAATATCATTCAATTCAAATGTTTTAATATCATTAGGACAAATTGCAACACCTACTACTTGACCAGAAACCTCATCTTCAATACCAAAAGAACATGCTTCAGATATACCATCATTGCTTTCTAAAAGCATATCTATATCTTCTGGATGTATCTTTATACCTGCTTTATTAATTTGATATTTTTTACGTCCAGTCAACCTAATGACGCCGTGTTCATCAATAGTTCCATAATCTCCTGTCTTAAACCAACCACCTTTTAATACTTTTAATGATTCCGATGGCAAATTAAAATATTCACGCATTAAACTAGGAGTTTGCACGAATAACTCACCATAACCATTAGAGCTCAATATATTATTTTCATTTTTTACTACAACACTCCCACCCCATGGTCTTCCTATTAATCCATTTTCTGGCTGGAAGTCTTCTGCAGATGCGCCACAAAACCAATTAGCTGTTTCCGTGATACCATACATATTTACAACATTTTTGGTTCCTGTCCAATTTATAATCTCACTCCACAATTGAGAAGACAAAGGAGCCGATCCAATATGCACTCTTTTTAATGACTTTTGAACTGGTTTTTTACTGCGGAGAACTGCTTTCCAAAAACTTGGCACAGAGCTCATAAACTGCACATTATGTTCATCTATTAGCTCTCCTAAAGACCCTGAAGAACTTAATGTAGATCCTGGTGCTATTATTAAATCACCGCCACCCATTAATACTGTAAGACAGTTTCCAATTAATCCATGTCCAAAATGTGTTGGTAAAGGGCAAAGACCAACCTCTCGATCCTTGAATGGCATATACTCCCAATTAAGTGATAGACGAGATAATATACTTCTATATGTATGTGTTACTCCTTTTGGTGTTCCTGTAGTTCCAGAAGTAAATAAAATCAATGCATCCAAATCTAAGTTGGGCAAATTAATATATTTCTGAAAATCAATATTTTCAGAAATACTTTCAGTTTCTAGACAAACAGCGTCAATCTCAAAGCTAGATAAATCATGTTTTGCATTATTTTTTTCAAGTAGAATCATTTTTGCATTAACAAAACTGGTTAATCTTATTAGCTCACTTGTAGTTGAATCCTCATTTATACAACAAGCACACCCACCTAGTTGCCATACTGCAAACAAATCTGCAAAAAATTCTAATGTCCCTCCGTGTGCAATTATAATTCTATCGTTAGGCTGTAACCCTAATTTTATTAACGCCTTCATACGTGATTCAACTTCTGAAGACAAAGTTATGTTTGACCACTCTACATTCTGATATATAGATTTGATTGAGCCTAATTTATTAAAATCTATACGCATAGATACAAAAAAAAATACAAGATTATTTTAAGTTTGAAACTAAAATTTTATTTGATTCAGCAAGAGACACTCCAAATTTATCACCTTTTAAAACTCCATTATTTTCCTTGAGTTCTCTAATTGCATGATCTACAGCACCATGCGCAGCAAACAAACATGGAGTTGAATATACTACAAGATTAACACCTAAAGCACTCAACTCATCTAATGATATAGGACCCATTTTTCCACCAAAAATTAAATTTACCGCCATACTGACTCCAGAAGGGATGCTCTCTCTAACTAATATAATTGACTCGATACTATCAAGCCCTTCGACCATAACTGCATCTGCACCAGCACTTGCATAGTCTTGTACACGAGAAATACCTTCTTGTATATCCTCTGCATCAGTTCTAGCAATTACATATAAATCTTTTCTGACATTTAATACGCCAGTAAGTCTTTTAATATGCTCATCTCTACTTATAATTTCTTTTCCAGGAAGATGCCCACATTTTTTTGGACGACGCTGATCTTCTAAAACTATTGCAGATGCTCCAACATTCTCAAGCCTAGACGTTACTGTTCTAGCAATCTTGTCATCACCATAACCTTCGTCAATATCAACAACAATATGAATATCTGGCGATATAGATCTCATATTTTCAACATATGAAATCATATCTTGCCAAGCAATAAAACCTTCATCTGGAAGTCCATATCTTGATGCAGAGAATCCGTATCCACTACAAAAGACAGCGTTAAAATATTTAGATGTTAATGAGGCAGAAAGTGCATCATATACGCCAATAATAGGAACTATATTTTTATCTATCTCACTCCTTAAAGCGGTCCCATATTGAATACTTTCCATAATATTTTTCAATTAAAAAAATGAATAATTATAAACTGATACCCTTGCGTATGAATATTTAATTAAATGAATATAAAATAATAGACTTACAAGTGCTCTTTTTTAACTGGAGTTCCAGCCTTAATTTCTTTAGTTGATCTCTTTTCAATTATATCTTCAATAAACTTTGGCTTTAAGCCATATCCTGGTCTAATACTCTTAACATGACTATCTGTAATAATTTCACCTACTTTAATCAGTGCTTACTATCAAATCATAATTCTTCAATTTTTCAATCAAGTCATACAATTCCCAAGACGGTACGTTAATCTTTTCTGCAATCTCTAATACAGAGTGGTTGCCGTCACAGTAAGTTATGAGATCCAACATCACTTGAACTTCTGCGCCAATTGTTTTAGTCGACAACGTTGGATATAGGCCCCGCTTTCCTAATTGTGGCTCACAAAAAACAGTAACCTTCAGTTTTTCATTTTTCTCTATCAACTCAAGCGCGTGTTTAAGTGCTAAATAGCCACCCTCTAGCCCTTTCGGGGTTACAACATCTATTAAGTTATCAAGTGAGGTATGGTACTCAGGATATTGTCCATACTTAGATCTCATAATTGAAGCAATCGGTAGGTCAATTCCTGGAGCGCAATACTGCCTTTCGTCACTAGCTCTATCTGCCCAAGTGTAATTAATATAATTTGGAGCTAACCACTTAAGAACATGGATCGCGACCTTGTCACTAACAGTATTCCCATTTCGCGAAGGAAGAAATGAGTAAGCTCTATCGTCTCCAACGCAACTTACGTTAAACCCAGCTACAACGTTTTCTTTCAATTCGCCATAATTCTGGCTCAAATAAGTTATAGAGCCAATCGTTTCTGGGATAAAGACAATCCGATAACTGTATTTCCTCCTTTCTAAATCTGTTAACCACTTAGCGAGGAAAGTTAGAACTGTGGGGCCAGATAGTTCATTGTTTGCCATGGAGGGGTGACAAACATAAGAAGACAGAAAAACTTCTTCTTTGCTATCGCCTGCTATAATCAATTCACCATAGTTAAGTACACCATCAAACAACTCTGAGTCTACTACAACTTCATACTCGCCTCGAAGTAATTTTTCCCTCTGATTATGCGAAATACAAAATCCCCATCTCTCTTTGTAGTAGGAGGTAATGTAAGGAATAGCATTAGGTTGGTCAGGAAGCGAATAAAGATTATTTTGAAGTTCTTCTAATTGCATTTTTCCCCGAAACGGTTTGCTATAGCCAACGAGATGCAAATTGTTAACTTTAAAATCACATAACCTCTCACCACTTGGAGAAACTACATAAGCTTCTTTCACTCGCCATTCTTTAGGTACAGTCCAATCAAAGACGGAAGTTCCAGATGGGACGGAATGAATTTTCAAATTTGGCAAATGATTTTTTATTTCATTTAAAGTCTGCCTAACTCCCTCACCTGTAATGCTACGATTAAAATCCCATAAGCTCATAGCAAATCTGTGTATTTGTATACCAATATCGTTATCAGATCTAACCATGCACTTACTCAGATGGGTTTGACGCTTCAATAACGAATGCTGAGCATAAAAACAATCCACGCCAGCTAGATGATTCATGCTCTAAATCTTTCACAACAAGAGCCTTCAACTCGGGAGCAACCGAATCTTTTTTACTCATATTTCCCTTTTATTTATATTATTGTTTTTTATCGAGTACATGCTAATCAAACCATATAATATTTACAGGTCTTCGATCCATAAGTCTCAAATATATAAGCCATTAAATGAATATTATTGGCTATTTAATCATCTATAAACTTTCTCAATATTCTTTTTTGGTAATTTATCTTATATTTTAACTTAATCACATTAGTTAACACTCGTTAAAACAGAATCTTCCCATTTTTGTAATTTTCTTCTCTTTTTATCTCACCATTGAATTGAAACCATTCAGTCAACTTCCCATCTAATTTACCACTTTTATATTCTTTTTGCCTTATCTTTTGACCTCTCTTATTCCATCAAGTCGATTTGCCATCTAATTTACCATTTTTGTAATTTGCTTCAGATTTTTTCTGACCACTCTCATACCATGTAGTCAATTTGCCAATCAATTTACCATCAATATATTG
>Ga0257121_1003038_pt1 | contig 11244 bp, 13 predicted proteins | sample SI106_100metaG_FD_190180 | JGI IMG/M metagenome (GOLD analysis project Ga0257121, IMG submission 190180) | Marine microbial communities from Saanich Inlet, British Columbia, Canada - SI106_100 | ecosystem: Environmental > Aquatic > Marine > Inlet | place: Canada: British Columbia | collected... | reverse complement strand
TGAAAATCCTGAAGATATTGAATTGTACTTCTGTGGACCACCTATGATGAATCAATCTGTAATAAAATTAGCAGAAGATTGGGGTATACCTGATGAGAATGTCCGTTTTGATGATTTTGGAGGATAGAATAGATATCAGATTTATAAAACAAAAACCAGACAGAGATGTTTGGTTTTTTAACTATAAAGCAAATCTGGATTTAGGAGTAACGGATTGGTCTGAAAAATCACCTTTTAAAAATTTATAATAGCCACTAATGGCAATCATAGCGGCATTGTCTGTGCAGTATTCAAATTTTGGAATAAATACTTGTTTGTTGTAGTTGCTTTCTAGTTCTAATAATCGTTCTCTTAAATAAGAGTTGGCAGAAACACCACCAGCAATTGCAACTTCATTAACCCCAAATTCCTTAGAGGCTTTCATTATTTTTTTAATCAGAATATCAACAATAGTATGTTGTATACTGGCACACAAATCATTTTGGTTTTCTGTAATAAAGTTTGGGTTTTCGGCTACTCCTTTTTCAATCACTCTGAGTATAGAAGTTTTTATTCCGCTATAGCTAAAATTCAGTTCCCCAACTTTATGTCTTCCAAATATGAACTTTAATTTATCTCCCTTTTCCCCGTATTTATCTATTAATGGCCCTCCAGGGTAGGGAAGTCCTAATATTTTGGCAGATTTATCAAAAGCTTCTCCTGCGGCATCATCTAATGTTTCCCCAATTACCGTCATATCCTCTGCAGATTTTACCAATACAATTTGGGTGTGTCCTCCAGAAACGGTTAAACATAAAAAGGGGAATATGGGTTGCTTGTTTTCTTCTCCCTTCTGTTTTATAAAATGTGCCATTATATGCCCTTGCATGTGGTTTACGGCAATTAAAGGGATATTCATTCCAAGCGCAAAGGATTTCGAAAAGGAACTACCTACAAGTAAAGATCCTAATAATCCAGGACCTTGTGTAAATGCAATTGCAGATAAATCTTCTTTTTGTATTCCTGCTTCTTTTAGGGCTGTGTCTACTACCGGAATTATGTTTTGTTGATGTGCACGGGAGGCAAGTTCTGGCACTACACCTCCATATTTTTCGTGTACTTTTTGCCCTGCAACAATATTAGATAAAATATATCCATCCGAAATTACTGCAGCAGAAGTGTCATCACAAGAGGATTCTATTCCTAGTATGATGTTTTTTTTACTCATCTAATTTTTTAAGGGAGTGTCCCATTTTATCTCTTTTTGTTTCCAGATAGAACTTATTGTGTTTGTTCGATTCTATCTCTAAAGCAATGTTTTCTACAATCTCAATTCCGTATCCCATAAGTCCCGCTCTCTTTTTTGGGTTATTCGATAGTAGTTTTATTTTAGTGACATTCATTGATCTTAAAATCTGCGCTCCAATTCCATAATCTCTATCATCTGCATTAAATCCTAATTCAAGGTTTGCTTCTACTGTGTCTTTCCCTTTTTCTTGTAATTGATATGCTTTTAATTTGTTTAGTAGTCCTATCCCTCTTCCTTCTTGATTCATGTACACAATAACTCCTTTTCCTTCTTCTTCAATTTGCTTCATTGCAGATTTTAGTTGATGTCCACAATCGCAACGGCAACTACCAAAAATATCTCCAGTCATGCAAGAGGAGTGAACTCTAACAAGTACATCATCTCCTTCTTTCCAATCCCCTTTATAAATAACCAAGTGTAGCTGATTATTGGTAAGTTGTTTAAAGGCTTTCATCTTAAAATCACCATAGTCGGTAGGTAATTCTATATCTACTTCTTCCGATATCAGAGTTTCATTTTGTATTCTGTATTCAATTAAATCTTTAATGGTAATAAACTTTAAATCGAATTTTTTAGCAAGTTCAAATAATTCTGGAGTTCTGGCCATTGAACCATCTTCATTCAGAATTTCCACAATAACTCCTGCAGGTTTTAATCCTGCAAGTCTTGCCAAGTCGATAGCAGCTTCTGTGTGCCCTGCTCTTCTTAATACTCCACCTTTTCTGGCTTTTAATGGGAATATATGGCCCGGCTTACCAAGTTCTTCTTTTTTTGTATTCGGATTTACAAGAGCTTGTATTGTTTTTGCTCTGTCGGAAGCAGAAATTCCTGTTGTACAACCATTTCCCGTCAAATCTACCGATATTGTAAATGGAGTTTCGTAAGCAGCAGTATTCTTCCCAATCATCAGTTCTAAATCTAACTCTTCACATCTACTTTCAAGTAGAGGAGCGCAAATTAGTCCTTTACCATGTGTAGCCATAAAATTTATCATTTCAGGTGTTGCCTTTTCGGCAGCAGCTATAAAATCACCTTCATTTTCTCTGTTCTCATCATCAATTACAATTACAACTCTTCCAAGTTTAATATCGGCAATTGCTTGTTCTATTGTGTTAAATTTCATTGCTATTTAATTTGTTGCAAAATTAATTGCTTTTATTTGATTTCTTCCCATAAATGAGATTAATAATAGGGTTCTTATAATAACTAAGATCTAAAATTGAAGAGTCGGTAGTAGCCTTGTACAATAAAAACAAACTGATTGGTAAAAATATTAGGTTTGCAAGCCACATTCCTATAGTAGGGTCCATTAAAAGTTCCTTTGCTTGTTTTTCACCATAAGTGTTTATCACATGATAAATCACAAAGAAAAGAATGGAAACTAAAATTGGAATTCCAAATCCTCCTTTCCGGATAATAGCTCCCAATGAAGATCCAATAATAAACAGTATAATACAGGCAAATGCTAATGAGAGTTTCCTGTGCCATTCAATTTTATGTCTCACAATAATTGTTTTTCTGTAATTTAAATCATCCGTATTCGATTTCAGCAGCGCTTTCATGCTCCTTACTTTGTTTACAGCATAATCGTACACTTCAATTTCACTTCTATAGTTTATAATTTCGGATGTTGAATCTTTATTTTTATTAAATTTATTTAAATGAAATTTATCAATTATATTATTTTTGAAGTGTTCTTTTCTGTTGGTATATTTAATATTTAAGGAATCAATTGAAGAGGAAAGTTGATTACTACTCATCATGGAATAATGACCTTTGTAAATATTTTCATCTGTTCGTTCAAATCCGAAAGTTGCCAAGTCAAACCTAATTAAATCTTTTTCAAAGTTTATTTGCTGATGGGGAGATTTTTGGTTTCTTTTATTGTTGTAAACTTCAATGTAAGAGGAACCATTGTACAGAGTAAGTTCCAGAAATTTTTCGTTTTCTGATAATTTCATCTCACCGCTATCCGCTACTATTACTTTATCATTAGAGTTTTTGGAACTGTGGTCGTAAATAAGGATGTTGTAAAGTTTATTTGTTTCACTATCTTTTCTCTTTACCTTAATACTGTAACCATCTAAACCATTGTAAAACTCACCTTCTCTTATGTTTATTGTAGGTTTCTTTTTCTGTATATCGTAGAGTAGTGTTCCATTTTTCAAATTTGCATACGGAATGAAATTATCAGAATAAAAATAAGAAAAAAGAGCAATGATAACAGAAAATAAAAGTAGGGGATTTAGTATTTTCCTTAAAGAAATCCCTGCAGATTTAATAGCTGAAAGTTCGTATTTTTCACCTAAATTTCCAATAGTCATTAATGAGGCGATCAGTACTGCAATTGGAAGAGATAATGGAACCAATCTGGCGGCGGAATAAAATATAAACTTTAAAATTACATCAATTTCCAATCCTTTGCCTACAAGTTCATCTACCCATTTCCATAGAAATTGCATAAACAAAATAAAAACTGCAATAAAAAATGTTGACACAAAAGGAGGAAAAAAAGATTTAATTAAATAGTTATGAAGTTTTTTAAAACGTTTAGTAATTCCCATCCACACATAAACTACAATTGAAAGAGAAATTAGTGTATTTATAAAAGTTATACCTAGATTATAGTAAAAAATCCAATTAGTAATAGGTTTGGTGTGATTTTCAGGTATCCAATCCCAATCTTTTAATAATATTATTATTACTAAAGAGATCATTGATGCTACTATATGACGAATAAAATTATTCACTATATATAATGTTTAATTCTTATTTATCTGTTAGTTATAATTAAATAAGTCTTTAAATTATAAAAGAGAAGTAACTGTAGAAAAATGATTTATTTTAAATTCCAATTGCTTGTTTCAAATTGTCAATTTGTGTATTCCAAAGTAATAATCCTTCTTCTTTTTCTTCCTCATCTTCTGCAAAATCAGTAATAATTAAGGAAATATCTTTTGTCATTTCATCAACTTGTATAGCGAATTCAAAGTATCTTTCAGTATCTTCATCATCTAACCATTGGTATTGAATGAATTCATCATTTTTCTTTTTCAAAACTTTAGCATCTTGATCAGAACCTTCCCAACTAAAAATGAGAATACCATCTTTTATATTTACTGAATCCGCAAACCATTCCTCTAATCCACTAGGAGTACTTAATCTTCTATACAAAATACTAATTGAAGTTTTGATAGGATATTCTATTGTGTATTTAAATAAAGACATAATGTAATCTGTATTTTTAATTTTATTAGTTTTGTGGACTTATAATTTTTCGCAATTTAGTAATTTTTAAATTAATATTGAATATAATATGGCATTAGTTAATTCTTGGGAGAAACAAGGAAATTTTCTTTTCAAGTATAGAGGACAGTTTCCAATTATTTTGTTTTTACTATCTGTACCATTCTTGTATTATACTGACCCAATAAATAAAGGTGATGCAACTGTCTTTAATTGCATTGCTATTTCAATTTCAATATTAGGATTTTTAGTTCGCTTTTACACAATTGGAACTACTCCAAAGGGAACTTCAGGTAGAAATACAAAAGAGCAAATTGCAGATTATTTAAATTCAACTGGGATTTATTCTACTGTTCGTCACCCACTTTATTTGGGGAATTATCTTATTTGGATTGGAATAGTAATTTTTACTTATAATATTTATTTTGTTGTAATTGTTAGTTTGTTATTTTGGTTGTATTACGAGAGAATAATGTTTGCTGAAGAACGATTTTTGGAAAAGAAATTTGGAGTAGAATACCTAAAATGGTCGAAAGGAATCCCTGCTTTTATACCATCTTGTAAAAACTACATTAAAACAATTATACCTTTATCGATAAAAAGCATTTTGAGAAGAGAGTATGCAGGTATATTGGCAACTGTAATTGGTTTTGCTTTTATGGATGTTGTAAGATTGTTTGTACATACTGATAATCTGAATATTACACCAATAGTTAGAGATGTTTTAATAGTTACTTTAGTAGTAGTTTTAGTACTCCGTTCGTTAAAACATTACACTAATATTTTATCGGAGAAAGATAGGTCATAAATTTTTGTAAAAAAACTTTTATTAAATTGTTTTAATATTATATTTGCGACCTGAAATGGCGTGGTAGCTCAGTTGGTTAGAGCGCAGGATTCATAACCCTGAGGTCGGGAGTTCAAATCTCCCTCACGCTACTAGATAATAAAGACCCTTTTTAGGGTCTTTTTTTATTACAAAAATTACAAGGGTGCAACATAGGTGCAACAAATTGACTGTTTCCTATTTAATTTAACATCTTAAAGTATTTGACTTTAATATTTCATTCATTTTGATTATAATTGTTTGATAATTTAATCTTTATGGATAAAAAGAAAAACTATACTAATTTTCTGAATTTGTGTGATAAAATTCAAAAACAATATTATAATTCTGTAATTGAACAGCATGTTCAAAAAAAACAATTAGAAAAAGAGTTTTTTAGATTCACCAAAGAAATGGATCTTACTTTTAAAAACTGGTTAACTCAAATTTCTAGAAATGAAAGAGAAAAGCATATAAGTAATTATGAAAGAAAAGTAAAAATAGAACTAAATACATATAAAATAAATAGAAATACATTTGAAATAAAGAAAAGTCAGTGGATATTAAAACAAATTTATTTTTGGAAGGATCATCATCACAGTATAAAGTACATTAGTAGTCAGGAGTCAGAAATTAAGCATGAAAAGAACTATTTTACTTTTAATGAAGATGAAAAAAAATTGAAAATGATATATGATTTTTTGTGTGAAACAGAATACAGAAACAAAACTTATTATTTTATAAAAAACACATCTTATAAAACTTTTAAAGATGTAATTATAGGTAATTCAGTAAAAAAGAAAGTAAATTGGAATGCTTATATTAACTCATTAAAATATTTTATAGAAAAGATGTATTCCAAAAATTTATTGGAAGGTTCTAATCTTTGGATTTTAACAGCTGATGCTTTTTTAGTAAACAATAAATCTTTTACCAATAAGAATATTTCTAATAAAACAACGCCATCTGCAACAATAACAAATGTTATAGACTCCCTTTTTATTAGGGTTGATAGAGTTCAAAATATATAGTATTTTGAAATGATTTAAATTAGCGAATTCGCGCGAACATTACAGTTCAATTTTTCATCTTCCTGTTTTTTGATTTATATAGTGTGTAATTTTGAGATATAATTTTAAAGTGAAATTTATGATAGAATTAAACATTAAAGAGATTACCGAAATAAAAGAAACTCTTTCTGAATTGAAGAAAATAATTTTGGAAAAAGGTAGATCTACAGAACAGACTATTTTTGATAATAAAGGTTTGATGGATTATTTGAAAATTTCAGCAACTAAAGCCCAGAAATTAAGGAATGAAGGAAAGATTGCTTATTCAAAAGAAAGTAGGACCGGAAAAATATGGTACAGACTTTCGGATGTATTAATTTATTTGGATAGTTGTTATAATAAAAGATTTTAAAGATATGAATGGTAAGATATATTATACAGATGAAGATTTAAATAGAGATCATAAGAGATTTCGGATTTGTAAGAATAAAGGCAACGAATGTAATAAAGAGGAGTTTATGGCAAAACATGCTTCTAGTAAATTTTGTTCTGAAGATTGTAACAATAAATTTAGTAATTGGGAAAAACAGCAGACAAGAAAGATGAAACTTTCACCAAAGGAGAATAACATTAAAATACTTTATACTATGCTGCAGAATAATTTTTCCCAATTGTAAGTTACCATTCTTTAGTTGAAAGCAATTTTAGGTTTGAAGAATCGGACGGATTGGAGTTTGTTCCTTCAATAGGGAAGAAAGTAATTGTTTATAATGAGTTTCGACTTATACATTGGGAAAAAGAGAAATTTTTAATAAATAAAAAGTAGAAATATGAATTTACATGAGATAACAAAATTAACTGGAGGTCCAATTTTTGAAACTAAAAAGAGCAATACAAAAGATATTCTTGTTACGGCAATAGTTATCGTTGGAGCCATATACTTGTATACTATTATTAAAAAAATGTACGGGGGCTTACAATTAGCAAGTGAAAATAGTAAAACAAAAAGTTAATTTTACAGTAATATTAGATTTTAAAAGTATTTTCCAAAGAGAAATGAAAATAATTTTTTAAGTTTGTATTAGTAGATTGGTTAGCGGTGCAAAAAGTGGTGCAATTTTTAGTTTAAGAGATTACTGTAATCTAGTGAAATAAGTGTTGGTTGTAATCCTGTTACCCCGACTTTTTTCTCTTTATATTTCCCATAAATTTTTTGTAGGTTTGCTTTTAATAAGTTTATAACTATGGGAATATTTGATCGGTTATTTGGTAAAAAGAAAGAAGAATATAGAACTACAATGACATCAAAAAATGGAATTAGGACAATTAAATCATATTGGAATAATAATCAATTGTATCAAGAAGGTATCCAAAAAGACATCTCCATCTCCAGAGACTGTCTCTGGAAGAATCATGGTCTATGGAAACAATATTACAAAAATGGACAATTAAGAGGAGAGATAAATTGGAAAGAAGGGGGACATTATGGTAAACAAAAAACTTACTATGAAAATGGTCAATTGAAATTAGATGGAAATAAAAAGAATGGTAAGTTTGATGGAGTCTTAAAAATGTATTACGAAAACGGTCAATTAGAAACAGAAGGAAATTTCAAAGAAGGTAAAAAAGATGGGGTTTTTAAAGATTATTATGAAAATGGTCAATTAGAATCAGAAAGGAATTATAAAGAAGGAAAACTCAAATCAAAAAAATGTTGGGATGAAAGTGGTAATGTTATAGAATGCTAATAAATTATTTTTAAAAGTATTTTCTAATCAGAAAATCCAATTAATTTTTTAAGTTTTCATCTGTTTCTTTTTCTTAAACGCCTTAGGCGTGTTACCTCATCGTCTGCATTGGCCTGTTTTACCATTATTTCTCTCATCTCTTCTGTAGAAGGCGTCCTATTAGGGCCAAACCAAAATACAAATATCAATAATCCAAGTAATCCAATTACCAATCCAAAAATTTCCAATCCTAATTCAAAAAAAGCGATACCTCCAAATAATAATAATATCATTATTCCTGCTAATATAATTTTTTCTTTTCTATTAGATTTGTACCATTCTAATTTGTATCTATCATACAATATAATATATATCTCCTTTTCAGATTTAGCAAATAGATTTAAGAATTTATTCCAATCTTCATCTGCAGATAAATACTCATAGTGTTGATTGTCTTTTAATTCATCAATTTTGCTACCATCTGTAAAAGCTCCTTTATAGTAGAATCCTATAATATTATTTGATAATACCCGCTCAAAGTCATTCACTCTAAAAGTCGATTCTAAATTAAATTTCGCAACCCCTCTTTTTTCGGAAAAAGAGGCAAGAATCACAGGAAACATAGCAAGCTTTGCTTCTTCTGTCTTTGCTGATTTCATTAAATTAATAAGATCTTCTGGAGATTCATTTCCATTCCTAAATCTACTCCAAACGTAATCATTGCCTGAATCTTTCATTCTACATTTTTTTCTAATGCTAATTTAGTAAAATATAGATAGTTTAGTTACAATAATTTCTGGATTATTATTTTTAAAAGATAATTGAATACCAGAAATTCCAATTAATTTTTTTAAGTTTGTTTCAAAGAATAAATTAGATAACCCCTTAAGAAAGGAAAAATAAAATGAAAAAAATACTTTTATTATTAATGATTGTACCAATGATTAGTTTTGGGCAAACTGCTGAAGAATATTATACAAAAGCTCTTGATTATCAAAAAGGAAGAGATTATCAATACCAAATTGATAATTATACAAAATGTCTTCAAATAGACCCTAATTATGTTGGAGCATATATCAACAGAGGGCGTGCATATTATAAGTTAAAAAACTATAAAGCTGCCATAGATGATTATACAAAATCTATTAGAATAAACCCTAATGATGCACAAGTATATAATAATAGAGGGGTTGCATATAGTATGCTAGAAAACTATAAACTTGCCATTGATGATTTTACAAGATCTATTAAAATAGACCCTAATTATTTAATTGTTATGGAAGGAAGGGGTATAGGATCTAATCCATATAACAATAGAGGTCGGGCATATTATTATTTGGAAAGTTATGAAAATGCCATAGCTGATTTCACAAGATCTATTAAAATAGAACCTAATAATGCTAATACTTATAGGGATAGAGGAGTTGCAAAAGAAGAATCAGGATTGAATTATTGTAGTGATTATAAAAGAGCTTGTGCTTTAGGAAACAAAAACTGTTGTGAATGGTATAATGATGAATGCAGATAAATACCCCTTAAGATATGCAAATTATTCAAAATAACCCATTTAGGGTATTGGGTATAATAAGTAACTCATCCGCCAAGGAGACTAAAGAATCAGAAACTTTTATTCTTAGATATCTTGATATTGGGAAAAGTGCTGATCTTAAATTTGATATAACCCCACCCTTAAGTCACATTGCGAGAACTTCTGAAATTGTTAAAAATGCAAAAAGAAAAATCCATGATGATTTTGATAAATTAACTCATTCAATATTCTGGTTTGTAAATGGCTCATTGGTTGACAAAATTGCTCTTGAAAAATTATCTTCTGAAAAGAATATTGAGAAAGCTTCAGATAGCTTTAAAAAGGGAAGTAGGAATTTTGCAATCTCTAAAAAATCATTTAGCTCTATTCTTAACTTCTCTACATTAGAGATTGTAAGCTATACCTCTCATAAAGATGAAGAAAGATTAAAGAATGCTATTAAGTATAAATATCAAATAATTAATGATAAGATTGTTTTTAAGGAGTTTGAAAAGCTGATAACATCCACTAGTAATAAGATCAATCATAAGTCTTATGTTGATAGATATATAGAGAATACGAAAGGTTTATTAAAAGCACTTTTTCCAAGAAAAGATCAGAATAAATTGTTGTTAGATATTTTTTCTGAAGATGAAAATATTCTTAAGGAAATAGAGGGGCAAATTGTTTCATCATTAGTGGAAGAAATCAATAAAAATCTTGCATTATTTAATTCCTTCTTTGAGGCTCAGTCTAAGAAGACTGACAACCAGATTATTAGTTCAAAGTCAACTATTATAAAGCGAGCTAAGAAGTTAGTTACTGATACAAAATCAGATTTAAATAAATTAAAAAAAGCTGTAGGTGAAGAAAATTTTCAATATACCAATTTAGCAAATAAAATTTACTCATTTGTAAATGGTGCTGTTATTATGTGTTATAACAAAGAAATTGAAAAAAGTAATGTAGAAAGAGCTCCTTACATTGAACTACTTGAAGAAGTTTCTAAGGAAATGTCTAATTTATATTTCCCAATTAAACAAACAATAATTAAGAATTTAAGTGTTATTAAAAATGAGGAATCTTCATTAAGTTGTCAATTTTGTAACTCAGGAAATCAAGCAGATTATAGCTTAAAAGTAGAAATGCATAAAATGAATGGGAGGAATCAGTATTCCTATTTTAAAGATGGTGGGTTACAAGTTTCATGTTGTTTAAAGTGTTTTTCTTCAAGAATAACACTTAAGATTATTGCATTTTTACTTGCACCTTTAACTTGGCCAATTATATTTTTTATAATAATTTTTATTAGACAATATAAAGAATCATGGTTTAGTTGGTTGTATTGGGTTTTATATAAAAATCTATTTGGTTTAAGCGTGAGAAATCATCCAAAAATAAAAGAATGTATTATTCAAGGTTATAAAATAGGTATGCCTTAAAAACAATAGATTAACAATAAACTAAGATAGAGAAAAGAATATTTATAGAATAAAATTATTTTAAAAAATAACTCATTACTCAGAATATCCAATTAATTTTTTAAGCTTGCTGTTATCTAGTAAAATAAGTGAAGGTTGTAATCCTGCTACCCCGACTTATAACTAGAAAGATCACAA
>Ga0257121_1003032_pt1 | contig 11268 bp, 14 predicted proteins | sample SI106_100metaG_FD_190180 | JGI IMG/M metagenome (GOLD analysis project Ga0257121, IMG submission 190180) | Marine microbial communities from Saanich Inlet, British Columbia, Canada - SI106_100 | ecosystem: Environmental > Aquatic > Marine > Inlet | place: Canada: British Columbia | collected... | reverse complement strand
GCGGTTGTCCGTGGTGAGCTCAATTCTAATGACGATTGGCATCATGATAACGGATCAAATCTTGTTGGCTGGATCAAGACCTATAAGAATGCGCCCGTGGTTTATTTGCAATTTGGTGACGGCCCTAATGCGTATGAAAATCCTAATTTTCGGCGCATTCTCGCTCAAGCAATAAAATGGGCCTCAAGTGACGAAGCGAAGACTTGGGCTATTGAGAGGAATTGCTCTTAATACTATTGAAATGATTGCCAGCAGAGCTTTTGTTTGATTTTAGTCATGCTAACATAGGGTGCTATTCATAAGAATAAGACCAATAAATGTCACTAGATCAGCAGATAGACCAGCTAATAAATCCCCTTGCAAGGGGTTTATCCGACATTATTTTTTATCAAATAAATATCTTTGGACAAGGCTTTCCACTCATTGTCTTATGGCTGGTATCAGCAGCGGTATTTTTCACGTGTTATCTTGGTTTTATTAACATACGCGGCTTCTCAAAAGCGATTAGCATCGTTAGCGGCAAGAACGGAAAGTCCAGCGGCCCAGGTGAGATCTCCATGGCACACTGGTGGGACAGTTGTTCATTCTTAGAATCAACGCTAGTTCCTCAGTAAAACAGATAAAGCCCTAAATATTCTCTTTTGAGCCTAGATTTTCAGTCTATCGGGGAGTTTATTTTGGTAGTGTTTCATAGCGAATCGCATCGTTTCATTTCATTTTTTCCCTCTTTTATAGGGGGTGGAGTTTATGGACTGTTTGGACTGCCACACAGATACCAGTCCAGTTCATGATGTGCTGGAGAAGGTAATCGAGAAATGGTGGACTGGTATGGCAGTTCTTACGGTTAATGATATAAACTGTACGAGCCGGCAATTGCAGTTTTTCGGGACAAAAGGGCAAGACTTAAAGCAAGGACGTACTATTAAAATATGCTTAAACTTGAAGACATCAAAATTAATGCGGTTGATGAATTAGGTAATTGCGGTAAAGCACTTGAACTCAGTAATGCAGTAATCGGGAATCTTGTAAAATCTAAAGATGCCCGGGAAGGCATGACGGCGTTTGTGCAAAAACGTAAGCCTAACTGGGTGAATGGATAAGCAATGACGAATTTTTCAGCGGAGGATCGCGAGGCGATCTGCGATACCTTTAATCGGTTATTGTCAGAGAGAGCTAACGAAGACGCTTTGAGAAAGCTAATCGAGACGGATTCAGGTTTTGATCATAACCTGTGGCAAGAAATGGCCGAGTTGGGATTGACGGGCTTAATGATTAGCTCGGTCTATGGGGGTATTGGTGCAAATATTCAGGAGGCTGAGGCGGTTATGGAAGTAGCCGGCACGTATCTTTACAGCGGTCCTTACCTATCTTCCTGTGTTGTGGCACCTGCACTACTTCAATCTTGGTCAGATCAATCTGCCGCGGGGCATCATTTAAAAGATATTGTCAAAGGAGAGGCTATTTTCGCTATTGCAGGTTGTGGAGCAAGTGGTGACTGGCTAAAGCGACCAACTGTCGATGCGATTCAGATAGATAAAGGGTGGGTACTAACAGGGTCAGCCCATTTTGTTGCACATGCCCTAAGCGCGACTCACTGTTTGGTATTTGCCAATCAAGATACCGCAAAAGCTGTGTTCTTAATAGATCTGGCAAGCTGTCCTATCCCAAGAGAATATCAATCCACTGATGACAAAACGTTGCGTATATCCAATATTATATTTAATAGTACTCCGGCTATTAGATTGGATGGAGTTGGTGACAAAGACATCGATAATGTTTTGCAATTAGCTCTTGTAGCTTTGGCTGGAGAGCAAGTGGGTGGAATGCGTGCTATCTTCGAGATGACCATTCAATACCTAAATACACGGTTCCAATTTGGTGAGCCGATCGGTCGTTTTCAGGCGTTGAAGCATATGGCGGCTGACTTATTAATAGACGTCGAGTCGGCCGCCACGGTTGCCCGCACTGCTGCTCAGTCTATGGCATTCGATTCAGAGGATAGTAGACTTTTAACTTACCTTGCGGCATTTACCTGTGCTGACAACTATAGAAAAGTTACCGCAGAAGCGATCCAGCTCCACGGCGGTATTGCTTATACGATGGAGCACTCAGCCCATCTTTATTGGCGTCGTGCACAGACTGGGCTGTGGCTTTATAGTTCTTCGGATAGGTTTCGGAACCTCTACCTGCTAGAGATGGAGGCAAAGTTATGAGTGAAATTATTAAAGCGCAGGTTGAAGACTGGCTTGATAAGCATTGGGATAGCCTTAATGATCGAGAAGTGGGAACAGATACCTATAATGAGAAACGTTGGTTAACCAAGGTGGTAGATGCAGGGTATGCCACGCCAACATGGCCTAAAAAATGGCATGGACTTGATCTTTCCGCAAGAGAGACTCGAGTAATTGAAAAGGCTTTCCAACGTCGCGGGGCCAAGGGTTGGGGTCGCGATCGATTCCATCTTGGCGCGATTACAATCTTTAAGCTGGGTAGTAATGCTTTAAAAAAAGAACTACTTTATGTTTTGCTTACGGGCCCCATTTGCTGTCTTCTGTATTCCGAACCAGGAGCTGGGTCGGATCTAGCCGGTGTTCGGACAAGGGCTGTAAAAAAGGATGAAGGTGACGAGTTTGTGGTCAATGGACAAAAAGTCTGGACTTCAAATGCCGTTGAAGCAGAGTATGGGATGTTGCTATCGCGAACCGATATGGACGTAGCGAAACATCAGGGCATTACTTTTTTCATCTTTCCTATGAAACAAGCAGGAGTTCAAGTTCGGCCTATTAACCAGATTACCGGTGAGTCTGAATTTAATGAGGTGTTTATGACTGATGCCCGAGTGCCAGCGCGTTTTATTATTGGAAAATTTAATCAGGGCTGGAAGTCTTTTCAGACAGCTATTGCCTCTGAGCGGCTAATTATGGGTCAAGGCATCACAGCTCGTTTAGGTGGAGCCGCAGTAGGAAAAGCTCCAGCATTACTGCAGTTAGCTGATAAACACGATGCTTTGCAAGATCCGGTTCTGCGACAAGATATTGCACAGGCTTTGGCTTATAGACAGCTAAACGCACTCAACATGTTGAGAGCTAAAGAGGAGATGATAAAAAATGGCGCTTCCTCTCTGAGTTCTCTTGGCAAACTAGCAATGTCCCGTATTCAACATGGGGAAGCGCGTATTTCAGCAAAGATTCTCGGGCCTCAAGTACTACTTAATGAAACAGAAGATGCCTTAAATGCTAATTTTGATGGAGCTAAAGCCTACATGAATTCGATAGGTGGTGGGACCGATCAAATTCAGAGGAATATTATTGCTGAGCGAGTGTTGGGTTTGCCAAAATCTGCGGATGTCAGCCGCAACATTCCGTTTAAAGATATTAAGTCGAGGTAGGCTATGCCGAGTGTTAACAAATTAATTTTAGTCGGTTTTTACTTGACTATGAGCGCCTTTTTAAATGCAACTGCAGACCCACTACTATATAAAAGCGGGTCACTGCAGGGTGCCACAAAACAAACCGGACCATTAGCCCGCGTGATTCGAGGTGATACGCGGCTCTCAGAGTTTTATAGTAGCGAATCTCTACTACCTAGGCATCCGGGCGTCTTAATACAACAACAAACTCTCGATGACCATCAACAACTGTCGGGTGCCGCTGTTAATGTTCGCCTGCTATACAGCTCTACCGATGGCATTGACGGCACAACGCCGATCAGAGTGTCGGGCAGTTTGTTTTTGCCGCAGGGCATCGCCCCTGATGGGGGTTGGCCGCTGATTGCTTGGGCTCATGGCACAGTTGGAATTGCTGATAATTGTGCGCCTAGCTGGACTGGATATAAGCGGTTTCATCAGGTCTATCTAAAACAATGGTTGGATCAGGGGTACGCCATAGTAGCCTCAGACTATCAGGGGCTTGGGACTGCCGGCACTCATCCTTATTTGGCTACCAAGCCTGTCTCTTATAGTAATTTAGATATTATCCGTGCAGTTCAGTCAGGCAGGTTTCCCGTTTCCAATAAGGTCGTTTTAATTGGCCAGTCTCAGGGCGCGGCGGCGGCATTTGCGACAGCGGGTTATGCGTCTGCTTACGCACCTGAGCTAAATATTGTGGGAGTTGTTGCTACGGGAATTCCAATGTTTACACCTCGCGCTTTAGAGATTATTCAAGAGACTCGGCCTAATAACGTCGTTGACCCTATGTTAGCCTATAATTTTTTGGCCCTGACATTGGTTGAGCAAATTGATGACACCTTCGATTATACGGATTTTGTTTCCGAGCTTGCTTTGCCAGTTGCTATGGCGGTTGATACTGAATGCAACTCAGAGATTAGGAAGCTAGTTGTTGATAATAAATTAACTTATGACACATCATTTAAGGTCTCGCCGACAGATCCGCTTAAAGCTGCATTTGCAAAAATGGGATATCCAAGTTTTGGTATTTCCGTTCCTATTTTTATTGGTTCAGGGGTCAATGACCGAGCTACGCCATTGCGCATGCAAGCAAGTTTGATAAAAAAGGCCTGCGCCTCGGGTGCTATCGTGGAGTCTCATATTTATTTTGATCATGATCATTTGACTGTACTTAATCATTCAACTTTAGACTCAATCCCCTTTGTTCGTGACGTGTTTCTAGGGAAAATTGTCGTTGGAAACTGTGACAGCTTGCCCATTTGAAAATTGGTAGTCTGATGACTTTAACGATTACTTACATGTGTCATTTTTATCCTTAAAGCTAAAATGGCATATGTAAGTAAAGCAATGGAACTCAATGCTAATAGCAGGCGTCCCTTCTGACAAAAAAAAGGGGGGTACTCCCGGGGTAGGGTCGGTGCATCTTATATTTGGGGGTTTTCCTGGGTTTTTAAGTCGTCGTCGAATATATTGCATATTAACCCTGACAAGGGTTAATATTATTGAGATATCTATCAAAGTAAGGCTCTTTGTTATGTGAAAATCACAGGTCGAATTAAGGACATGCTTATTCGTGGTGGAGAAAATATTTACCCACGCGAGATAGAGGACTTCCTATATACCTACCCAAAAATTAGCGAGGCTCAAGTATTTGGTGTGCCCGACGAAAAAATGGGTGAAGAGGTGTGTGTTTGGATTCAGCTCAAAGATGGGCAGTCGGCTACTGATCAAGAGATTCGTAAATTCTGTGAAGGCCAGATTACCCATTTTAAAATCCCACGATATATTAGGTTCGTTAAAGAATTTCCGATGACGGTCACGGGAAAAATCCGCAAGATTGAGATGCGTGAAACTATGTCCGTCGAACTAAAGGAAGTAGTAAGCTAAAAAAATCAATCGACAAAGGCAAACATAATCGAAGACATTGACCCATATAAGCTGGCGTAGTGATTTTATATGTCTTTGGATTTAGTGCTCATTCATCATAGGGTGATAAAGTAATGGGAGCTGCTATTATTACTATTGAAATGACCATTAGCAGAGGCTCTCATGGCTGAAAAAAAACGGAAAGCAGTAGGCATTCACGCGTTATACCGAAAGAACCCACAAGAGGCAGACAAACAGCTATGGGGTAGAGAGGTCGAGCCGGGCACAAGGCGTGGGTTCCTAAAAAAAAGCGGGCTGGCCGCGATGGTGGCCTTTATAGGGTCCAGCATCCCCTTTGCCAGTAAAATGCCCGGCGGGCTAATTCCGGCAGTGATGGCGGATACTGCGGAGGCTTTCCGCATCGACGGTAAGGAAGGGTTGAGAATACTCAATGATAGGCCTATTAACGCCGAGACGCCGCCACATCTGCTCGATCATGATTTGACGCCGGCAAAATATTTTTTCGTACGCAATAATGGAATCCCACCCGCTCTAGAGTCAATAGGCGACCCCGGTAAATGGGTGCTAGAAATAGCAGGAGAATCCTGCATCAAACCGAAAACTTATACTCTTGCGCAACTGAAGAAAAAATTTAAGCAGTACAGCTATGCGCTGACTCTGGAATGCGGAGGCAATGGCCGCAGCGAGTTTAATCCCCCAGCAAAGGGGAATCAGTGGTCTACTGGCGCGGTCGGGTGCGCCCAGTGGACAGGTGTTAGGCTTAAAGATGTACTAGAAGACTGCGGGATTGCCGATGACGCTGTTTATGTTGGCTACTATGGCGCAGATACGCATCTCTCCGGTGATCCAAGCAAACAATCCATTTCACGGGGCGTGCCCATATCGAAGGCTCTTGAGGACGAAAGCTTAATTGCCTGGGGGTTTAATGGAGAGGACATACCCTACCAAAATGGCTATCCCTTGCGCATGGTAACAGGTGGCTGGCCAGCGTCCACCAGTGGCAAGTGGCTTAAAAAAATTGTCGTCCGAAACCAGATTCACGACGGTGCGAAAATGGCGGCGCCATCATACAGCGTACCTAAAAGACCTGTCGCACCGGGCACAAAAGTTGCCAATGAAGACATGCTTACTATTGAATCTATGCCGGTTAAATCATTGGTTACTTTTCCAAAAAGCGGCATCAGTCACTCTTTGAGGGGGAGTCTCACCTGCCGAGGGCAGGCCTGGGCGGGTGATCTCAGTGTAGAGCATGTCGAGGTGTCAATTGACTTTGGCGCAACTTGGCAGTCGGCTGACGTCAAAGCCCCAATCAACCGGTTGGCATGGCAGCGCTGGGAGGCAACGCTGAAGTTCCCGCAACTCGGTTATTATGAGATTTGGGTGAAAGCTACTGATTCTGCAGGCAAGTCACAACCAATGGTAGTCCCTAACTGGAACCCCAAGGGGTACCTGAACAATGCCTGCCATCGCATTGCTGTGCAAGTGGTGTAATGGTGTTTTCTATCAGTAAACGTGGGCTTATAAACTGTGCTTCAGCAACAGTACTGGTAGTGACGATTTCGGCCCCGGCCAGATCGGCAGAAGTTGACCCGGATAGCGGTCTAGTTATAGCCGATGGCTGGGAGACTGTGCGAGCAAATTGTACCCTGTGCCATTCGGCAAAATTTATCACCTTTCAGCGAGGGAATCGCGACAGCTGGAAGTCGATGATCCGGTGGATGCAAAAAACCCAGGGCCTATGGTCATTTGATGAAAAGACCGAAGATACCATTTTGAGTTATCTTGCCACTAACTATCCTCCTGAAAAACCCTCTCGGCGTAGAAATCTATCTCCAGCGGAGTTGCCATAAATGATTCACTATTTAGGTGCTGATTCTGGCTGGTAATCATAATAGCCTTCAAAGGGAATCATCAGGTGTGCATAGGGACTTCCCTTAAACATCTGATAGGGCGCGCCTGTGGTGAAATCTGTGGAAAATGCCGCTATCGTTTCTGGGTTTTTTGGCATTAGCATGAGGTGAGGCCCTGATTCTATCCAGTGATCATGCTTCATAGCCATACTCTTATTACCGCCTGGTGCTGCATTATCTTCGCCCGTATCGCCATGTAGCATCCAAATGTACGCATCTCGTTCCATGTTGGGGGTCGTGCCTTCCATGTATGCAGAAGCCCATTTAAACCCTTCGTCATCGGCGCACAAAGCAAAGGCATGATGTGGTGTAGAAAAGCCATCTTCAGGCATCGGTTTCGTCGCGGTGCATGTCCAACCATTAACGCCTTCTCTAATGACCTCACCAGTCCCTGAGACTACGGAAGCAAAATTCCCTAAAAATGATGGGGCGGCTTTTGAATAAGCCCAAATTTGCCACTCGTTAGATGCGTGAGAACCTTCAGGTCCACTGGCATACAGATTAAATGAAGCGACAAAACTCAACGATAAAAAAACAATTGATCGTAAATACATAAATTACCCCTTTATTTTCAATAAATTATTAATAAGTTATTAATAAATTGTAGGTTATAAACCTAGCGTACTCAAGACTATGCCAGATTATCAATGCCTATGTAAACCAAGAACTTATTGTAGACTTCACAATACTTTAATGAATTCGTGCGCCTTGCTCGAGTAATTTTTTTTGTACTAACTTGATGTCAACATCTGCAACATCAACACCTGTCTGCACAGAAATAGCCGCCGCAACCCCAGCACCCTGGCCATTGACGGCGCAACACATCATATTACGCACCGCTGCATGAGAATCACGATCGCCACCGGTGCTGCGTCCCGTCACTAAAAGATGGCGAACACCTTTCGGCAGCATTGCACGGTAGGGCAGCTGAAAGTAACGACCCGTCGTGGGTAAAATGAGGATGCCATAGCCATCGATAAATTCTGGAAAGATACCAATACTATCGTCAAATTTCCCTTGCTGACGAACATCCTGGGCGGTCATATTATAAACAGCATCAATTTTCCGCGTGTCGCGGACACCAAGAGTCATGCCGAAATTTCTCAATTTGGCATTCTCGCAGCCTGGGTTAAATTGTTTGAGGGCTTTTATAGCCAACATAGCCTGTCGTCGGCCCTCCATCTCACCTTTGGTAAGGTGGTCTGGATTAGTGGCATCCAGGCCTGCTAAATGAATCAAATTTAAATAGGTTAGATCACCTTGATCGGTAATGGCGCCCCAGGTTCCAGTAATCGTGTTTAGATTCTCTGGTATTAGTCCTGATTTAATGGCCTTCTCAAACGGTTTCTTCAAGTAAGGCGAAAATAGTGCGTCTTCTTTGCCTGAAGTTTCCATGGCCCAGTCTGGCCCGCACCAGTCACTGTAGGTATGCGGGTCTGCTTTAACGTCCTCTATAAAGCGCCTTTTATCAACGCCATTCATTGAAAACATAACAGACGCAGCCATCATTTCTTCGACCGGCGTTTTGTGCACTATGGCGCCTGACCTATGAGCAATATCGGCATCACCTGTAGCATCGATAACACGCCGAGCTAATATTGCCTCTCTCCCAGCTTTGCTCTCGACAATAACGCCTTTAATGACGCCACCTTCGACAATAGGTGCGACCATTGTTCTATGTAGCATTGGTGTAATGCCGGATTCTTCGACCAAGACATCTGCGACATATTTAAAGGCTTCGCCATCTATGGCGTGACTATTTGATTGAGGCTCAGGTGTCGCAGCGCCCATAGATTTTGCACGTTGTTCAAATTCTACGCCGATACCTTCACTGTCTACGGTGTTGTCATGTCGGTACCACGCAAAGCCTTCGACGCCCACTTGCGTAAGGTTGCCGCCAAAACAACCATAGCGTTCAAGAAGGGTGGTCTGGACACCTGCTCTGGCAGAAGCAATAGCGGCGGCTAGCCCTCCTGGGCCACTGCCGACAACCAATACCTCGGTATGGTGAATAATAGGAGTTTCTCGAGCTGCTTCGCTAATGGTTGTCATACTTTTTGACCTTTCATTATCATTTGATCTGTTGCTGTTTTTACATTTCGAATGGGCTTAACTATAGATTCTAAAGGGATTAAAAACTAGGGGCTATATAGGGTGTGAAATAATAGGCATGGAAGAAAATTCAACGTAGTTATACTCTTTTGTCATTTAAATGGAACTTTTGTGCGTAGAGTTGTCTTAAGTAATGTACATATTCTCCCCTGAACATATACATTTATTTGCTTTTGCAAAAACCTGAGAAATCAGGTTTTTTTTTGTATTATGATTGTGCAGTGTTATACCAACATAGCATTTCTGCAACTTCAAATAATCAACAGGAAATTATAACCATGATTAAACGCTTGTTATTGGGCATTGCTATTTTAATTGCCGTCGTCGGCTTCTTAGCGCTACAAATGGGTGGTAAAGGCACGGTCAATGGACAACCTATTGTATACGCAGGGAGTGCTTCGCCGCTATTAGCTGCTGAGCATAAACAGCTGAATATCTTGATTTTTGGAGGCACGTCTGGAATAGGTCTTGAAACAACTAAGTTGGCCCTAGCAAGAGGGCACCTTGTTACGTCGATTACTCGCAGACCTGAAAGAATGCCGATTGAGCATGATAATTTGAATAATCTTAAGGGTGATATCACTGACAGTAACACGTTCAATAACTTAGTCGGTGGCAAGAGCGCTATTATTAGCACCATTGGTTTAAAACCTAGTAGTAATGACGTCACAGTCTATTCTCAAGGTATTAAAAATGTATTAGCCGCAGGCAAAGATGCAGGCACAAACCGTATTGTTACGGTTACAGGCATTGGTGCTGGAGACAGCAAAGGTCACGGCGGAATCTTCTATGATCGTATTCTCAATCCCCTATTACTCAAAACAGATTACGCAGACAAAACGCGTCAGGAAAAAATTCTTAAAAGCAGCGACTCACAATGGACTATCGTTAGACCAGGATTCCTAGTTGATGAAGCCAGCGAAAAAGCTTACCGAGTGCTCGACAAAACAGATGGTCTTGTTTCAGGCAGTATCTCCCGAGCCGATGTAGCACATTTCTTGTTGGCTTCGGTTGAGCAAAATACCTATGTTCAGCAGACGGTGTTTTTATCAAACTAGCTCAAATAGCATTGTAACTAGGTATATTTTAAAGATGACGCCAAGCGGGCTTGTTAGCAACCCCGGCATAACAAATTCTCCTTTAGACCGAAGCCTAAGATAAGTGTGAGCACTAATATTTTTCTTCCCATTAGTGAATAATTGTTACATATTGAAAGTTCTTAAAACGTTATGGTGAAAAAAATGAAAAAAATATTAGTATTATTTTCAGCGCTTTTATCCCTGGGTGTTTTTGCAGAAGGAGAGGGAAAACATGAAATGCACGCATTTTATTTCTTAAATGTGACAAACCCTGCGGTTGTTGTTGGCGCAATGGATAAATTTGCCGCTTCAGATTGTGGTAAGCAGTTGCCTGCTGACGTTGGCCTGATGAATGAACGCATTAATGGTTCTGCAGCATCGACTCATTTCATCATAGTATCTTATGAAAAAATGGCGGATTTCAGAAAAGCTGATGCCTTAATGCAGTCTTGTCCTGAGGGTGCAACTATGCTTCAAGAAATTGGAAGTGGATCTGACCCAGTAACACAGTTTGCCGTCATCCCTGCGATCGAAGTTGGTGATTGGGGGAAAGATTCTGTGTTCATGAAATATGATATGTCTGTGAGCGATGAAGCTGCTTATGGCGCTGCATGGACCGAACTTATGGATGCTAATGTTGCTGATGGAACGGTCACTAGCTCTTATGGTTTGAACAGAATATTCTTGGGTAACAATGATGCTTCTCATTTTGTTTATATCGGAGCTACAGACTTTGAAACCCTAACAGCCAATCAAGCGACGCTAACGTCATCACGTGCTTTTACTAAATTTTCTAGAAAAGTGGGTAAATTGAGAAAGGTGTTAAATACTTCTTTAATAGTTCCAGTTAAAGCTTGGCCAAAACAATAGGCTT
>Ga0257121_1003031_pt1 | contig 11270 bp, 10 predicted proteins | sample SI106_100metaG_FD_190180 | JGI IMG/M metagenome (GOLD analysis project Ga0257121, IMG submission 190180) | Marine microbial communities from Saanich Inlet, British Columbia, Canada - SI106_100 | ecosystem: Environmental > Aquatic > Marine > Inlet | place: Canada: British Columbia | collected... | reverse complement strand
GCTGATGAACCAGAGTTAACCATAACACAATAATTTGAACCTATGTAATCTGCAAACTTTTCTTCGAAAGACTTTACATATTTACCCATTGAATAAAAACCACTATCAATAACTTTTTTTATTGCAGCAATTTCTTTATTGTCCCATGTTGATGAAGAGAGATTATATTTATTTTCCATAGTTTTCTATATAAAAGTTGTATGTTTCTTTTATGCCTTTTTCAAGTGAGTAATTACTTTGCCAGCCAAAGGATTTAAGCTTAGTTATATCAACTAACTTCCTTTGCATTCCTGAGGGTTTTGACATATCATGACTAAAATCTCCATCGTAGCCAATAACTTTTGAAATTTTAGAATAGTATTCATTAATAGTAAAATCTTTTCCTGTCCCAACATTTATAATTTCAGGTAGATCATTAAAATTATGAATTGCAAAAGAGATGAAATCTATGAGATCTTTTATATACATAAATTCTCTTCTTGCTTTTCCATTTCCCCATATGTCAACAATTTTTTTATTCATTTTTTTTGCCGTATGAATTTTTTGAATTACGGCAGGAATCATATGTGCATCTAATTCACTAAAATTATCATATGGCCCATAAAGATTACATGGAATTATAGTTTTATATCTAAGTGAATAATCTGCGGAAACAATTTTTGTCAACTTAAGGGCTAAAATTTTTGCTAATGCATAGCCCTCATTCGTAGGTTCTAAATAACCTGACATTAAATCATTTTCTTTTATTGGTTTTTCAAAATTCTTTGGATATATACAAGAACTTGAAATATTTAAAAAATTTTTAATATTGTTTTCATGAGCAGAAGAAATCAAATTAATTCCAATTAAAGAATTCTCTACTAAAAATGTATAGTTTGAGGAAATATTTTTTAATATCCCCCCTACTTTACCTGCTGCATGAATAATCAGATCAGGTTTATTTTTTTTTAAATAATCATTAATATACTCTTTATTGGTAAGATCTAATTCAGACCTACTTGGAGAAATAATTTTAAATTCTTCACTTAAATTTGAATTTAATATGTTACTTCCTACAAATCCTCCAGCACCTGTTAATAATATTGTTTTCAAAATTTATTTTTTTAGTAATAAATCATTTTTCGCTATCTCTAGATCACTTTGAATCATATCATCAACTAATGAGTCGAAATTATATTTTGGACTCCAGTTTAATAATTTTCTGGCTTTGGCTGAATCTCCTAAAAGATTCTCTACTTCAGTTGGTCTAAAATAATTTTTATCAACTCTTACAATTAGATCACCTTCTTTTAGGATTCCTTTAGTTTTAAGCTTTTTAACTACACCTATTTCATCCGTTCCATTTCCAGAGAATTCGAGCTTAATTCCTAGCTTATCAAAAGCTTTCAAAGTAAAATCTCTAACAGAATAGTTAAGTCCTGTAGATATTACCCAATCATCTGCTTTATCATGCTGAAGTAATAACCACATAGTTTCTACATAATCTTTTGCATGTCCCCAATCTCTTTTAGCATTTAAATTACCTAGTTTTAGATCTTTTTGAAGTCCTAAACTAATCCTGGTAGCAGCCATAGTAATTTTCCTTGAAACAAAAGTTTCTCCTCTTAAGGGAGATTCATGATTAAAAAGTATTCCATTTGAGGCAAACATATTATATGCCTCTCGATAATTTTTTGTAATCCAATAAGCATAAAGTTTAGCAACTCCATAAGGACTTCTAGGATAGAATGGTGTTTTTTCATTCTGAGGAATTTCAACAACCTTTCCAAATAACTCACTTGTACTTGCTTGATATATTTTAACCTTTTCTTCAAGATTTAAAAGTCTAACAGCTTCCAAAATTCTTAAAGTTCCTAAACCATCGATATTTGCAGTATATTCAGGTGTATCAAAACTTACTTTAACATGACTCATTGCTGCTAAGTTATATATTTCATCGGGGTTAATATCTCTAATTAGCCTCGTAATATTCAGGCCATCTGACAAATCACCATAATGCAAGTTAAATGATGCGTTTTTTGATTTCTCTTGAAATAAATGGTCAATTCTTTGGGTATTAAATGAAGAAGATCTTCTTTTAATTCCGTGAACTATATATCCTTTATTTAATAAAAATTCTGCTAGATAAGCTCCATCTTGACCTGTTACACCAGTAATTAATGCTACTTTTTTCATTTTCATATTGTAATTAATTTAATTTGTTTAGGGACCTTTTTTTCATTTATGATTAATCTGCCATCAAAAATATATTTGGGATATTTCTCATTAGATAATATATTTTGCCAATTGAATTCTTTAAATTCATCCCATTCTGTAAGAATGGCAACTGCATCAACTCTTTGCATGGATGTTATACAGTTATTAAAAATACTTATTCGCTGGTTTAGTTCTTGTATTTCTCTTTTAGAATATCCTAATGATTCTAAAAGAAGGGTAATATCTTGAATTATTTTTTCTGATTTAATTTTTGGATCATAAATATTAACAAATGCCCCTTTACTTAATAGGTGTTCCGTCACATAAATGCTTGATGATTCTCTGGTGTCATTAGTGTTCTTTTTAAACGCCCATCCTAGTACTGTTATTTTCTTATTCACCAAGTCTCCTTCAAGATTGGATTCAATAAGATCAGCAAACCTGCTTCTTTGATAATTATTTATCTTAATTACTTGATTCCAGTAATCAGCCACTTCAGTAAGCCCATATGATTTTGCAAGATATACTAAGTTTAGAATATCTTTTTGAAAACAACTACCGCCAAATCCAGCAGATGGCTGAAGAAATTTATTGCCTATTCTATGATCTGCACCAATTGCTTTTGAAATTTCTAGAATATTAGCACCTGTTTTCTCACAAAATGCAGAAAGACTATTTATAGATGAAATTCTTTGAGCAAGAAATGCGTTTGAAGCTAATTTTGATAATTCTGCTGACCAAACATTTGATACTAATATCTTTTCTTTTGGAATCCATTTCTTATAAATTTCGAATAATGAGTTAATTGCTTTCCTGCCTGAATCCGTATCATCTCCACCTATAAGAACTCGGTCAGATTTAAATAAATCTTTAATAGCTGATCCTTCAGCTAAAAATTCAGGATTTGAAAGAATTTCAAATTTGACGTTTTTATTAGATGCGTGTAAAATTTCTTTAAGTTTTTCAGCAGTTCTAACAGGTAATGTGGATTTTTCAACAATAATTTTATCTGAAAAAGAAAAATTTGCTATTTCTTTAGCAGAGCTAATTATATTTGAAAGATCAGCTGCCATTCCTTTTCCTTTACCCTTTTTTTTTGTTGGTGTATTTACTGCAAGAAAAATCATTTCTGAATTTTGAATAGCTTGTTTAATATTAGTAGAAAAAAATAAATTTTTATTTCTAACTTTTTTAATAACATCACTTAACCCTGGCTCAAAAACTGGAAGTTTTGATAAGTCTTTATTATTCCAACTATCAATTTTTTTTTCACTTTTATCTACTACTGTAATGTTAATTTCTGGGCACTTTAAGGCAATTACAGACATTGTTGGACCTCCAACATAACCTGCCCCAATGCAACAAATATTTTTAATTCTCATTTTTGATTATTTAATAACCACGATGACGATTGAATTTTATTTCCCAATCCATCTATCATCTTAATTCCTAATTTATTACATATGATTTTTTCTGGAACAGTCTTATTATTTTGATCACCTCCATTGGCAAAAAATAATTCATATTCATTTCCTAGTTGAATAAATATTTTTTCAATAGTTAGACTAACTGTTCTGTCTTTATCTATTGACAAGAATGAAAAATCAGTTACTCCTAACTCCTGAATAATTAATAACCTTTCTTTTTCATCCATAAATTCAGCCGAGCCCTTAAGCTTTCTTTGAAAATCATTGTTTACAATAACTATGAGTTTATCTCCAATACTTTTAGCACTGTGAAAATACTCAACATGCCCTTTATGAAGAGGATTAAAATACCCTGATACAATTACTGCCTTTTTTTTCATTATTCGCGTTTATAATCATCTTCAATCCTCACTATATCATCTTCACCAAAATATGTTCCTGTTTGAACTTCAATAAACACAAGTAATTGATTAGTAGGGTTTAAAATTCTATGTTTAGACAATCTTTTTATTGTGAAAGTGTCACCAGCTTTAACATTAAATTCCTCTCCATCAAGAGTTATGAGGCCAGTTCCTTGAACTATAGTCCATGCCTCAGATCTTTTATGGTGAAATTGATAACTTAATCTTCCATTAGGCTCAACTTCGATTCTTTTGAGTTTATAATTTTTTTCATCATGGATTACAAAATATTGCCCCCATGGTCTTTTTTCTGTTTCTATAAATTTCATATTAACTCTTTTTCAAACAATGTTATACTTTCAGAATTTTTAGGAACATTTGAAGTAAGAAAGAAACTTACTTTTCTATTTATTAAATTTTCTATTTTACTTTCTAGTTGGGATATGTAATTAAAATTTAAATTCTTCCCTACTAAAATTACTTCAATATTACCAGAATCTACTCCTTTAGCATAATCGCCAATAATTAAAATTTTTTCAACATTTCCCATTCTTTTTAAAACTGTATCAACCAGATCTTCAAATCCAAGATGCTTCAGCACTACCTTTCTTAATGTTTCATAAAGTGGGTGTTTAGCATTTACTTTATATTCAACTTTATTATTATTCTTATACTTTAATAGATACCCAGCATCAAATAAATGATTTAGCTCCTTTCTTATGGAATTGGTTGATTCTCCCATTTCGTGGGCGAGTCCATTTAAGTAGCCTTTATTGGTTTGAGATATAAAAAATTTAATTAATAATCTTAACCTAGTTTTTGATGTAATTAATTCCCCTAACATATATTAAGTAACAAAAGTACTTAATATATAATAAATATCAAAACATTTTTTTTCTTAAGCCTTAAACTACTAAATTTACAAAGTGAATTTAGCACTTATACTATCCTCTGTTTTTTTTAGTACTACGGCTTGTATTTTTATTCAAAAATATTTTATATCAAAAAAGAAGTTTGCGCTAATAAATTCAAGATCAAGTCATTCAAGTATTGCAACAAATAGCGGTGGAATATCTGTTTTTATTTCTATTTTCTGTATTAGCTGTATTCTATATTTAAATGGTGTGGAAATATTTGATTATAAAATTTTTGTCCCAATTAGTTTGATGACGCTTATTGGACTCTATGATGACCTGTATGAAATTGATTTTAAACTAAAACTTGTTTTTCAAATTATTGCAGCAAAAATTATAGTTGACCAAGGCTATATAATTACTAATCTTCATGGTATTTTAGGGGTTTTTGAGCTTTCCAGTATGGTTGCTCAAATATTTACAATATTTATAATTGTTTCAATTATTAATTCCATCAACTTTATTGATGGTCTGGATGGTTTAGCACTAACTGTAATATTAATCTTTATTTCATCATTCGAGTTTTTTTCAAAAGATTATTTTTTATTTGACAACTTATCTTTATTATTAATTTTCTCTTTAATACCACTTTGGTATTTTAACTTTAGAAAAACAAATAAAATTTTTTTAGGCGATTCCGGCTCTTTAATGCTTGGAACATTTGTAAGTATTTATACAATTTCAATACTAAAAAACGACTATATAATAAGGCCAGAATATGATATACATAAAATTTTATTTGTTATCTCAATTTTATTTTATCCAATTATTGATATAATAAGAATATTCTCCTTAAGAATTTTTAATGGTAAGTCACCATTTGAAGCAGATAAAAATCATATTCATCATGTTTTATTAAATAGATCAAAATCACATAAAGTCACTGTATTTATTATTTTTAGCATAACACTAGCAACTATTTTTATTATCCAAAGTATATTTTAATTAATTGTAGAAAGAAGGTTGTTAAAGAATGATTCCTTTGGAAATTTCTTAATACTAATCAATAATAAAGAGTTTAAGACCTCTGGATTAGGTTGATTAAGTTTAATGTAATTATCATAAAATAATATATGGATTTGTTTATTGTCTGAATAAAAAATTATATCAGAGTTCAAAAACTCCTCAATAATATTTAGCTCTGCAGACATTGAAAAATATATCTCTGCATAAAGTTCATTATCTAAATCACTTTTAAACAAATCTTTTGATAATAGCAAAGACTTATTAAAATTCCTTAGAAATAAATTCGCTTGCAGAGATAACTCTTTTGTTAATATATCATATGGATTATACTGAGATGAATAATCCAATAGCTTAAGAGCCTTTTCATAATCATTATTGTGAATTTTATATCTAGCAAGATAAGTTGCTACAGGAATTGTATTAGAAGATAAATTAGGAAACTTATAATTAATTTTTTCTAGCTCTTGTGTTTTGACTGTATAGGTTTGAGCATAATAATCTGATAGTAATTGATCTTGTTCAACTAAAGAATTGTGTTCCTTATACATTGAAAACACTGATAATAACATGACTGGTATAGACACGAAAAATAATATTTTAAATATAAATTTATTATCTATTTTAATATTCTCAGGACTATATACTAAGGCTAAAACATAAATAAAAGGAACTATTTCTTGGCTTCTGTGGATTGGAAAATTTAAATTTGAATCTATTAAAAAAATAAGAATTGATAAAAACAAGTATTGGTAAACGGTGACTTTATTCCACCCTTTTATGATTCTTGATATAGAAGAAAAAAATAATAATAGATAAACAACTAAACCTATAAGCCCAACCTCAACAAGTATTTGTAAAAAGTCATTATGAACATAGAAAGGAATAATTAAATTATCATTTGATGATGATATACCTCTGAGAGATTCTATCTTCCAAGACCCTAATCCGTGTCCAATAATAGGTTTTTCAATAAATAAATTAAAAGCTTTAGAGTAGTATTCAGTTCTTTGATTAAATGACTCATCTTGAAAAATATTAATTGGATTAAGTGTCTTTTGATTTATAGAGCTTGACGAAAAATTGATCAATAAAAGCAAGCTAATTATTAAAGAAAATATTGAAATTATTAAATGGGATTTTCTTGTTTTATAGAAAAGCAAGATTATTAGGTAAATCAGTGCCATGGAAAAAATTGCCGCCCTACTCTGAAGAAGCACAATGCTAACTATAAGTATTATTTCAATTATTTTTATAAAGGGTTTGAAACTAATAGGTTTGGGTTTAGATAATAAAAATATTATAAACGGTAATTTGATTAATAGAGAAAATGAGCTTATGTTTCTATTCATCGAAATTCCAGTAAAAATATTCTCTGAATTAAAGAAACTGAATATTGTGAAAACACCTTCAATAAAAACTGAAGCTATAAAAAGCTGAGCTATAAAGTCAAATGGTGCTTTTAATTTTTTTAATGAAAACGAAACACAATAAAAAACAACTATTAGTGTAAAAAGCTTTAAAAATGAAATTATAGATTCATTAAAATTATTTGAAATAGTAAGAGTTAGAGTTAAAACAGCTAATAAACAAAATAGGATCCCATTAATTTGCCTGTTGTCAATATACTCGTATCGTTTAAGCGACCAGTTCCTTATTAATAAAAGTACTGTTAGGGCTGAAACCAATAGCCACCTGACTGAAGTATTATCAATTGCATTAAACTTAGGGGCTAGGACAGATAATAAAACTAATGAAAGATATAATTTTTCAATGGTATTGGTCTTAAATAAAGTCACCTTAGTTTACAATAATTACTATTTACAATATTCCCCTATTAATCTATACGAATCTTTATAGTCAGATTTTGATGATAAGTAAATATAGTCACATGCATTTTCATAATCTCCAAGTTTTTCATAAACCTGAGCTAAAACAAATTCTGATTTACCAGTTTCAGGGTTTAATGAATCTATAACATATTTAAGATATGGGATTGCTTGTTCATAATATCCAAATTTATAATTGCTAATTGCAGCATTTTCATAATGAGTATATTCTAAAGGGTTCAGCTTAGCTGCTTCCGCATATTTAATTCCCGCTTCTCTCCATCTCTGATTTATAAACAATTCTGAGGCCTCAGCATCAGCTTGTATAGATTTATTAATATTCTCTGTTCCCAATAAAATATATATGGCCGCAAGGTTTAAATCAGGATCTGTTTTTCCAAAGAAACTTATAGCTTCTTTTGCTTTTTCTCTTGCATAATCTGAAATAGAATCCTCCTGAGTTAATTGACTTGCTAGATAAAATTTCCATATTGCAGGCACTTTAGTCTTTTCAACTTTTCTAAAAATTGAATCTATTAGATGAAATCTGTCAAAGTTTCTATATGCTCTTGCTAAGTCAACAAAGTGTTTATGATTATTCGGTATCCCTGTAAACGTTTTCTCTGCAAAGTATAAGATGCTATCCTTAACTCCAAGTGCAAAATAAATATCTTGTTTTAAAGACTCATTATACATTATGTATGGATTCACATTCTTACTTTCATTTAAAAGTTCTAATGCCTCATCGTATCGCGCTCCTAAGAAGAAATATCTTGCTATCATCCCCCTCATAGGAATGCTAGATGCAGACAAATTAGGATAATCCAAGTTTAATACATTGAACCTTGCTGTTGATTCTTCTTTAAATACTCCACTATATAAATCATCATATATTAATCTTTGAATTTCACCAGATACATTATTATGGTAGTGAAAATATAGTGATGTGCACGAAAGGATAAGGATTATTATTTTACTTATTGATTTCATTGTAATATTTTTTATAGTATAAAGAAAGTGCTAATACAAATGAAAGATAAAATAACTGTGAAGCCCTAGTAAACGGGAAATTTAAATTTGAATCTATAATATAAATCATTAACATAGTTGGTCCAACTAAAACAACAGGGTCAGATTTTATTCTACTAAACAAATTCCATGAATTTTTAAGAGCATAATAAAAAATTAATATAAAGATTATCAAGCCAATCACCCCTAATTCAGCAGCAACTTCAAGAAAATCATTGTGCATAGTATATGGAACTATATAACTAATAATTTTTTCTTTTTCTTTTTCGACTGAGACAATCTTCCAATTTCCTAAACCAACACCAATAAGAGGGTTATTAAGAAGTTGATTACTTCCATGTCGATAATATCTTAACCTTGTATTTGTTGACTCTTCAGTAAAGTCTATAGTAGAAACTCTGTTAGCAATAAAAGCATCATTTTTTGTACCAAGACTGAACGTGCTAAATAATAATGCTGCTATTAAAACAATAAAATAAATTTTAAAATAACTCCTGAGTTCGTTATTCTTAAGAACAATAAAACTTATAAAAAAAGCTAAACAGACTGCTGTTAAAATAACATATGCTGTCCTTGAGCCCATCAAGAAAACCATATTAAGTAAAAGGAAGCTTAAAATAGCTGAAAATAATTTCAATGATTTAAATTTTGATGAAACAAATACATATAAAACAAATGGTAGTTGAAACAAATACATAGCAGATGTTATGTTCCTATTTGGGAAAACGCCAACTAAAAAATTATTAAAACTAAAATCATATGGTCGAACTCTTGTTATATCATATAATGCGTTGTAAGAAAGCAGAAGCTGACATCCAACAACAAGACTAATAAATATGGCTATAGTTATCGGCTTAAACTTATTGAACGTAATGAAGGTGTATAAGGTTAAAAATGATACATAGAAGTTAACAAATGTCATCGATCTAATAATTACCTCATTTTGATTTAATGCATAAAAATATGATGAAAGCCCCCATACAATAAATGCAGCTATAGAGATACCAATTTTTGATTTTAATGCATAAAGAAAGGAATCTGAAAGGTCATTATTAAAAAAAATATAGGCTAATGATATCGTGTTTATGGCGCTAAACATTAGAAGCCTCCAACTATTAATATCAAGAACATCCGTTGAGGGAAAAGTAAATATAGAAATGAAAGAGGCTAGTATTAGCACGCATGTTGCAATTTTCTTTTCCATCGTTTAAATATACCTATAAAAAAAACCCTCTCAAAAAATGAGAGGGTTAATTTTTACTAATTATTCAATTATATGAATAACATTTTTTACTAGATTATAACCAACCTGATCTGTTTGTTACAGCAGCAGCTTGAGTTGTACTAGTAGAAGCAGTTGATACATCAGCAAATACTGCAGCATGTGTAGAATTTGGACCCAAGAAATGAGTTCCACTTACTAGCATTTCAGTTGTATATCCTGGATCTGAAATTATAGCAGCTAAGTCTCTGTTAGCTAAAGTTATAGATGTACCTCTACCAGTTGCACCCATAGTACCAGAAGTGTTAGTTGCATAAACGTTAGCAGCAGAAACAACATCAGTCGCTAATTCTGCAACACCGTTATTAGAGTTTACCAGTTTAATAGTAACACCTGCTACATCATTCTTAGTAACATTTAAGAATATACCTGAAGACCATCCCGCTTGACTTAAAGAAGCTAAGTTAGAGGTTGTAGAAGGTGCAGTTCCTGCTGTAGCACCACCAGTACCTAATCCAAGAGTTGTAGATGTTTGAGCAGCATCAATCACAAATGAAATAGCAGGAAGTGAACTTACTGCTGTTGTAATATCATCTGGATAACCAGCTACAGACACCCTTTTAGTTATTGCAATAGTACCTGTACCTGCTGCTGCTGCGATGTACGCAGCACCATAAGTATAAGCTTGTGCAGTGTTTTTCATACTAGAAATTGTAGTTGCAAGACCTTGTGCTATATCAGCAGCAACTTCACTGTTAGTTAACGTTATAGTACCTGAGATACTAGTTGATCCTAACTTAAACCATAATGTAGCACTAGAACCTGTTACAGAAACTTGACCTGGGTTACCAGTTACAGCTTGTGTAAAGTTTACAGTTTGGTTAGATCTCATGAATCCAGTGTTAGTTGCAGTAACTGTAATATCAGAACCCCAACTAGTGTCACCGTTAACATAACTTACTAAGTCTGCAACAGTTGTTACAGTAGAACCACTATAAGTTTGTCCCTGTCTAAATGTCTTAGATAAACCATTTAGGTTAATTGCAATACCTTCATTTGAAGCAAGATCTGTATTAGCAGCATAAAGAACATTGTTCGTTACTGGAATTACAACACTTTGTGTTTCACTTATTGCATCTTCACCGTTAGTATAAGTCGTAGCTGTTTCAGCAGCTTCAAGAGCAGTCACCGCATAAATCGATGTTCTGTTTGAATAACCTGTAGCTTGAGTTGTTACACTTGGAGCAGAAGGAACTGCAGTATCTGTATAAGTACCGTTTAAAGTAGAT
>Ga0257121_1003029_pt1 | contig 11270 bp, 19 predicted proteins | sample SI106_100metaG_FD_190180 | JGI IMG/M metagenome (GOLD analysis project Ga0257121, IMG submission 190180) | Marine microbial communities from Saanich Inlet, British Columbia, Canada - SI106_100 | ecosystem: Environmental > Aquatic > Marine > Inlet | place: Canada: British Columbia | collected... | reverse complement strand
TTTTTGATTTACAAGAAATAAGCACCCACGCCTAAAAAAGAAACAAACCCTATTACATCAGTAATAGTAGTTACAAAAACACTAGAAGCAATCGCTGGGTCAATGTTCATTTTTTTAAGTGTCACAGGAACCAAAATTCCAAATAGACCTGCAATAATCATAGTTAAAACCATCGAAATTGAAATAATAATTGATAAAATGTTATCTTGAAACCAAACTTGAACTACAAAAGCACTTATCGCAGCAAATATAATTCCATTTAATATTCCAATAGTAAATTCCTTAATGACATTTGATGAAAAATTATTTTCTGTTAAATCATTAGTCGCAATTGTTCTAACTGTAACAGCAAGAGTCTGCATACCCGCATTACCACCCATAGATGCTACGATTGGCATTAAAAATGCTAAAACTACCATCTGTTCTATGGTAGCACCAAATAAACTTATGCACCAAGTAGCTAAAAAAGCAGTAAAAAGATTTAATAAAAGCCAATTAAATCTTCTTTTAGTTTTTGTAATTACACCATCTGTTATCTCTTCGTCACCTACCCCTGCTAATCTTAAAGCATCCTCTTCTGCCTCTTCCTTTAAGACAGTTAAAACATCATCACTCATAATCATACCAACTAATTTATTATTTTTATCAATAACAGCAGCTGAGTTTAAATTGTAATTTTCAAACAAATTACCAACTTCTTCTTTGTCCATGTCAACGGGTATCAAAAGTTGGGACTCTGACATAATAGAAAGCATTTTTGTATCTCTTGATGTTGTTAGAACACGTGAAGAAGGGACGGTTCCAATTGGTTTAAATTCCTCATTTACTATAAATATTTCTAAAAATTCTTCAGGAAGATCTTTATTTTCTCTTAGATAATCTATTGTTTGACCTACAGACCAATTACTTGGAGTTGCAGTAAATTCACGTTGCATTATTCTTGCTGCAGTATCTTCTGGATAACTTAAACTTTCTAATAGTGCAAAACGATCTTTTGGTGGTAAAGAACTTAATATGTTATTCTTTTCTTCCTCTGGTACATTCTCTAAAATTGATATTGCATCATCTGACTCAAGATTTGTTAAAATAGATACTATTGAGTCTGATGAAAGATATGTAATAATTTCTGTTTGAACAGACTCATTAAGTTCAATAAAGACTTCGGGATCTATTTTAAAATTATTAAGTTTTATTAAACTTTCTCTATCAGATTGATTTAAGTGCTCGATTATGTCCGCAGCATCTGCTGGGTGCATTTCTTTAAATGAATTAGTAATAAAAAGAGCATCATTATTTGCAATTTTCGATGTTACTACTTTTATATACTCTTTATTAAATTCAAAATTAACTTTTTTATCTTTTATTTTTCTAACTAAAGACATAAATCTACCTATAATTTAGATTGGACTATTAATAGATAATTAAGATAATACAATTTATAAATGAATATAGAGATCAAAAAGTCAATAAAACCAATAAATTATTTTGATGCAATAAACTTCTTAGAGAAAAGATTGGAAGATTTGCACAAAAATAGGAACAAAGAACTTATTTGGAAATTAGAACATAATGAAATATTTACAGCAGGTACGAGCTATAAAGATAATGAGATTTTAGATAATTCTATAAACTTAATAAAAACTAATCGTGGTGGTAAGATTACATGTCATGCACCTGGTCAATTAATCTGTTACTTTGTTTTGGATTTAAGAAAAAAAAAAGATATTAGAAAATTTATTAGTTGTATTGAAAAAACTATTATTGAAACTCTCAAAAATTACGGGATAGATACATTTTCAGATAGAGATAATGTGGGAATTTGGCATAAAAAAAATAACTCAATCAATAAAGTTGCTGCAATTGGAGTAAGAGTAAAAAAATGGATTGCTTATCATGGTTTTTCAATAAATATAAATAATAACCTTGATCAATATAAAAAGATTATTCCTTGCGGTATAAAAGATAAAGGAATTACTAATTTAATTAGTATTGCGGACAATAATTATTCAAACATAGATGATTTATTGATAGAAAAATTTATTTCAAACCTGAAAACCTGAGTCTTTTAGTCTTTAATAATTTTCTAAAATAATCTGGTAACAAGGCTGTGTATGTGTGTTTAATATCATCAATAATAAATTTAATCTGATATGAATGAAGCATTAAGTTTTTGTTTAATCCTTTGGAAGAATTAGATAACTTATATTTAATATCACCAAATATCGGTTGTCCTAACGCATATAATTGTTTTCTAAGTTGGTGTTTACGACCTGTAATAGGTTTTAATTCAACTAAACTAGCTTCTGAATTTTTATCTAAAACTTTATAAATTGTTTTAGCTTTTTCAATAATTTTTTTTTCTCCATCATATCTAATAAGATCGTCATTCCACTCTCCTGTATCTTTGTTTAATTCTCCATGACAAATAGCCAAATAAGTTTTGTGAACTTTTCGTAATCTAAATAAGGAAGTTAACAATTGTGCAGCCTCTCTTGTCTTTGCCATTATAAATACACCTGATGTATCTTTATCAAGTCTATGCACCGAATAGGGTTTAGTATCTTGAAAGATTTCACTTTTGGCAAAAATATCAACTAAATTTTTTTTTGATTTAGTGCCACCTTGAACAGAAATACCTGAACTTTTGTTTAAAACTATAAAACTTTCATTATTATCTATAATTTGATCTTCATTAGATTTTATAATTTCTTTTGATGGTTCAAATTTTATTTTCTTTTGAGTTATAGTTTCTTTAAAATCTAAATTAAAAATGTTTACAACATCGTTAGTTTTTACTTTAGTTGAGCTTTTAATTTTCTTTTTATTTAATTTTATTTTGCCAGATCTTAAATATTTTTCGATAAGACCTTGAGGTATTTTGCCAATTTTAAGTCTTGTCCAACGATCAATTCGCATATCATTACACGTTGAATCAACGGTAAGTGACTTTTTCATACTTTAAAAAATTTATGCTGTAGCTTGTTTTTTTTCTTCAGCTTTAGGAGTTTCTTTGTTTATGTCTTTTTTTGGCTTATCTATTCTACTTGCCTCAACATCTCTATCAACGAATTCAATAATAGCCATTGGTGCATTATCACCATATCTAAATCCGGCTTTTATAATTCTAGTATATCCACCATTTCTTTTTTCATATCTCTTTGAAAGAGTTTTTTTTACTTTATTAGCAGATTTAATATCTTGAAGTTGAGAAACTAACATTTTTGTAGTTTGCAATGTTTCTTTCTTACCTAGGGTGATAATTTTGTCTGCTTGAGGTTTTAAAAATTTAGCTTTTGGCAAAGTAGTTTTGATTTGCTCATATTTAATCAAAGAATTTAACATATTCTTTAAAAGAGCTTTTCTATGTTCAGAAGTTCTATTTAACTTCTTATTTGCCATTCCATGTCTCATTAGATAGCTTCCTCTAACTTTTTAGACATTTCAGCAATATTATCCGGTGGCCAATTAGGAATTTCCATACCTAAATATAATGACATACCAGTTAAAACTTCTTTAATTTCATTTAGTGATTTTCTTCCAAAATTTGGTGTTCGAAGCATTTCACCTTCGGATTTTTGAACTAAATCACCAATATAGATAATGTTATCATTTTTAAGACAATTCATAGATCTTACTGAGAGCTCTAGTTCGTCAACTTTTCTCAATAAGTTTTTATTAAACTCAGGTTCTGTAGAAACTTCTTTTATAGGAGCTTCAACTGGTTCATCAAAGTTAACAAACATTTTAAGCTGATCTTGGAATATTCTTGCTGAATAAGCTACTGCATCCTCTGCTGAAATTGACCCATTAGTTTCAACTTCCATAGTAAGTTTATCATAATCCAATGCTTTACCTTCTCTTGCAGTACTTATTGAATATGAAACTTTTTTTACAGGGCTGTATAGTGAGTCGATTGCTATAAGGCCTAAAGGTGGTTCTTCTGGTTTATTTAAATCAGCTGGAACATATCCTTTACCAGTACTAACGTTCATTTCCATGTGAAAATTTGTTTTTTCATCAAGATTACAAATAACTAGTTCTGGATTTAAAATTTCTACATCTGCAACTTGAGCTATATCTGAAGCTTTTATTTCACCAGGACCTTTTGCATCAAGTACAAGTTTTTTTGTGCCTTCTGAATTACATTTTAAAGCTAAAGACTTAACATTTAAAACTATATCAGTAACATCTTCTCTAACACCTTTTATAGATGTGAACTCATGTAACACACCATCAATTTGAATAGAAGTAACCGCAGCACCTCTTATTGATGATAGTAAAATTCTTCTAAGAGAATTTCCAAGTGTTAATCCGTATCCTTTTTCTAAAGGTTCGGCTACAATTTTTGCATGTGTTAAGTCATCACTAATTTGTACATCCAATTTTGATGGTTTAATTAATGACTTCCAATTTTTTATATTTACATTTTCGACTTCCATTAAACTCTCCTTTTCTTTGGTGGTCTAGTTCCATTATGAGGCATGGGTGTAGTATCTTTAATTGACAAAATTTTAAAACCTCTAGCTTGTAATGCTCTTAAAGCTGTTTCACGACCCGAACCTGGGCCTTTAACTTCAACAGATAAAGTTTTCATTCCATATTCTAATGCTTTAGAGGCAGCTGCATCTGCTGCTATTTGTGCTGCATACGGTGTTGATTTTCTTGATCCTTTAAAACCTTTTTGACCAGCAGATGACCATGAAATTACATTGCCATTAGTGTCCGCGATAGAGATCATCGTATTGTTAAACGTCGATTGCACATAAGCAATTCCATTTAAAATATTTTTCTTAATTTTTTTTTTCTTCGAGTAAGAGCTTTTGTTACTTTTTTTTGATGATTTTTCAACCTTCTGATCTTTATTTTCAACTTTATCAGTTTTAGCCATAATTATTTTTTAGTTGGAGTTAATTTTTTTCCTGCAATTGCAATTGCTTTACCTTTTCTAGTTCTTGCATTGCATCTTGTTCTTTGTCCTCTGACAGGTAACTTTTTTCTATGTCTGGTGCCTCTGTAACAAGCTAGATCAATCAATCTTTTAATTGTTAAAGAATAATCTCTTCTTAAATCACCCTCTACTTTAAAATTTGCATCGATATATTCTCTTATCTTTAAAATTTCATCATCAGTTAATTCGTTAATTCTTTTTGCTCTTGGTATTTCAAGTGAAGTACAAATTTGATCTGAAAACTTATCACCGATCCCATAAATATACGTAAGGCCTATGTGAACAAGCTTATTTTGTGGAATGTTGATACCTGCGATACGAGCCATAATTTTTGTGATAATTTGAGCCTTTTATATAATAAGATTATCCAAAGTCAACGCCTTAAAAATTGATAAAAGTGTCTATTTCCTTTGTTATTTGATCAATTTCCTTAGTCCCATCTATCTCATGAAAATTTGAATTTTTAGAGTAAAAATCTAGCACAGGTCTGGTGGTTTCCATATAGGTATCATATCTTTTGAGAATTGTACCACTATCATCATCTTTTCTATTTTCTAATATTTTTCTTTTTTCAATTCTTTCTATAATTGTATCTTTATTTACATTTAGAAAAAAAATATGGTCAATTTTTTGATTAGATTTATCTAATAATAAATCTAAATATTTTGCCTGACTTAATGATCTAGGGTAACCATCAAATATTAATTTATCTTTTTTTTTAGGATCATAAATCAGATTTTCAATCAATGAGTTCACAATTTCATCGCTAACAAATTTGCCTTCATTCATATTGCTTATTATTTGTTGACCAATATCTGAATTTTTTTTTATTTCTTCTCTTAGAATATCACCTGTAGAAACTTGAAAATTTTTTAGTTTATTGACTAAATACTTTGACTGAGTGCCTTTACCTGCGCCTGGAGGCCCAAATAAAATAATATTCACTTACTTACCAAGTTTTGTTTTTTTGATTAATTGTTCGTATTGTGAGCTCATTAATCTGGTTTGAATTTGAGTTACTGTATCAATAGCAACTACAACAACAATCAAAATTGAAGTACCCCCTAAATAAAAAGGAATAGGATAATTAGCTATTAAAAACTCTGGCATTAAACAAACTAATGTTAAATATAACGCACCAATAGTTGTTAATTTTGTCAAGATGTTATCAATATATAATGCTGTACTTTCACCTGGTCTTATTCCAGGAACGAAACCTCCATATTTTCTTAGATTATCTGCAGTCTCTGTTGGATTGAAAGTTATAGATGTATAAAAAAATGTAAAAAATATTATTCCTGATGCATACAACAACATGTACAAAGGTTGTCCTTGAGTAAAATAAGAACTAATATTTAAGAAAGTTTCATTGTTTGAAAAAGAAAAATTTGAAAACGTTACAGGTAATAACAAAAGAGCTGACGCAAAAATTGCTGGAATAACACCAGCTTGATTAATCTTTAATGGTAAATGAGATGACTCTCCTCCATACATTTTGTTACCCATTTGTCTTTTAGGGTAATTAATTAATATTTTTCTCAATGCTCTTTCCATAAAAACAATAAATAAAATAGTCAGAATTAATAAAATAAAAATAGCTAAAATCATAAATGTTGAAACAGCACCTGTTCTTCCAAGTTCAAATGTTGTTACTAGAGCTCTTGGAATCTCAGCGACTATACCAGCAAATATTATAAGCGAGATACCATTTCCTATACCTCTTTGGGTAATTTGTTCCCCTAACCACATTAGAAACATTGTACCAGCTACAATAGTAGTAACTGTTGTTATTTTAAAAAATGCACCAGGGTTAATTACCAAATTAGCAGATGATTCTAGACCAACAGATAAACCATACCCTTGAACTGTTGCTAATAAAACCGTACCATACCTTGTAATTTGTGTAATTTTTGCTCTTCCAGTTTCACCTTGAGCTTTCAAATTTTTAAAATAATCAGAAACACCAGTTAACAACTGCACTATAATTGATGATGAAATATATGGCATTATACCTAAAGCAAAAATAGCCATTCTACTAACAGCACCACCTGCAAATACGTTGAACATTCCAAGTAAACCTTTTTGGTTACCATCCATCATAATTTTAAGCTGTTCAGGATCAATTCCTGGTAATGGAACAAATGTACCAAACCTGTAAACCGCAAGAATAAATATAGTAAATAATATTCTATTTCTTAAATCGTTTGATGATGACGATGCGCTCATTGAAATTTATTATTTTTTCAATTGAATAGATCCACTAATTTTCTCTAGTTTTTCTATCGCTGATTTAGATGCTAAATCTGCCTCTATGTTAACTTTATCCTTGATATCTCCAGTTCCAAGTATTTTTAACTTTTGAGAATTTTTATTAATCAGTTTAAGTTTTTTAAGCAATTCCATATTTATAATATCACTAGGATTAATTGTTTTTTCATTTATAAATGATTGAATTTTTTCAAGATTCATAATTGCTATATTGGTTCTTGAAATTGGATTAAAACCTCTTTTTGGTAATCTTCGGTATAAAGGCATTTGACCGCCTTCAAAAGCTTTAATGGCAACACCAGATCTAGATTTTTGACCTTTAACACCTCTACCAGAAGTTTTACCCTTGCCCGAACCAATACCTCTACCAACTCTCATTTTAGATTTATTAATTTTATCTTTAGTGTTTAAAGTTATCATTATCCTCTTTTCTCAACTATTTCTGAAATCTTTTTATTTCTAATTGCTGAAATTTGTTTTGGTGAATTCTGTTTTAATAAAGCTTTCATTGTAGCTCTGATAACATTATGTGCATTTGAAGTTCCCATAGATTTTGCAACAATATCTTTTACACCAAGAACTTCACAAACAGCTCTTACTGGTCCTCCAGCAATAATTCCAGTACCTTTTGATGCAGCTCTAAGTACAATTCTTCCAGAACCATCTTTTGCTTTTACATCATGGTGTATTGTTCTTCCTTCTCTTAAAGGAATATGTATCAATTTTCTTCTTGCAACTTCATTAGCTTTTTTAATTGCATCTGGAACTTGTTTAGCTTTTGCGTGAGCAATACCTATTTTACCCGCTTGATTTCCAACAACTACTAATGCTGAAAAACCAAATCTTCTTCCACCTTTTACAACTTTTGTAATACGGTTAATGTGAACTAATTTTTCTAATATATCGTCAGCTTTTTTGTCTTTAAAATTATCCATAATTAAAATTCCATTCCATTTTCACGTAAGGTTTCAGCAAATACTTTAACTCTACCATGATATCTGTATATGCCTCTATCAAAGTATATTTTTGTAATTTTCTTTTCTTGAGCTTTCTTAGCCAGTTTTGTGGCAACTATTTTTGACAATTCTGTTTTATTTACTTTTTCACCTGATTTTATATCTTTTTCAACTGATGAAGCTGATAATAAAGTAATTTTATTAATATCGTCAATTATCTGTGCAGAAATATTTTTTGCTGATCTAGAGATACATAACCTAAATCTATCTTTAGAAGAAACTTTTTTGACTTTATTGCTAACTCTAAATCTTTTTCTAGTGGCAGTATTTAGTTTCATTATTTTTTCTTTCCTTCTTTTTTAAGAACATACTGACCTTTTTCACGGATACCCTTACCTTTGTATGGTTCAATTTTTCTATAAGTTTTAATTTTGGAAGCTACAGAACCTACTTGTTGCTTATCTGATCCTGAAATTTTTAAAGTTGTTTGTTTTTCAACTTCAATTTTAATCCCTTCAGGAATATCATAATTAATATCATGACTATAACCAAGTTGAAGGTTTAACTGTTTTCCTTTTAAAGCTGCTCTATAACCAACACCAACCAATTCAAGAGTTTTTTCATATCCTGTGCTTGATCCAATTACTGCATTGTTAATCAGGCTTCTATTCATTCCCCAAAGTCTTTTAGAATCTTGGTCAATTTTTTTTGGTTTAATTGAAATTTCTTTTCCTTCTTTAATATCAAGATTAAACATTTCTAAATCAATACCGACAGACTTTTTTCCTAGAGGGCCCTCAATATTAATTATATTCCCAGCTAATACTACTTTGACTTTTTCAGGAATAGAAATACTTATTTTACCAATTTTAGACATTAAAATACCTTACAAATTATTTCGCCACCAACACGTTGTTTTCTTGCATCTATATCTGTCATTACACCTTTAGGTGTAGAGATAATAGCAATCCCAAGTCCATTATTAACCTTTGGTAGACTTTCAGCACTAGAAAAAATTCTTCTACCAGGTTTTGATACACGTTCAAAAGCGCTGATAACAGGGTTTCCAGAGTGATATTTAAGTTCCAAAGATAATGTTGGTTTATTATCTTCGGCAGCAATTTTAAAATCTTTAATAAACCCTTCGTTTTTAAGAATGTCTGCAATTTTTGTTTTAAAATTTGAAGACGGCAATGCTACTTTTTTGTGGTTTCTAGCTTGAGCATTTTTAACTCTTGCTATCATATCGCCAATTGGATCACTTAAACTCATAATATTCCTTTCTACCAGCTCGACTTAGTCATTCCTGGAATTAATCCAGCTAAACCTAAGTCCCTTAAAGCTATTCTTGATATTTTTAATTTTCTATAAACCCCATGTGGTCTTCCTGTAATTTTACATCTATTCATAACTCTTGTTTTTGCTGAATTTCTAGGCATTTGTGATAATTTTTGCTGTGCCTTAAATCTTTCTTCTAATGGTAGCTTTTTGTCCATAATAATTTTTTTCAGACTTTGTCTTTTTTTAAAAAGTCTATCAGAAAGTTTAATTCTTTTATCGTTTTTGTTTACAGCGCTTACTTTAGCCATGTTTAATTGTCTCCTTTTTTAATAAATGGGAAATTCATTTTTTCTAATAAAGCAAATGCATGATCTTTATTTATAGCTTTAATTACAACTATAATATCTAGACCACGTACTTTATCCGCTCTATCAAAACTTACTTCTGGAAAAATAATATGTTCTTTAACACCAAAAGTATAATTACCAAATTTATCAAATCCTTTTGGAGATAGTCCTCTAAAATCTTTTATTCTTGGTAATGCAATATTTACTAATCTATCAATAAACTCATACATTTTGTTTTTTCTTAGTGTCACTTTTAAACCAGCATTAGAACCTTTTCTTGTTTTAAAATTAGCAACTGATTTTTTAAATTTTGTAACCACAGGTTTTTGACCAGTAATTTTTCCCATATCTTCTTCTGCTGCTTTTAAAATTTTTGCATCAGCTCCATCAAGTCCAAGCCCCATATTTAAAACTATTTTTTCAATTTTAGGCACCATAAAAATATTTTTAAGAGCTAAACTGTCTTTTAAAGCTGGCTGAATTTCTTTACTGTAAATTTCTTTTAATCTTGGTGTCATTATTTTTTAGCCTCTGCTTTTTTTGTAACTTTTTCATCAATTAGTTTAAGGTTTGATAAATGTATAAAGCTTTCTTTAGATACAATTCCACCTTTTTTCTCTTTAGTTGTTTTTATGTGCTTTTTAACCATATTAATTTCTTTAACTTTAGCTCTATTATTAGGTCTATCAATTTCAATAACTTCACCTTCTTTTTTCTTATCTTTTCCTGTTAAAACTCTTACTTTTAATCCTTTTTTGATCATCTTTATAAAACCTCCGGTGCTAGTGAAATTATTTTCATCTGCCCTCTGCTTCTTAGTTCTCTTGTTACAGGACCAAAAATTCTTGTTCCTACTGGTTCACCTTTGTCATCAACCAAAACTGCTGCATTGTTATCAAACTTAACTTTTGAACCATCGTTTCTATGAATTCCTTTTTTAACTCTTACGACAACAGCTTTATGGACCGTGCCTTTTTTTACCTTACCTTTGGGTATTGCTTCTTTTACAGCAATCACAATAGTGTCGCCAATACTTGCGTATCTTCGTTTAGACCCACCAAGCACCTTTATACATTCTATTCTTTTAGCGCCTGTGTTGTCTGCTACCTGTAACTCTGTTTGTACACCAATCATTATTTTGTATTCTCCATTACTTGGAATTTTTTATTTTTCGAAAACGGTTTGCTTTCAATAATTGAAACTTTATCACCAGTTTTAAATGTATTATTTTCATCATGAGCATTGTAATTTTTTCTAACTTTAATTACTTTTTTAAGTACAGGATGAGAATATTTTCTTTCAACCATCACAGTTATAGTTTTATTTGGCTTATCACTTATAACTACTCCAGTTAATATTTTTTTAGGCATTAATTTTTCCTTTTAATATAGTTTTTAATCTTGCAATTGTTTTTCTTGTTTCGCTAATTTTAGCAGGGTTTGTTACTTGTGAATTCATTTTTTGAAATCT
>Ga0257121_1003020_pt1 | contig 11295 bp, 9 predicted proteins | sample SI106_100metaG_FD_190180 | JGI IMG/M metagenome (GOLD analysis project Ga0257121, IMG submission 190180) | Marine microbial communities from Saanich Inlet, British Columbia, Canada - SI106_100 | ecosystem: Environmental > Aquatic > Marine > Inlet | place: Canada: British Columbia | collected... | reverse complement strand
ATAATTTCTTAACTCCTTGTAAATATGATTGATGAATCACATTATTCTGAATCATAATGTTTTCATAAATGAAATCAGCTCTATATCTATTATTAGCTACAATTCCCCCCACTTTTGCAGCTGCTAAAATTACACATTCAGGCTTTTCTATCTGAAAGAATTTTTTAACATCCTCTTGGTTCGTTAAATCTAATTCTGAATGAGTGCGATAAACAATATTACTATAACCTTTTGCTTTTAAATTTTCAACAATTGCAGAGCCAACCAAACCTCTATGACCAGCAATATAGATTTTACTCTCTTTTTTCATTTTACTCAAAATAATTCATAATGGTATATCCCCCATCCTTCAAGTACTGGTCTTTCGTCATCAATTTCAAATCTGATTCCATCATTTCATTTATCAATTGTTCCAAGTTATATTCTGGTATCCAACCTAATTGAGTATTTGCTTTTGTAGGATCACCAATCAATAAATCAACCTCAGTTGGTCTGAAATAGGTTGGATCAACAGCAACTACCTCTTTTCCTATTTCAACTTGGTATTTAGGATTAGAACAAGATACAACAATACCTTTCTCATCTTTACCTTCACCTTTAAATTTTAATTCTACTCCTGCATGAGCAAAAGACATTTTTACAAAATCACGAACTGTAGTCGTTTTACCTGTTGCAATTACCCAATCTTCAGCAACTTCTGTTTGTAATATCATCCACATCATACGCACATAATCCTTAGCATGCCCCCAATCCCTTTTGGCATCTAAATTTCCTAAGTATAATTTATCCTGCAATCCTAATACAATTTTTGATGCAGCACGAGTAATTTTACGAGTAACAAAAGTTTCACCTCTAACTGGCGACTCATGGTTGAATAAAATCCCATTACAAGCAAACATACCATAGGCCTCACGATAATTAACTGTAATCCAATAGGCATACATCTTTGCAACTCCATAAGGACTTCTAGGGTAAAAAGGAGTTGATTCAGATTGAGGAACTTCTTGAGCTTTTCCAAACAACTCAGAAGTTGAGGCTTGATAAACTTTTGTTTTTGCGGTTAAGCCTAACAAACGAATGGCTTCCAAAATTCTTAATGTACCTATACCATCCGTATTTGCAACATACTCAGGGATTTGAAAAGAAACATGCACATGACTCATAGCTGCCAGATTATAAATTTCATCTGGCAGCACTTCCTTAATAATTTTTGTCAAATTCATGGAATCTGTCATATCGCCATAATGCAAAATCAAATTCCTATTTTCAATATGCGGGTCTTGATATAAATGCTCAATTCTATCTGTATTAAAAGAAGAGGCCCTCCTTTTAATTCCATGAACTTTATATCCTTTCTTTAATAAGAACTCGGCCAGATAAGAACCATCTTGTCCTGTTATACCTGTAATAAGTGCTACTTTACTTTTCATTTTCTAAAATTTGATGTAAAGGTAGGGAATATTATTTAGCCCTGAAAAATTCTTTAACAACTAACAAAATAAACTTTGTATTTCCAATTAAATAGCGTTTCCACATTCTTTTTGGTTCTTGAATAACTCGATACAACCATTCCATTCCAAAGTTTTGCATCCATAATGGCGCACGATTTACCTTTCCAGCAATAACATCAAAACTACCCCCTACTCCCATTATAAAATTTACATTTTGTAACTGATTCTTATATGTATTTAAAAATATTTCCTTTTTAGGGGATGTGATAGCAACAAATAACATATTTGCTCCACTATCCGATATTTCTTTGGCAATCTGCTCTTCCTCATTTTTCTCAAAATAACCATTTCTATATCCTGCAATTATGCCATCAGAGTATTGCTCTTTATAAATCTCTACTAATCTATTTACCACATCCTGGGTTGCTCCTAAGAAAAAACATTTATATCCTTTTTCAAATGAGCGCTTAACCAGCTCTTCCATTAAATCAATTCCAGAAACACGCTCAGGCAATTTTTGTCCTAATAGATTTGCTGCCCAGACTATTGCTTGTCCATCAGCATTTATGATATCAGCTTCTACTACACTTTTTCCTAATTCCTTATCCGTCTGCATAAGGACTATTTTCCCTGCATTTACAACAGTATGGTGTATTTGATTTTCATCTGCAATTGCTTTCTCTACTCTCTGCAAAGTTTCTTTCATTGTTATTGCATCAATAGGAATGTTAAGGAAGCTTATTTTTTTATTCATTTAATAAATTTTGATATATGTCTTTATATTTAACCGCATTTGACTTCCAACTTCTTTTCTTTTTAACATATATTAACGCATTTTCAATAATCCTATTTATATCTTTTTTATTTAAAATATCAAAGATTGCAGATTTTATTGAATCAACAGAATCTGGTTCAAATAAAATACCAGTCCTATCATCTTCAATTATTTCACGCATACCCCCAATATTAGAAGCCATAATTAATTTATTATAACCCATTGCTTCTAATGGTTTTAATGGAGTAACAGAATCAGTTAAAAAACTCTGCTTTCTTGGGTTAATAATAATATCAACTTCTGAATACACCTCAGTAATCTGGTATTGGGAGAATCTACCCCTAAACTCAATTAAATTATTTCCTCTTGCTAACTTCTTTAATTCTGGTAAGATTACTCCATCACCATAAAAAACTAATTTATTTTTCATTCCTTGCTTATGAAGATCATTAAACGCATTTATTAATAGATCTAAACCTTCAATAGGACTGATTGTTCCGATATAAGCAAACACCTGATCCTCACGCTCTACTTTTTTAGCAGTTATTCTATTTAAATTAACTGCATTCTCTACAATATGTATTTCTTTATTTCTTAATAGAAACCGAGATTTTAATTCGAACTTTAAGGTTTTGTTAATTGCTATCACCTCATTACTTAAAAACATAGCAAATGTTTCAATTAAAGTAATTGCACCAAAAAGAACATTAAGCAGAAAATTCTTCCCTTTATATCTTTCCTCCCATAAAGATCGAACTTCATACAATATTGGTTTCTTTTGTAATAGTGAAACAATTTTAGCAGGGAAAGCACAAAAGAACATTGCATGTGCATGTAGAACATCAATCTTTTCATGTTTTACTATTTTATAAATACTTACAGTAAATGAAAATAATCTTATCGCTTTTCTAATTTGCATTAACACTCCAGTTCTTTTCTCTGAAACAACTTCATTTTGATATCCTGAAAATGTTCTATAATATGTAACCCCCTCAATAATCTCCTTTTGTTTTCCAGAAACAAGAGGTTCTTGAAAAGGAGAAGTAATTACAATAGGAGTTAAGCCTACAGCTAGCTCTGATGCAACAATATCTCTACTTCTAATACTTGATCCAGCAGTATTAGGAATTGATTGGTATAAAATGTGTAGTATCTTCATTATTAATTGAAATCATTAACATATTTAAGAAAAGAATTTGAAATACAGCCCCAGACTGATACAGTATGGACATTGTAACAAATAAAATAAGGTAAAAAACTACTATAGATTTTCTTAGCAAAACATCTTTTATATTTTTTAACAAGACTCTAAAAAAAAGAAATAAAATCCCAATGCTAAGCAGTCCATATTTTACAAAAAAGGTAAGATAAGTTGAATCAATAGTATTTAATTTACTATCAAGACCTCTATATTCAAACCAAGGAATTTCAAAATATGTCCCAATTCCTAATCCATACAGATATTGATATGAACTCATTATAGAAATCTTATCGAAAGCAGGAGTGAATCTAGTTGCAAATTGAATTAGAAGTTCTTTAAAATCTAATGCATTTATAACTCTCTCAGCCTGCATTAAATCACTATACATCACAAAAAGAAAAATCGCACTAATTACTATTAGTGCTTTTTTAAATAAATTCTTATGATTAACTACTAGGTAAACAAATAATAGTGCTGCTAAAATAATTCTCAAATTAGAAATCAATACAATAATGATTGACAAGACAATTATAATATTTAATTTATATTTTGACACATTACTAATAAAAGATTTCTTTTTGAATACGATAACAATAAGAAATAATGCGGCAACAAATGTACTTGCATCAAAATACCGAAAGGCATTATTTTGGTAATATATATCAGAAAATGAAACGCCAAGCAAAAGAAAAATAAAGAAGAATAACTTAAACACAAATGTAACTATAAGTATATTTAAAATTATGCTTAATGAAACCTTATTCTTTCTAACCAAATCAATACAAACAATGCCATAAAACAATGTTAAAAAAGGCCTCAAGTCTCTTAATAAATATTTGTCAAAAGGAACAGAGGAGAAAATAGCAAATACAAGATAAAAGAGAAGAAATGACATAAAAAAAATAATATTATAAATATTACTCCTTAAGAAATATTTTTTAATTGCTACATTAATTATATAATAAATGGTTAATGATAAAAAGAAATAATCATAAAAATAGACTCCACTAAATGAAGTAAAATCCATAAACTGATTAGATGTAGGGGCTATCATCCCAAATAATAAAAATATAATTGAACTATTTCTAGGGTGTAGAAAGTAAAGAACACCAAATATAATAGAGAATAAACTTAAAATAAGATAAACTATTGTACCTAAGGACATTTAGCGATTTTTAATAAATATTGCTGGGTTACCACCAACTATTGTATTTGGGACCACATCTTTTGTAACTACACTACCTGCTGCCACAACAGCACCTTCTCCGATAGTAACTCCAGGCAAAATAATTGCATTGGCTGCAATCCAAACATTACTACCAATATTCACCTTTTTAGTGTTATATCCTTGGTTAATAATCTTTTTACTCAAATCTCTATAAGAATGATTTTGAGAATATATAATAACAGCAGGACCAATCAAAACATCATTTCCAATTTCTATTTCACCACCAGCATGTAAAATACAACCCCTATTTACAGAAACATTATTTCCTATTTTTAATTTTGAAGGGCTATCAATCTGCACATGATCCCAAATAGTAACATTTATTCCTTTTTGATATGGTAACAATATATTCCTTAAAATACAACCTAACTTCCCAGGAATGGATTTCAGTAATCCCGAATACCACAATATCATCTCATATCTAATTCTCATACAATAAAAGCTGTTTGTACCATATTACACATCTAATAAACCACAAAAATATCAAAAACATAATAGTTATTGTAATTGTAGATGAATAATAATAAATAACTGGAATTAATATAAGAATACTTATGATAGAGTAAAGATTAATCTTAAATAACATTTTATTATCACAAATAGCACCCATTGCTGATGACAAAAGCGAATAAACCATTTTAACAATGCCTAAAACAATAAGCATTAAAATGATTTCTAAATTTTCAAATAAATCAATACTATAGAACTCTAAATAATCGACAAAAAAGGAAAATGATAAAAGAAATATTCCAAACAAAATCGAATATTTAAGAATACTCTTTAATTTCTGAACTAATAGATTATGGTTATACGATAACTTAAAACTAACAATTTCTTTAAAACCAATATATGATTGAAAAAGAACGAAAGGAAATAGAAATAAATTAATAAAAAAGAAATAATAACCAAGTTCCTCTAATCCGAACCTGCTCTCAATAAAAAATCTATCTCCAAAATTTATTAAGGAAATTGTAATTAATGATAATAAAAATAAAATCGCTTGACTAAAAATTCTTTTTACCTTCAAATTACTCCTAAATTTCACCTTTTTTAAAAGACCAAACACCATAAACATTGTTATTACTAAAGACCAAAAAATTGTAGTAATTACATCTTCCAGATTAACAACATTTTTTCTAAAAACTAGAATCAATAAAACAAAAAACAAACTAAGCTTCCAAAAGTTTAATGCAATTTGAGAAAATGTAAACTTAGACATAAGTCTAAATAAATTAAAAATTAACTTAGTTAGAATTACTAAAAAAGTAATACTAATTAAAAAAATAAGAGATATAGAAATATTATAGTTATTTATAAATAAATACGATCCTAAAATTGAAACAAACAATGATGAAAATATTATAGGGATTAATAGACTTTTACTTAAGATAATTTTGTTACTCGTTATCTTAGCATTTCTAATAATAACTTGTTCAAATCCTAATAACCCAAAAGAAGACAGTAAAGAAATATAGGTAATAAATATTGAATAAAGCCCATAATTCTCAGCATCTAAATAATCTTTTAGAATAATATTAATAAGAAAAAAAGAAGCGGAACCCCCACCTAATACAAGAAGTGAAAAATGTTTAATGCATAAATCTATAAATCTATTTTTTAACCCCACAGAAATCTAATTCTACTGCTTCAGTTGTAAATCCTCTAAACTCTTTATGTGCTACCAAATAAGCAACTATATCTACTTTCCTATTAATTGCTTCATAATCTGTTAAATCATACTTATTACTTTCCTCCAAATTTGGTTCAACTAAAAGTAAATCAAATTTTCCTTCATCCAACAAAGTGTCTGCAACTTGTAAGGCAGGAGACTCTCTTAAATCATCAATATCTGGCTTAAATGCCATACCCATTAATGCAATAGTTGGTTTTTTGTTGTTCTCCAATTCAAACTGTAAAGCAGTAGATTTTATTTTCTCAATTACCCATTCTGTTTTATAGTTATTTATCTCTCTTGCATTTCGGATAATTATTGCCTCTTTCTCAAATTCTGAAACAATAAACCATGGGTCAACCGCAATACAATGCCCACCAACCCCAGTTCCAGGCTGTAATATATTTACTCTTGGATGTTTGTTTGCCAAATTAATCAGTTCCCAAACATTAACTCTAGCTTTATCGCAAATCATACTCAGTTCATTAGCAAAAGCAATGCTCACATCTCTTGATGAATTTTCAACCAACTTACACATTTCAGCCGTTTTTGCATTAGTTGCATGCAATTCACCTTTCACAAAATGACGATAAAAATCTTGTGCTGCTTTAGTCGACTGCTCATCCAAACCTCCAATTACTCTATCATTATGTTCCAGTTCATAAATTACTTTTCCAGGAAGCACTCTCTCAGGACAATAGGCAATATTTATTTTTCCTTTGAGTTCTGGTTTTTCCTCAAAAATAATTTTAGCCATTTTATCAGTAGTTCCCACTGGGCTAGTAGATTCAATAATAAATAGATCTCCACTTTTCAGATTTGGCAATATCATCCTTGTGGCAGATTCCACATATTTCAAATCCGGCTCATGATCTCCTTTAAAAGGGGTGGGAACTGCAATTAAATATACATCTGCCGTATCAACAGTAGTACTAGCTTTTAATAATCCTCTTTCCACTACATGTTTTACCAGCCCATCTAGTGCAGGTTCTACGATATGAATTTTACCCTCATTAATAGTGTCAACAACAGATTGATTTACATCAATCCCTTGAACTTTAATTCCTCTACTTGCAATTAAGGCTGCTGTCGGCAAACCAATATAACCCAAGCCCATCATTACTACTTTCAAATCTGTCATTTTATTTTTTTGATAAAAATTCTACAATTCTTTTACTTGCTTTCCCATCTCCATAAGGATTGTGCAATTTACTCATACTCTCGTATTTTTCGGAATCTTGTAAAAGTGCATTTGCCTCTCCAACTATTTTTTCCACATTAGTACCTACCAAAATCACTGTTCCTGCTTCAACTGCTTCTGGTCTTTCAGTAGTTTCACGCATTACCAATACCGGTTTACCCAGTGATGGCGCTTCTTCCTGTACTCCTCCACTATCAGTAATAATTAATTTTGATTTTTCCATTAACCACAAAAATGCTTCATAAGGTAGTGGGGCAATCAAATCAATATTTTCCACATCTGATAAAATTGCATTCACTGGCTTTTGCACATTTGGGTTCAAATGCACAGGATAGATAATCTGTACATTATTTTCTGCTGCAATTTCTTTTAAAGCCTTACAGATATTCAAAAATCCTTCTCCATGATTTTCTCTTCTATGCCCAGTTACTAAAATTAAATCTTTATCCGAATCAACTAAATTTTTAAGCATATTAATTTGCTCATTATCAATACTCTTTACTTTCTCAACTCCATCCAAAAGCGCATCAATAACCGTATTTCCTGTAACAATTACACCCTCCTCAGAAATATTTTCATTCAATAAATTTTGTTTGGATTGTTCAGTTGGTGCAAAATGAAAATCAGCAATTCTTCCAGTAATACTTCTGTTTATTTCTTCTGGAAAGGGTGCATATTTATTAAATGTTCTTAAACCTGCCTCAACATGACAAACTTTTGCTCCAGAATAAAAACCTGCAATACTTGCTACCATTGTAGTGGTTGTATCTCCATGTACAAATACGAAATCAGGAACAAATTCTTCTAAAACTGGCTTTAAACCATTAATTATTTCCCCTGTCAAATTATATAAATTCTGATTAGGTTTCATTAAATCCAAATCATACTCAGGAGTAATGTCAAAAAAATCTAAAACTTGATCTAACATCTCTCTATGCTGGGCCGTAACGCAAACTCTTGTTGCAAAATTATTACTTTCTTTAAATGCTTTTACAACTGGCGCCATTTTAATAGCTTCTGGTCTTGTACCAAATACAATCAATACTTTTTTCATTTTTTACTTTAATCAACTAGTTCATTAAACTTAAATTCCAATTCTTTTTCTTGGTTTGCAAAGAAACTATATAATTTATTAAAAAGTGGTAATTCTTTTGTCACATCTTCTTCTATCAAATCATGCAACATCTCTACAGCATTCAATCCTTCTAATATTACAGCATTGGATTTATAATCCGCACTAAAAAACCCTTTTCCAATCAACAAACCTAGGGTTCTATTTCTACTCAAATCATTTAATGAAGTCAAACATAAATCACCAAAACCACAAGCTAAAAACAAGGTATCACCTGAACCACCCAAGGACCTTAACAAAACTCTAACTTCTGAAAATGCTTTAGTCAATATCATAAAACGAGTATTTGGAGAGTTGTACTTAGCATCTACAACACCAAGTACAACAGCATAAATATTCTTTAACACACTAAGTAATTCTACACCTCTTATATCAGTTGTACAATCAATATGTAGTGCGGTATTCTTTATAATTTTATTTACAGTTTCGTATTGCTGTTTTGTAGTGTACCCAAGGGTAAGTAAAGTATCAGCATGTTCCATAACCTCAACTGCAAATGATGGTCCTTTTAATGTAACAACATTCTCTGTATCTAATTCTTTTTTTACACTTTCTACAATAGTAACCCCTCTTTCAAACAAACCTTTAGATAAGTTTACAAACAACACATCATCTTTAAAAAAAGATTTTAACACGATTAAATTTTCTATAATAACTGATGAAGGAAGAGCAATGAAAACTATATCTGCATCTCTAATAAATTCCTTATCAGAACTTGCCTTTAAATGTTTTGTGAGATGTTTATTTGGAAAGCAAGATTTATTTGTTTGAAAATCGTTAATCTCCTGTACTTTCTCTTTTTTTCTAGAAAATAAAGTCACCTTATTTTCAGTATTTACGGAGAGTTCGTTTGCAATTGCAGTTCCAAAAGTACCTGCACCTAGTACTAAAATATTCATACTACAAAAATAAAAGGATTATACTACTTCTGATGTGTATCCATCAACATATTTCAACAAGAGTTCTTTAACAACCTTTTCATCTTGATTTTCTCTAGCAGATTTAATTGTATTAACACAAATACTCACTTCATCAAAGGTCAATTTACTCTCTTTAGCTTGCATAATCCTGGGATGTTCTGATTGAACTACATCATTTCCAATCAATAACTCTTCATATAATTTTTCACCAGGTCTAAGTCCAGTAAATTCTACTCTTATATCTCCATCAGGGTTTTCATTATCAATAGGTGTAAGCCCACTTAAGTGAATCATTTTATAAGCTAAATCAATAATTTTAATTGGCTCACCCATATCTAAAACAAAAACATCTCCTCCTTTTGCCATAGCTCCTGCTTGTAAAACCAGTTCAACTGATTCTGGGATTGACATAAAATATCTTGTTATGCTCCTATGAGTTACAGTAACAGGCCCTCCTTTTTTTATTTGATTTCTGAACAGTGGCACTACTGAACCAGCTGAATCTAATACATTACCAAAACGAACCATTGAAAAACATGTGTTGCTTTTCTCTGAAAATGCTTGCAATACTAATTCTGACATTCTCTTTGAGGCTCCCATCACGTTTGTAGGTCGGACTGCTTTATCTGTAGAAACAAGAACCAAATTTTCCACATTTAATTCATCAGCGACTTTTGCGACATTAAAAGTCCCAACAACATTATTATAGGCACCCGAAACAACATTCATTTCAACCATAGGAACATGCTTATAAGCGGCCGCATGATAAATTGTATCAATCTTATTTATTTCAACAATCTTTTTCAACTGATGGTAATTTGTAACCGTACAAAGTGATGGAATCAAATCAATTGAAAACCCTTTACTAATAAGCTCTAAATGTATATTGTATAAATTAAATTCTGAGTTATCTAACAGAACAACCTTCTTTGGGGAAAGCTTCATAATCTGTCTTGAAAGCTCAGAACCAATACTTCCTCCAGCACCAGTAATCAAAATATTTTTTCCTGAAATATTTCTTTTCAGCAAATCTTTCTTTGGAGAAACTACTGTCCTTCCCAAGATATCACCAACCTCAACATGTTTTATATTATCAATAGAAACTACCCCATTTACTATATTGTCCATTGAAGGTAATACCTTAACCTCAATAGGATATTTTGATAGTTTCTTTAGTATTAGCGTTCTTTCTTTTATACTTGCAGAAGGGACAGCAAAAAGCAAAACTTTTGCGTCTTTATTTTTAATAAGATCCTCAATCGTACTAAATGGAAATACCTCTAAAAAATTAAGAATAGTACCCTGTTTTGTTTTATCATCATCAATAAAAGCAATTGGCGCATAAACAGAGCTTTTTTTCAAACTCTCAACAAGCTGAACTCCTGCATTTCCTGCTCCATAAATAATAGTCTGTTTTCTTGAATTTACAAAACTATCCCAAGAATACAGATAACCCTTAAACAAGAACCGACTTGAAATAATAAAGACATTTATTATAAACCAAAATATTGGCAGCACTGATCTTGGTAAATCTGATTCACGAAAAAACATCATAAAAAACCCTACAACTAAACACGAAATGGTTGTTGCTTGAAAAGTTGTAGTTATAACTTTAATTCCAATATATTGCAAAACTGCACGATACAAGCCTAACTTCACAAAAAGCGGGAGCATTACTATTGGGATTACAACAAACAACCACCATGACTCAAAAA
>Ga0257121_1003019_pt1 | contig 11296 bp, 11 predicted proteins | sample SI106_100metaG_FD_190180 | JGI IMG/M metagenome (GOLD analysis project Ga0257121, IMG submission 190180) | Marine microbial communities from Saanich Inlet, British Columbia, Canada - SI106_100 | ecosystem: Environmental > Aquatic > Marine > Inlet | place: Canada: British Columbia | collected... | reverse complement strand
TAATGGCAAATGTTAATTTCAATTTCTCAGCCATTACCAATAAGGTAACCGGTGTTCCAGAGGGAGTTGATTACCTGCCAGGAGCACAATTTAGTGTTGGCGGAGATAATGCAACGCGTTTTGAACAAGGATATGCCATCGGATATTTTCATGGATACGAGACGGAAGGGATTTTTCAAACCCAAGAACAAATTGATAATCATAAGGCGGTTCAGGATGGAGCACAGCCAGGAGATTTGATTTTTGTTGATCAGAATGGTGATGGAGTCATTAGCTTCGGTGATGATGATGACAAAACATTTATTGGTTCACCAATTCCAGATTTCGTGATGGGTTTTAATATGAATTTGAGATTCAAAGGAATTGATTTTTCTGCAAACATCTACTCGGCTATTGGTCAGGAAATCATCAGAAACTATGAAAGACAGCAACCATATGCCAATCAGCTGGACTATGTCATTGATAGGTGGGTAGGTCCAGGAACCTCAAATGAGCATCCTCGAGTAACTACAGGAGCAACAAGAAACAATTCGTTCTCGGATTATTTTGTTGAAGATGGATCGTTTGTTCGATTGAAGAACGTTCAAATCGGCTATACCTTCCCTAAAAAATGGATGCGTAAATTAAAAATCGAATCCTTCAGGGTTTATTTAGCAGGAAATAATTTATTGACCCTAAATCGCTATTATGGTTATGATCCAGAGATTGGAGGTGGAACACTTTCAAGTGGTGTAGATTACGGCTTTTACCCTCAGGCCAAATCAATTATGGGTGGTGTAAATATTAAATTTTAAGAGATGAAAAAAACAGTTAAAAATTCTTTTTTAGTTCTTTCAGTATTCGCATGTATCATGTTTACAGGCTGTGAAAAGTTTTTGAATGTAACGCCGCCTTTTACTCAGGATGCCGAAAATTATTTTCAAACACCTGCGGATTACGAAATGGCACTTACGGGGGCATATGATTTACTTCAAAGCACATTTATGAATGTTTGGATTAGTGAAATTGCTTCAGACAATACCATTGCAGGAGGTGAAAGTGTTAATGATACTCAAGGACTTCATCAAATAGACAATATGACGCATGGAGGAGTAAATAATGAATTACGGAACGTGATGCGTTGGATGTATTCTGGAATTACCCGTTGTAATTTCATCATGGAAAATAAAGACAATATTGATTTTACCGGAAAAAACAAAATTATAGCTGAAGCCAAATTTTTAAGGGCGTTTTATTATTTTGAGCTTGTTAAGTTTTTTGGAGATATACCATTGGTTATAGATCAAAGAATAGGAGCAGAAGAAGTCACTCAGATTGAAAGAGCGCCAAAAGCAGAGGTCTACGCACAAATCGAATCCGATTTGACCAGTGCGATTCCTGACTTAGATTTAATCTCCTTAATGAAAGGACGAGCAAGCAAAGGCGCCGCACAGTCTTTATTGGGAAAGGTTTATTTGTATCAAAATAAATTTTCAGAAGCAGCGACCACCTTTGATGAGGTGATAAACAGTGGAGCTTATGCTTTAATCAATGATTATTCTCAGCTATTTTCAGTGGCGAGTGAAAACAACAGTGAAACTGTTTTTGACGTTGAATATACCGGAGCTGAAGGAGGAGGTTACGGATGTTTGGTTTGTTTAGAAGGAAATGCTGGTCCTGGGTTTCAAGGAATCCGACAGTATGTAGGTCCCGTATATGGTGATGGCAACAGCTACAACCTACCTACTCAAGACTTATACGATGCTTTTTCATCTTTTGACGGCAGAAGAGGGGTGACCATTTTAGACATTGAAGCTTTTATTGCTGAACAGGACAATCCAGACTTGATTTCTTATGCAATCGGCGCAGGAGGTCATACAGGATATTATAACAATAAATACATCAAACGCCAAGGAGAAATTGGATTGCCGGATAATGATTTAACGAGTCCAGTGAACTACAGGGTAATCAGATATGCAGATGTCTTATTGATGGCGGCTGAGGCTCATTTTCAATCAGGAAATGTTGGTGCAGCTCAAGGCTATTTTAATGAAATTAGAGCTCGGGCAGGTGTTCAACCGTTTCCAATAAGTTCGATTGAAGACATTTATAATGAACGAAGACTCGAATTGGCTTGTGAAGGTCATCGTTTCTTTGACTTGGTTCGTACAGGTCAAGCAGAACAACATATTGACGGATTTGTTGTTGGTAAGCATGAGCTCTTCCCTATTCCTCAGCTTGAAATTGATTTGGCAGGAGGAAATTGGTCTCAAAACCCAGGATATTAAATTAATTTAGATTAAACGAAATGAAATATTTAGTACTATCAGTTTTATCAATTGGAATTCTTTCTCTAACATCTTGTAAGAAAGAAAATCCTCAATTAGGAGATGCCCCATTAGATGAGGATGCGGTTTTTACATATGCTCCTACAGATTCTAGTGACAACATCATTGACTTTTCTGCAACAAATCCAGATATGGTAAATATTTGGGATTTTGGAAATGGATTAAAAGGAGAAGGAACGAATGTTCATGCGATTTATCCAAATGCAGGAACCTATACAGTGACTTTAACAGTTTTTAATAAGGGTGGAAGCAATTCTAGTTCACAAGAAGTTGTCATTGACCAAACAGATCTGTCGCTATTAGACAACCCTTATTATAATGCGTTAACCGGAGGGGCAAACGGACCAGGTTTTAAAACTTGGTATATCGACTCAAGCGAAACAGGACATTTTGGTGTTGGTCCAGATCCAATTAGTCCATTAGGAAATGTTCCTGAATGGTGGTCTGCAGGTCCAAATGATAAGCCAGGTTGTGGTTTGTATGATGACAGGTATACATTTCATTTGAATGCATTTAAATTTGATATGGTAACCAACGGAGATGTTTACATTCACAATTCTTTTGAAGGTGCGTTTCCTGGTTCTTTTCAGAACCTAGGAGACTTTACAGCACCCTTTGATGACCAATTGAATGAGCAGTGGTCAGTTGTTGAAGAAGACGGAGAAGCCACACTTACCGTTTCAAACAATTCATTTATTGGCTTTTACTCGGGAGTTAGAACCTATAAAATTTTAGAAATATCAGATTCTACTATGAGCCTTCAATATGACCACGAGCCCGCATCGGAAGGTTTACATTGGTACCTCAAATTAAGAGCACAATAACTACATTTATAACATGGTAAAGATCTTTTCTTTTTGGATGTTGGTTTCGCTATTGCTCATGGCCTCAGATTGTAATTCTGATCCTTCGCCATCAGCAGTTTTACCAGAAAATCTAACGACAATTATTGAGGTTGAAGAATCGACGGTAAACATTGTGGCGAATGCAGACAATGCCAACTTTTATAGCTTTACCTTTTATGATGGAGCAGATTCGAGTTATGTTGAATCTGCCGATGGAGCAGCATCCTATACTTATTCTGCCATTGGTGTCTATCAAATCGTAACAAGGGCACACTCGAGCTATTATGACTTTATTGAATACTCTGAAACCGTTGAAATAACAGATGAGGGTTTTACTGGTGGAATCCCAACTTCAGGTTATGAAACTCCAATGAGCTACCCAGGCATGACAATGGTTTGGAATGATGAATTTGACGGTTTTGAGCTTTCTTCAGACTGGGTTCAAGAAATCGGAAATGGATCTTGGGGCTGGGGGAATAATGAACTTGAATATTATCGTTCAGAAAACACAACAGTTTCCGATGGGTTTTTAAAAATAACGGCCAAGCAAGAAGCTTATGGAGGATACAATTATACATCTTCAAGGATTAAAACCCAAGGCATGAAGTCATTCAAGTACGGGCGTGTTGATATTCGTGCGGCATTGCCATACAGCAAGGGCTTGTGGCCTGCATTATGGATGCTGGGAGATAATATTGGAACAGCAAGCTGGCCAGGTTGTGGTGAAATTGATATTATGGAAATGATTGGTGGTTCTGGATTTAATGACAGAACCGTTTATGGAACTCTTCATTGGCAAGACAACGGAAGCCACGCCAATTATGGGGGTAACAACTCTCTTCCATCAGGAGAATTGTTCGCTGAAGAATTTCATGTTTTTTCAATTATTTGGGACCAGAACAGTATTCGATTTTTAAGAGACGATGTGCAATATCACATTATGGATATTGGCGGATCGGAGCTAACAGAGTTTCATCAGAATTTCTTCTTCATATTTAATGTTGCAGTTGGTGGAAATTGGCCGGGAAGTCCTGATGGTTCAACTGAGTTCCCTCAAACCATGGCAGTGGATTATGTAAGAGTCTTTCAATAAGACTTACGCCCCGATATCTTTTTTATTGAAAATCTTTAACCCTGTAAAAATCAATAAAAGCATCGCTGTTGTGAAAAAAACAATGGCCAAAGGATGAAATTCATCTACACCTAAATAGTGATATGGAGAAAGCTTTGCGATCCAATTGGCATCATCAACCGCAGAACCAATACCATGAAGAAAATAGGTTCCCATAACCACTCCAACAACTGGACCCATATAATTTTTTATCCCTTTGAGTATTTGGGAAAAAACAACTCCAACAGCTGCAAAAAACAGACAAAGCACATAACCATTAAGGTGCATTTCAAAAATATGGTTCCAATTCACGGTGTTATTTACGACCATGACAATCATTAACAAAGCAACGAGGGTTTGAATCAGAAAGCTTAATGAAATGATAGATAACAAAGCCAATACTTTGGTCATAAATACTTCTTTCCTTGAAATGGGCCTAGTGAAAAGGAATTCAGAAGTTCGTTCACTTTCCTCTTTGGAAATAATTGAAGCCCCAAAAGAGCAAGAAAAAATGGTGAGAATAATGATGATATGAAAGCCAAAATAGGTTTTGTAGTAACCAGAAATTTCTTGCCATGAAGACATGTCCATATTGAAAGCTTTTGCCATTTCTTTAGGAATGGCCTTGCCCATTTCAATTCCCATATCTTTAAATGAAGGGTATAAGGAAATGATCATGATCGTGAAACCAACGGCAATACCCGTCCAAATCAAAAAATTCTTTCTGCTTCTTTTGAATTCCTTTTTAAATAAATTCAGGTTCATATCTATTGGTAATAATTCATAAATATTGTTTCTAAATCAGGCTCTTCCAAAACCGCATCTTTTAGGTCAAGATCATTCATCCATTTTATTAAATCTTTTACTGGCCCAATATAGTCGAAAGTAAGCTTGTTATTGGTCCATATAGGATTTAGAACTCCCTCAATAAACTTGAGCTCTTTTTGCGCTGTGAAAATAAAACGGGCTTTCTTCATTTGCTTTTCTAAGAGACTTTGTATGTCCTCAACGGCACTTATTTCTCCTTTTCTTATGATGGCTGCTCGATTACACAAACGTTGAATTTCAGCAAGAATATGAGAGCTAAAAAATATGCTTGTGCCTTTTTTATTTTCCTCTTCCAAAAGCTCAAAAAACCGATTTTGCATGAGGGGATCTAAACCAGAAGTGGGCTCGTCAAGAATAAGGATTTCCGGATTGTGCAATACCGATTGAATGATTGCACATTTCTTTTTATTTCCAAATGAAAGCTCTTCAATTTTTCTATCGAGATCAAGCTCAAACAGCTTGCCAAGAACTTCAATTTTCCCGTGTTCAACAGAATCATAAAATCCAGCATGGTATTCCAAAAGCTCACGTGAGCTCATTCCATCATAATAATTGACTTCTGAAGGAAGGTAACCTATTTTTTTTCGAATTTCCTCTGGTTTGTTTTCAATGCTTTGCCCAAGGATATTCGCGGTGCCACTTGTGGGAATGAGCAATCCCAAAAGCGTCCTAATAAAAGTTGATTTACCTGCACCATTAGGACCGATAAAACCAAAAACCTCACCTTTTTTAATTTCGAGATTAATGTTTTTGATCCCAAGATCCTCTCCATAGTTTTTAGATAAGCCAATGGCTTCAATTACATTCATGATTATCGATTTGTTTTATAAGAATTAGAACTAAGGTAAAAAAAAATGAAAAAGCATTATTTTTCATTATTCAATCGATCCTTAACAAACTCTACTTGTTTCTTTTTGTGAGGGGTTGGTGTTCCGTCTTCTCCCAAATTGACCATTACCATGTTGTCTACCGTTAAGATGGTTTCTCTCGTCATTTTATTTCGGGCTTCACACTTCATGGTTATCGAAGATCTACCAAATTTTATAACCTCCATGCCGATTTCTACAATGTCTCCCTGTTTTGCGGAAGCCATAAAGTTGATTTCCGACATGAATTTGGTGACTATTTTGGGGTTTTCCAGCTGGATTACCGTATAAAGTGCAGCTTCTTCATCAATCCATGCCAATAGTCGACCTCCAAAAAGTGTTCCGTTGGGATTTAGGTCTTCGGGCTTCACCCATTTTCTTGTGTTGAATTTCATTGTCGTATAATGAGGTCTATTTGTAAAAACGTAATATTTGTCGTTTACCGGTTTGGTCAAAAATTAGAATTAAGACTCCTTTGTGTAAGGTTTCAATTCGAATTCTTGAATTTTCTTCAAGAATGGTTTTGTATTTAACAGGTCTACCCGTCATATCAATAAGCTGAATAGCACCAATTTCTATACCGTCCTTCCCCTGAAGCTCGAAAACATGTTCGGAAATTGTTCTAAATTCAAAAGAGCTGGCTTCGTTGTAATGACTCACTAATCCTGATGTGTTTTCAAAAACAATTGTGTTCGTAATGGTGTCATTGCCACAAGGCCCATAACCGATAAGTTGAACGCTATAGATTCCTGATTGACCAAATGTGTGTGAGGGGTTCGAATCGGTTGACGTATTTCCGTCTCCGAAGTCCCAAATGAAATTGTCAATGTAACTTGTGTTTTCTTCAAATGAGGCAGAAAACGCAACGGGGTCAAGCGTGCTTTCAAACGAAACATGGGCAAGTGAGTCGTGATGTTTAAGGTGCCAGGTAGGCAAGCTGTCTAGGACAGCAATTGCCGCGGCATTTTGAAGTATTTCGGCGGTTGAAGCATCTAAGCCCCCAAGGAAAGTTGAACCAACAGGTGATTCGTGAAATATTGATGCGTAAAAAGTACAGGCGGCAAGATACGAGCCTGTGGGTTTGGGATGAGAGCCATCTCCTGCATAAAGACTAATTGTTGGATGATTGTCTCTTACGTATTTCCATGCAACCCCAACAGGTGATACTGAGCCGTCTGATGATTCAGCAAAGCGTAGGTAGGCATTTCTGAGGCGCTCATTCATTTTGTCAAATGTGTTTATTGAATCCCATTGTGGGTCGCCATTTTCTCTTCCCCAGGTCATAAAGAACATGGCTTGCGAACAATCATAAATAGAGTGAACACTGTCAGCCAACTGAACGGCATAAGGTAATGTTTGTGAATTTACCTGCCCATACGGAAAAGAGGGCTCCTGGCTTTGAGCTTGCAATACTACGTAGTCCCAGTTTGAATTGTGCATTTTTTGATAGCTAACGGGGTCATTGGCATGAACCTGCATAGTAGCACCCCCGTTCACCTTAGAGTCCACATATGTGGCTTTTCCAAGAGAGCTTGATAAATCTTGGAAAAGGCCAGGCATATCGTTATAGTATGTGTAGCTGTTACCAATAAATAGGACTGATGCACTATCCTGTGCAATCAGCAGCGCTGGGCTTAAAAATAGAAGGAGGGATATGATGAAGTTTCTCATGATATAATATTTAGTTCAGATCACACATTAATGTGCCTTTTTTTACGGCTTTTTTAAATAATTTTTTTAATGATTTCGGAATGGGTAAATATAAAGCAATTTGTTCAAAGCTCCCCCTCATTACCTCACATCCATATGAAACTCCGATTCGTACTTCCACTTGATTTTCTTCTAAATGATGGAATGCAAAACGATCAAGGATGCCCATTGAAAAATAAAAGTCACATTCGCCATCAAGGTTATCAAACAATGATTCTAAAGAACTAGATGGTTTTTGCTCAATCAAATAATCCTGAATAAGCTCATTTTTTTGCAGGGCATTTAAAATATCCTGTTCGCTAAATAAATCTTGCATCCGAATTGAAGTATCTGTTTTCATATTGTAGGTATGGTAAATTGTACCATAGCTGGGGTGCGCTCCCCCTTCAGTATAATATTCTTCTTGGTAACAAATGTATGGACCGACAATGGAAAGCATTTTATTGTCAATCTGATTTAGGTATTTCGATTGTTCCTCCCAATATAGCATATCTTCCTTGTCGAGTGTCATTTTTTCTACCTCTTCGACGTCGTATTCTCCAGTTTCGGTAATATAAAAGGATCGATTTTTGTCACGATAAAGTTCTTTAATCGACTCATTTTTATGTTCTAGAATAAAGGCAATATCGTCCAGCCAAACCACGCTTGAGTTTTTATAGTTACTTGAACGTATATTGTCTTGGGCAATAATACAATTTGGTGCTAAAAAAAAGAAAGCAATTATGAAAAATAGATTCTTATTCATTAAGTCGATAATATAAGGAACTAAGGTACATTAATTAAGAGGAGGAAATCAAAAATATGCATCGCTACTTTGACTCCCATGTAGAGTATCGCTTTTTTGTGAGAACTAAAATTAATTATTATGAAGTTAATAGAGATTTTATTAAATTTAAATCTTACTTTAAATGCAAAATATACAATATGAAAAAAATCTTACTATTTGCAGTGTTTTTTGTTCCATTCATTTACAGTGCTCAAATGAGTGAAGATTTTGATAGCTATGCTGATGGGGATGCGTTAAGTGTTGTTGGTGCAGCTAATGGCTGGGTAGAATGGAGTGGGGGGTCTGGCACGAATGATTGTACCGTAAGCTCTACATATGCTTTTTCTGGAGCGAATTCAGGAAAGTCAATTGGTGGAAACAATGGCTTATGGACTTGGACAGATTTTACCGAAGGAACCATTAAATTCAGTATGCAGCTATATGTACCTGGGGGGAGCAATGGTGGTTATATAGGTTTAGGTGATGCTGCGATGACCGATCAGCCAAACAGTATAAATGTCCTTGGAGACTCCTTACTATTTGCGTTGGATTGGCAAGCTCAGGCTTTAATTGGAACCCCTGTAGATATTGAATCTGATTCGTGGATTTCAATAGAGTTTATTTTGGATTTTGACAATCAAACCGGTGAATTTATCGTGGACGGAATAAGTATAGGAACAGGGGGGACTTCTTTTGGATCAAGTTTTGGTTTTGGGGGTATTAATTTTTGGGGACAAGCACTTAACCCTTTTACAGGAACACAATTGCCAGGGGAGTATTATTTTGATGATTTACTTGTTGTTGATCCATTAGCAGGTATTGAAGAGATTAATCCACTGTCATTAAATATTTCACCAAATCCCTCTAATGGTAATTTTGCCATCAATTTTAATGATTCTTTTGATAATGCGGCAATGACCATCACCAATATGATGGGATCTGTTGTTTATTCTGAAGCTCTATCTTCAGTGTCTAATTCAACTCAAAACTTTGATTTGGATTTGAATAGTGGAGTTTATATTGTTAAGGTTGCTGATGATGCTAATGAATTCACAACAAGAGTTGTGATCAAGTAATTAAACATTACACTTTTTGTTAAAAGGCGGCTTCGGCTGCCTTTGTTGTTTAATAGACAAGGTGTTATGGGTTGATACAATGATGTGGTTTTATTTTCTTACATTTAGTGTAACGAAAACATAAATAAAGAATTATGAAAAAATTATTTTTTGCATTTGTAATAGTAGGCATATTTGTGGCAAGCTGTGGTCGGAATGGAGGGGCTTCAAATAAACGAGCTAAATCATTATGCGATTGCATGAAAGATGCCGGTATTGATCAATTGGACATAAATAGTGCTGATGACAATTTAGATGAAATAGACGACAAGACCCAAGAAGAGTTCAGATTCTGTGTCGCATCTGTTTTAGAGGACATGGAAAAGGACATGAATAAGATGAAGAATAAAAAAGCCAAGTCAAAGTACACAAGAGAGCTGATGAAAGGTTTAATTGACTCAGAGTGTACCGATAAGCTTTTCGAAAGTATACCTTATGAAATGGCCCAAGCACTTTTTCCTCAAGCGATTAAAGCCTTAAAAGAGGACAAACCGATCTCTTTAAATCTTTTTGGTGATCAAGCCTATGAGGGCCAAGAATTTATTGACGAGGAATATTATGATGGTGAAGATTATAATGAAGAATATTATATAGAGCCGAGTCGTGATGCAAAAGAGCGTGCAGAAGAAATAATCGAAGATTATGGAGATTATTAAATAAGGAATAACATATCTTCAAATACATTTAAAGGCAGCCTTAGCTGCCTTTTTTTATGGGCATCATTTATGACTTTGCTTGAACAAGCGCTTTCCATTTCCCGGTGGCTTCATCCCAGACGAAATGAGGCTTAATCGTGTTAAATGCTGAAACCACAGCTGCTTGTCGATTAGCGGGAGTATCATCAACTTTAGAGATTACATCATTATTAGAGCCCGCTTGATTGGCAGCGGCATACCCTGTTTGGCTTGCGGCTGAGCTTGCGATACTTCCTGCTCCTCCACCTACAGCACTACCTACAAGACCACTCAGAAAACTAATGACTTGCTGAATAACACCCTGTTTTACTGCAGTAGCGGCTGCATTTGCAACTACCTTTTTGGTAGCTATCGGCATTGCCCCGTGCCCCACAATATGCTGTTCCTGACCATCCGCTTTGAAGTGAACAACCATCAATTGGTCTTCGAGTTCTTCTTTAATAATTATTGGCTTGATTGTTTCATAAGTAATTTCCATAGTAAATGAAGCTTTAAAATTTAGTTACTAAATATAGCTATTTTCATAAAACATTAATAATTAGTTTTTTGAGTTTAATTGAATCTCACACTTTGAATACAATTACGCATCATGTTTTTAGTATTTTTGAATTAAATTTATCTTATGAAAAATCAAATTCTATTCATACTTCTGACTTTTGGAATCGTTTCATGTAACAATTCAACCAACGAAGCATCAGCTATTACAGATCCTTCGAAATCCAACTCAACAAGTACGGATAGTAAACAGCAAAATTCATTTGTAGAGGATACATTAACGCCAATGCCTGCTGAAATCTCAGAAAGAGTTAATCGAACATTTGATGCGCCATACCGCCTAGATAAAAATACCATAGAATCATTGGAAAACTCCGACAATGGGCTTTCTGAAGAAGAGGTTGAATTGTTATCACAACACATGCTTATTAAGCCAGGATTTGGTGATATAGACTCGAGGATGAAAGAGTATTTCCGATTCAATCACATCATTGATTCTATCGGAGAAGAAGCATACCAAAACCAAATGGATCTGGGA
>Ga0257121_1003018_pt1 | contig 11300 bp, 10 predicted proteins | sample SI106_100metaG_FD_190180 | JGI IMG/M metagenome (GOLD analysis project Ga0257121, IMG submission 190180) | Marine microbial communities from Saanich Inlet, British Columbia, Canada - SI106_100 | ecosystem: Environmental > Aquatic > Marine > Inlet | place: Canada: British Columbia | collected... | reverse complement strand
TTGGTAGAAGATCTCATTTTAATGGAATTAATGATAAAAATTTTAATGTAAGAAACTTTCAAGAACGAGCTGCAATAAACGCACCTATACAAGGGTCAGCATCAGAAATTATGCGTTTAGCAATGATAAGATTGGATAAAAAACTGTTAGAACAAAAAAATATTAAATCTAAAATGCTTTTGCAAATTCATGATGAATTAATATTTGAGGTACCAAAAAAGGATGAAAAAATAATGGTCAAACTCATTAAAGAGGAAATGACTAGTGTTGCACAAAGTGATTATCATTCATTTTCAACTCCACTAACTGTTGATGTTAATGTTGGAGATAATTGGGGAATGCTTCATTAATTTTATTAGATTGCCCAATTTAGAACAATTTAGTATTTTTATATAAGTAATGCATAAACAAACTATAGCTTTAATAGATGATGATAGAAATATTCTAACGAGTTTGAGTATAGCTTTAGAAAAAGAAGGTTTTAAAGTTCAAACTTATATTGACGGAGAAAGTGCATTGATTGGTCTAACTAGAACGCCTCCAGATCTAGCAGTGATTGATATAAAGATGCCTAAAATGGATGGAGAGGAGTTGCTCAAAAAACTTAGAAAAAAAACATCTCTACCAGTAATCTTTTTGACATCTAAAGATGATGAAATTGATGAGTTGCTTGGATTAAAATTAGGAGCAGATGATTTTGTAAAAAAATCTGGAGGTTTTTCAATTAAGGTTTTGATTGAAAGAATTAGGGTTCAGCTAAGAAAAAAAGATTCAAATAATATTTTAGAGGAAAATAAAAGTTTAATTTCACATGGAAAATTAAAATTAGATCCATCTCAACTTGAATGCGAATGGAATAATAAACAGCTTCCAGATAAATTAACTACAACAGAATTTTTAATTGTTAAAGAGTTGGCAAAAAGACCAGGAATTATTAAAGAACGAGCACAATTAATGGATATTGCTTACAGAGAAGATACAGATATCGAAGACAGAACTATCGACAGTCATGTTAAAAGAATTCGTAAAAAATTTAAAAAAGTTGACCCTGATTTTTCAGCTATTGAAACTAGATATGGTAGTGGATATAGATGGAATGTTAGCTAATGTTTAGTAAATACTTAAAAAACCTATCTATATTAAAAAAATTTTTATTCATAAATTTTATTATTTTTACAATTATTAGTTTATTTACTTTTTTTTATTTAAACAATGTTCAGCCTAATTTAATCAAAAAAAAATCTGTCAAACATGTAAATGTTATAGATAATACGATTAACACCCTTATAAGATTAGATGTAAAATTTGATGTTGATGATATCAGAAAGTTCTTATTTTCAACTCGATTTATATTTCAAAACCTAGATAGAGTAATATTTTTTGATAATGATTTTAATCTTATTGGAGATACAGACACATTAGATCTTGATCCAAGATCTTTCTCTTCAAGATTAGATGAAATTGAATTTGAAAGTTTAAATGAAAGCGAAAATGACAAAATTGACAAAAATGAAAATATTAATTTAACTAAAAATAAAGCTTTATCTTTTAAAGATATTTTAAAAAAATATTTAAACTCAGATGTTTATGGAAATTCTTACACTTTTATACAGCAAGATCTTAATCAATTAAGATTAATTACAATTAAAAATATAATTAAAGATAATTCAAATATTGGATATCTTGCTATTACAGAAAACGCTAATGATATCAAAACAGCTACTGATGAGAGAAAAGCCTTTGTTGTTAGAACAGCAATTGCTGTGGGTTTTGTAATTCTAATTTTTTCTTTTGTCTTAAGTAGATATTTTATTAAACCAATCCAAAACCTTGTAAGCTATACAAAAGTTATTAAAGAAAAAAGTCAAACAAAAACAAACATTGAAAGTTTAAAAAGTCGTAATGATGAATTGGGACTTCTTTCAAATTCATTAGATGATATGACGGTCGAGCTTCAAAAAAGAGTTGCCCATGCTGAAAATTTTTCAACAGACTTAGTACATGAAATAAGAAATCCGTTAGCGTCTTTAAAAAGTGCTTCAGAAATATTACAAGACTCAAGTAGCTCTGAACAAAGACTAAAATTACTCAATATTCTTAACCACGATGTCTTAAGAATTGAAAGATTAATAACTGATTATTCTCAGATGTTAAAAGATGAAGTTGCTCTCAGTAAAGAAAAGATGAAAAAAATTAACATAGAACCAATTATTCAATCTGTTGTAGAAGATTATAACAATATCCAAAAAGTCAAAAAAAATATTAAAATTAATTACAAAAATGATGAAAATAAAAAATATATTATCAATGGTATAGAAAACAGAATTGAACAAATAATTGCTAACTTATTAGATAATTCAATCTCATTTTGCAAAGAGGGAGAGAATATTTTTGTAAGTATATCAAATACTGTAGATAAAAAAATAGTAGTTGAAATTATTGATGAAGGTCAGGGATTTAAAGAAAAAGATACATCAAAAATATTCAAAAGATTTTATAGTAATAGGCCAGATAAGTTTGGTGAGCATTCTGGTCTTGGACTAAATATTGTTAAAAATTTAGTTGATCTTCATGATGGTAAAATTTTAGCATCTAATCGATTAGATAGGAATGGTGCAATTGTAGAAATAAGATTTCCAAGTGTATAATCTTAGCTTGATTAATTTATTGTTCACTGTATAAAATTTTTCCATGGAAGATTATAAAGTAAAAGATATATTGTCAGCTGAATTTGGCAGAAAAGAAATCTCGATAGCTGAGAGTGAAATGCCAGGATTAATGGCTCTAAGAGAAGAATATTCAGAAAAAAAACCTTTAAAAGGAGCAAGAATTATTGGTTGTTTGCATATGACTATTCAAACAGCTGTGTTAATAGAAACTTTGGTTGTTTTAGGAGCTGAAGTGAGATGGTCTTCATGTAACATTTTTTCAACTCAGGATCATGCAGCTGCTGCAATTGCAGAAGCTGGAATACCTGTTTATGCATGGAAAGGTGAGACTGAAGAAGAATATCTTTGGTGTATCAAACAAACTGTCATTGGTAAACCTGAGTGGAAACCAAATATGCTTTTAGATGATGGCGGCGATTTAACTGCGATCATGCATAATGAATATAAAGATTTAATGAAAGATATAAAAGGAGTTTCAGAAGAAACTACCACTGGAATAAAAGCTTTAAACAAAATGGAAAAAGATAATTCTCTTTTGGTGCCTGCGATCAATGTTAACGACTCTGTCACAAAATCGAAATTTGATAATTTGTATGGTTGTAGAGAAAGTTTAGTTGATGGAATTAGAAGAGCAACAGATGTAATGATGTCAGGAAAAATTGCAATCGTAGCAGGCTTTGGAGATGTAGGTAAAGGAAGCGCAGCATCACTAAGACAAAGTGGAGCAAGAGTTTTAGTTACAGAAGCTGATCCAATCTGTGCCTTACAGGCTGCAATGGAAGGATATGAAGTTGTCTTAATGGAGGAAGCTATTAGCAGAGCTGATATCGTAGTAACAGCTACAGGCAATAAAGATATTGTTACTGCTGATCATATGAGAGATATGAAAGATAGAGCAATTTTATGTAATATTGGTCATTTTGATAATGAAATTCAAGTTGAAGCTCTAAAAAATTATAAATGGAGTGAAGTTAAACCACAGGTTCACGAAATAGAATTACCAAGCAAAAAAAGAATTATTCTTTTAGCAGAAGGAAGATTAGTTAATTTAGGTTGTGCAACTGGACATCCAAGTTTTGTTATGAGTGCTTCATTCACAAATCAAGTGATTGCACAGATAGAACTTTGGAATAACTATAAAAATTATGAAAATAAAGTTTATGTACTACCTAAACATTTAGACGAAAAAGTAGCAACTCTTCATTTAAAAAAAGTAGGCGCTAAACTTACAAAACTATCCAAAGAACAAGCAGATTATATAAGTGTTGGGACCGAGGGTCCATTCAAACCAGATGCCTATCGCTATTAAAAATAGCATAATAGATATATCTTCAGAAGAGACGACTAGAGAATTAGCTAAAGATCTTTCGAATTATCTAAAAGGTAGCGAAATAATCTTTTTATATGGAGAAATGGGGGTAGGTAAAACTACTTTTGTAAAATATTTGATCAATCAATTTCAAATAAAAAAAAAATTACAGATTACAGAGGTAACAAGTCCAACATTTAATTTACTTAATGAGTATGAGGTAGATGATTTGGTAATTAAACATTATGATTTATTTAGATTAAAAGATAAATCTGAAGTTAAAAATTTAGATCTGTTTGATAATAACAAAAATACAATAACTCTCATTGAGTGGCCTCAGTTAATTATAAAAGATAATTTAATAAAGACAATAGACTTGATATTTAATTATGAAAATGAATTAAATAATAGATCTGTTAAAATTGATGGTTTAGATTAATCTTTTACTATGAAATTTTTAAAAGACTTTAAGGAAATCAAAGGCGATGCATCTTTTAGAAAATTTTACAGAAATACTAAAAAGAATTCAATTATAGTATTTGCTAATAAAGAAAAAATTAAAAATTTATTAATTTATGACTCAATTAATAAAATCTTAATCAAAAATAATATAATTGCCCCCAAATTATTCAGTCAAAATTATAAAAAAAATTATATTGAAATACAAGATTTAGGAAACAAAACGATTTATCAATTGTTTGTGAATCATAATAAAAATCATTATTTGATATTTAAAAAAGTAATTAATGTTTTGAATAATATTCAATTAATTAGAGATAAAAAAATTAAAAATTTTAGAAATAAATTTTATAAAATAAAAGATTATAAAAAAAAGATCTTATTTGATGAGACAAGGTTATTTAGTGATTGGTATGTGCCAAGAAAATTAACTAAAAAAAAGATTAATAAATTTAATAATCAATTTAATAAAGAGATTAGGTTATTATTATCAAAGTTAAATTTTAGAAATGATACTTTTGTTCATAGAGATTTTCATGTTTCAAACTTAATTATTAATTCAAAAAAACAAATTGGATTAATTGATAACCAGGATGCTTTAATTGGAAACAAAGCCTACGATTTAGCCTCTTTAATTGATGATGTTAGGTACAAAACATCAAATTCACTAAAAGATAAAGCTTATAACTATTATTTAAAGACTAATAAAAAAGTTGATGTAGATAAATTCAAAAATGATTTTGATATTCTGTCAGTTCTTCGGAATTTAAAGATTATTGGAATATTCATGAGATTGGCAGAAAGAGATAAGAAGAAAAAATATTTAAAGCTTATTCCTTATGCGTGGAAAATGATTGATAATAGAATGAGTAAAAATCAAGTTTTAGATAGTTTAAAGTTGTTATTGATATCTAATTTTCCTAAATTTCTAACTAAGTAATATGAGAATTAATACAGCCTTAATTTTATGTGCAGGTTTTGGAAAAAGATTAAATCCATTAACATTAGAAACTCCAAAACCATTAATTAAACTAAAAAATGTTGCAGTACTTGAAACGTGTATCAATTTAATTGAAAGTCTAGGTATAAAAGAGATTATCCTCAATACTTTTTATCTTGAAGATCAAATTCATAATTTTTTGAGAAATAAAAATTTTAAAAGTAAAATTAAAATTGTTGAAGATGGTAAAAATATTCTTAATACGGGCGGTGGTATAAAAAATATGTTACATCACACGAGTGAAGATGATGTTTTGATATTTAATCCAGATACTATTTGGAAAAAAAATTACTCCGAAGAGATTATTGGGATGGAAGATGTATATTTTTCTAAACAGATAAAAAATATACTTTTATTAGTAAATAAAAAATTAAGTTTTGATAAAAATTTACATGGTGATTTTGATCTTAAAAATAATCTAATTTCAAAAAATAATGATAAAAAATTTATCTATACAGGGTGCCAAATATTGAATAAAAAACTTCTTTCTGATTATAAAGTCGAAAATTTTTCAATAACTAATGTATGGAATAATTTAATTGAAAAAAAAAGTTTATATGGTTACGAAAGTAATAATGATTTTTATCATTTAACAGACCTTGAAACCTTTAAAAAACTACAAGATCTTTAGCTCTTTCACTATCTAAGTATTTGCAATCAGTAATTTTTCTATCTTCGTCTAAATTAATTAATAATGGGTTTCCAGTTGGAATCTCTAGTTTTGATATTTGATTTTCATCTAATTTAAATAAGTATTTACATAGTGCCCTTATGGAATTTCCATGTGCAGAAATTAAAATATTATTATCAGTAGTTTTATTTTCAATTTCTTGTTTATAAAATTTTAGCACTCTTTCATAAGTATCCTTAAGAGATTCTGTGTCAGGGATTTGATTAATTGGTATTTTTTTATAAGCTTTGATATTAATAGGGTGGTAAGGATTTTTTTTATCCAATGGATCAGGTCGTAAGTCCCATGAGCGTCTAAATTGATGAACTTTTTCCTCACCTAATTTGATTTTCATTTCATCTTTATTTAAACCAGTGAGCGCACCATAATGTCTCTCATTCAATTGCCAAGCTTCTTTTGAAATTTTTACATCTTGTAATGTTTCTTTTATTAATTTTAACGTATTTTTTGCTCTTAATTGAAAAGATGAATAATAAACATCAATATTAATATTGTTTGATTTTATTAGTTCACCTGCTTTTTTAGCTTCTAATTTACCATTTTTGGTTAAATCTACATCAACCCAACCTGTGAATTTCTTCTCAAGATTCCATACACTTTGACCATGTCTTACTAAAATTAAATAACTCATTTGTTAATCTTTTAATTTAATTTATAAAATATAACTATACAATTTAATGATTAATTTTTTCTCAAAATATAAATTCATTTTTTATCTATCTAATTTCATTTTAATGGTTTTATATTTATTTCCAGGTAGTTTATTGGGTTGCTATCTATATGATAATTGTCAGTTGCAACCTCAATTAACTCCAGATTTTTTAATTTCCTCAAACCATTTATATGCTTTTGGCTTACTAGCTATACTTGGCCTTTTTACATATAAAAATTCAAATAAATTAAATTTTTTAAATATGTATCTGGTTTTATTTTCTATAATTTTAGAAATATCACATATATTTATACCAGCAAGAAGCTTTGAATTCTCTGATTTATTTGGAAATTTATTTGGAGTATTAATTGTGTTGATGACTAACTTTTTTTATAAAAAATATGAAAATTTTAACAATTAATTCATTATTTATAGTATTATTTTTTATTTCTGCTTGTTCTTCAATACCATCAAATACTGCTAATAGTTGTTCCATATTTAATGAAAGATATTTATGGTTTAAGCATGTAAATAAATCGAAAAAAAAATGGGGCACTCCTATTTATTTACAGCTTGCCATAATAAAAATGGAGTCAGATTTTGATTGGCTAGCAAAACCTCCTAGGCAAAAACTTTTTAAAGTAATTCCTTATAAAAGACCCTCAAGTTCATTTGGATATTCTCAAGCAGTTAATGGTACCTGGGAACAATATAAAAAAGAGACAGGAAATAAGCTTGCGGTTAGAACTAGATTTAAAGATAGTGTTGATTTCATTGGGTGGTACACTAATAAATCAAGTACTATTTTAAAAATATCCAAAACTGATGCTTTTAAGCAGTATGTTGCTTATCATGAAGGGTGGGGAAATTACAAAAATTACAAAAAAAATAAAAAAATAATTAATTTAGCAACAAGAGTTGAGAAACAATCTAATATTTATAGAAATCAACTTAAACAGTGTAGTGGTTCACTAAGTAGAAATAAATATATTATTTTTTAGATAATTCTTTTTCTAATTCTAAATCAACAGAGTCAATTCTTTTGCTATTTCTAGCAAGAGTTAAATACATTGTTGGTGTTACGTATAGAGTGAAGAAAGTTGAAATTATCATACCCCCAAGAATAGTCGCTCCAACAGCTAATCTAGATGCTTCTCCAGCACCAGGTCCAATATTTCCTATCACCAAAGGTAACATTGCTATCATTGTACTTATAGATGTCATCATAATAGGTCTAAATCTCAAGTCACACGCTTCTTTTATGGAAGCTTCAATTTGTTTTCCAGTTGTTCTAATTTGATTGGCATAATCAACGATAAGAATACTATTTTTAGTTGATATACCAATTAAAATTACCAGAGCAATTTGAGAAAAAATATTTATTGAACTGTTAAAAAATAAAATAAACACTAATCCACCAAAAACAGCAAGTGGTACAGTAAGCATAATTATAAATGGGTGAACAAATGAATTAAATGTAGCAGCCATGACTAAATACGCTGTTAGTAGACCAAGAGCAAAAATTATATAGAGTTCATTTGTTGTTTCTTTAACTTCTTCCGACTCCCCCTTCCATGTAATTTGATTTGTAGGTGCAACTTCAGCCATTATATTTTCAAGATATTCAATTGCTTCAAATAAAGAATAGTTTTCATTTACATTTGCAGAAATTGTTACGGCTCTTTGCCTGTCGTATCTTGCTAGTACTTTTGCAGATCCTTCTTCTTTTAAATCAACTAAGTTTGATAGTGAGATTAATTCTCCAGTTGTGCTAGATCTAACAAATAGCTTACCCAAACTATCTTTGTCTTTTCTATCGATGAGATATTGTTGAAGAATGATAGGGTATTCTTTTCCTAATTTGTTGAATGTAGTAACTCTTTTGCCGCCATATAAGGTTTCTAATGTTTGGCCAATTGATTGAGTAGATATTCCTAAATCCTTTGTTTTGTTCTTGTTAATAACCAATTTAACTTCTGGTTTATTTCTATTAAAATCTGACTCAATTCTCGATAAACCTCTATTTCTTCGAAGTTTATTTATCACCTCTTTTTGAATATCTTCTAACTCTTCATAAGTACTTCCTAAAATTACCATTTGAATAGGTTTATTATAATTGGAAACTCTTATTGCTTGAGGCGAAATTGGAAAGGCTAGAGTTTGAGGCACTGTTACTATTTTACCTATAGCTTGTCTCATAATTGTCATTGCATCTGTGTCTCTTTTTTTCCAGTCTTCAAGTAATGCAATGATAATAAAACTGTTAAATGAGTTTGCAGAGCTTCCAAAACCTGGAACTCTCATTATAAATTTATCATAAGGGCTATTCTCAGCTTGTAGTAATGGAAGTAATCTCTTTTCTACATCTTGAGCCCTTTTTTGTGTATAGTCAAAAGAACTTCCTTCGTCAGTAAAACCAATAACTAAATAAACACCCCTATCTTCTTTTGGAAGAAGTTCTTTAGTTGTGTACATAAACAAGGCTACAGATCCTGCTATAATCAAAAAAATGAAAGTTATTATTGTTTTTTTTTTATTTAACCAAAAATCCAATGTTTCTTTGTAAAAATTTGAAAAACCTTGAAAAAAAATATTAAATTTTCTCACAAAAAATCCAGTACTTGTTTTTTTATATAAAAATTTACTCGCAAGCATTGGTGATAGAGTTAAGGCAACAAATGAGGAAACAACAATAGAAAAAGATAAAGCTAATGCTGTTTCTCTAAATAAAGTTCCAGATATTCCTTTGATAAATATTAATGGAATAAAAACAGCAAGAAGAATTAAAGTAGTTGCAATAATTGCAAAAGTAATTTGTTTTGAACCATTATAAGCAGCAACTAATGGAGTTTCTCCGTTTTCTATCCTTCTATAAATTGCATCTGTCATAATAACTGAGTCGTCAGTTATAATTCCAATTGCAAGTATAAAGCTTAGTAGAACAAAGATATTAATAGAAAGATCAAAAAGATAAATTCCTAGGAAGGACGCAATCAAACTCACAGGTAATGCGACCGCAGGAACAATTACTGCTTTTATATTACCTAAAAATAAATAAATAATTATTACTACTAAAACGAATGCAATTGCCAAAGTTTTATAAACTTCATCAATAGCCGCTTTAACATATGTGGCTCTATTAAATGAAACTTCTAGCTTGAGACCATCAGGTAAAGTTTTTCTAACTTCAATTATTTTTTTTTGAATTTCTTTTGATAGCTCAACTGTTGAAGCACCACTTTTCGCATAAATTCCAATTCCAACTGTTTTTTGGTTTAAATTATTTTTACTTTGAGCTTTAAATAATGTTTTTTCTGAAACTGGACCTAATTCTACGTTTGCAACATCAGATAATCTTACAATTTTATCTTTTGTTTTTTTTATAGGTAAAAATTTTAATTCATCAATATTAGTGTAGGACTTATCTAAATTAATTGTTAAATCTATATTATTTGCTTCTAAAGTTCCCGCAGGTAAACTTACATTTTCATTTCTCAATTCATTTTCAACTTCCTGAATCGTCATATCATTTGCGGCTAATTTAATAGGGTCAATCCAAACCCTCACACTAAGCTCTCTAAGACCTCCCAGTAAAATTCTTCCAACATTTTTTACACTTGAAAAAGCATCCACCAAATATCTATCTGCATAATCACCAAGCTCTAAATCTGACCAGGTTGAAGACGAAACTGAAAGCCACATTGTTGTTGTAAAACCAGCTGCTTGTTTTAATATTTGTGGTGCATCTGCTTCAGAGGGTAGATTATCAACTACTCTAGCCACTCTTTCTCTTATATCATTTGCAGCATCATCAAGCTCAATATCTGTATCAAACTCTATGTTGATACTACTTCTTCCGTTTTCAGATTTAGAATCTATATTTTTAATTCCTTCTGCTCCTCCAATAACATCTTCGATCACTTGAGTAATTTCTTGATCTATAATTGGAGCTGATGCAGATTTGTAATTAACTTTAACTTGTACTACAGGTGGCTGCAAACCATCCGGTAATTCTCTTACTGGTAGTTCAGAATAAACAAATAAACCAAACACGATTAGTATTAAAGATAAAACCCAAGCTACAACTGGTCTTTTAATACTAAGTTCAGTAATATACATTTAATTACTTGCTTTTATTATCTTCTTTTTTCGACTCAGATTTTTTAAATATATTTAATTTTTTTATCCAATCGAACTTGTTTTTTTTTGTTTCTGTTTTGGAAGGTGCGCTCTTTTTTTTCCAATTTGATGCATTTTGTTTTGAACCATATTGTATAGGATTAATCTTTCCATTAGGTCTTGTTTTTCTAAGACCTTCAGCAACCACAGTATCACCGTTTTCAAGACCAGTTTTAACTTCGACAACTCCTTGGTTTCTTAAACCAATTTCTACCTCTATTTTTTTTACAGTATTTTCTTTGTCAACTTTATATACGTAAACATTATCACCCTCCATTAGCAGGCTAGTGTCAAGAATGCTTAATGAATTTCTCTCATTATAATTAATAGAAACCTCTAAT
>Ga0257121_1003013_pt1 | contig 11323 bp, 10 predicted proteins | sample SI106_100metaG_FD_190180 | JGI IMG/M metagenome (GOLD analysis project Ga0257121, IMG submission 190180) | Marine microbial communities from Saanich Inlet, British Columbia, Canada - SI106_100 | ecosystem: Environmental > Aquatic > Marine > Inlet | place: Canada: British Columbia | collected... | reverse complement strand
TATAAAAATAAAAAAAACTTAAAATAAAAACATTAGATAATAATATTAACTTAATCTTATTTTTTTCAAACAGATCGAAAAAAAATATACATGCAAAAATTGTAAGACAAGTGCATAGAATTTTAAAAATGTATCCAATAACTATTATATTAGTAAATTTTAAATTGATTAATAATCCAATTACCAATCCAACTGTTGGTCTGTATTCAATAAGATTTAATGATAAATTCAAATAATATTTGTCATTCAAAAAACTATTTTTAGTTATTTGAAGATTTAATAAATCATTATAGGTATTGTTAAAAAAAGTTATACCAGTGCTTAAATACACCATTGTATCTTGCTGATTGCCTCTAAAAACATAAAATTGTTCTCCGTAAAAATAAAAGATTATTTGAAAAAAACACAATATTGGTAAAATTGGAATAATTAAATCTTTTAAATTTTTTAAAAAATTCTGCCTTTCAATTGTTAAATAAAAAGCTGATGCAATTGAAAACATTAAAAGCAAAATTGAAATTATTTTAAAATTAAAAGAAAAAATAAAATATGTATAATTTAAAAATAAAACAATAAAACCACATATGTAAATTGGTTTTTCATAGACAGTAAGTTTAAGTTTATTTGAAATTATTGAAGATGATACTAATAATAATGAAATAATTCCTATAGGTAAAAAAAAAGCCATTTAATTTTTTAAAATTAAATGAAAAAAATAGCAATTAAAAAAGAATTTATTATTTATGTATTTTACCCCATCTTATTAACTTTGTATCAAAGTTAATAAATTTGTTTGAGCAAATTATGTTAATTTTTTTAAATTTATACTCTGATAGTAAAGCACCCCAATAATAAAAAGTACTATTGGAAATTAAAAAATTTTTATATGATGAAAAAAGAATTAAATAATCAATATCATTTCCATCATAAGTATTTTCTCTATTTATTATTGATATATTTTTAATTTTTAATTTATTGAAAATTGTTTTGTTTTGTAAGGTGGAAAAAACAAAACTTTCTTTAATCTTAAATTTTTTTTTAAGAATTTCAAAATTTTTTTTATAAAAATTAAAACTTTCTATTCCACCAAATTTTTTTCTATGAAATTTTGGTGCTTCTTCAAATTTTCTTATTCCAATCATCAATGATCTTTTATTAATTTTTTTTTTTAATAGTTTGAGTTTTTTTGATTTAATTTTATTTTGAATAATTTTTTTTAGTATCAATTTTTTAGTATTTAAAAAATATTTTTCAGATTGAAAAAAACCAATTAAATAAATTACTTTTTTATTTTTTGTTATATCTGAAAAATTATTAATATATTTTTTTTGTCTTGATTCATCAATAAAAGCAAAATTTTCTGTTGATAAAAAAATTTTTTTATTAAAAAAAGTTTTCTTTAGTATTCTTAATACAAAAAGTAAACTAACTTCAAATATATTTGCTTTCTTATATGATAAATTTTTTGGTAATGAATTATTTCTTTGAAATTTTTTATCAAAATAAAAACCACCTCTATCGTCTATGATCAATTTTGCATTAAGATTATTAGCCAAATTAAACGCACAGGCATATTGAAATAATTGATTACCCAAACCACCGATGAGTGTAATATAAATTTTTCTTTTCATTGAAATTTAATTGAGTATATATATATATTCTTTCCATTTTATGAAAAAAAAAATTGCATTAATTACAGGTATTACTGGTCAAGATGGCGCTTATCTTGCTGAATTTTTATTAAAAAAAAATTATATTGTTCATGGCATAAAAAGAAGAGCATCCACAACAAATAATTACAGAATTGATCAACTTTATAACACTTATTTTGAAAATCTTACAAAACCTCTTTTTTTTCTTCATTATGGAGATGTTACAGATAGTCTTAATTTAGCAAACATAATATCAAGAGTTAAACCAGATGAAATTTATAATTTGGCTGCTCAAAGTCATGTAAAAGTAAGTTTTGAAACTCCTGAGTATACAGCTAACGCAGATGGACTAGGTGTTCTTAGAATTTTAGAAATAATCAAAAACCAAAAAAAAAAAATTAGATTCTATCAGGCTTCAACATCTGAAATGTTTGGCTCAGCCAAGCCACCTCAGAATGAAAAAACAAATTTTAAACCGGTGAGCCCTTATGGTGCAGCTAAACTTTATGGACATTGGATAACAAGAATTTACAGAGAGTCTTATGGACTTTTTGCATGCAGCGGAATTTTATTTAATCACGAGAGTCCGTTAAGAGGTGAAACATTTGTAACAAAAAAAGTCACAAAAGCTGTCGGTAGTTATTTTAGAGGAAATAAAAAAATATTAGAATTAGGTAATTTAGATGCAAAAAGAGATTGGGGACATTCAAAAGAATACGTAAAATCAATGTGGAAAATACTACAACAGAAAAAACCTGACGATTTTGTAATATCAACTAACAAGAGTTATTCTGTAAGGTTTTTTGTGGAAGAAGCTTATAAAAACATTGGTGTAAAAATAAAATGGATTGGAAAAGGTGCAAATGAAATAGGTGTGGATAATAAAACCAACAAAACAATCATTTCTATCAATAAAAAATATTTTAGACCCAATGAAGTAGATTATTTAAAAGGTGATTCTAGCAAAGCAAAAAAAGAACTTAAATGGAAACCTAAAATTTCTTTTAAACGACTTGTTAAAGAAATGGTAAGATATGAAATTGACACCTAAAATAAACAAAAAAGAAAGTTTATTACTTTTAGGTCACAATGGATTAATTGGCTCAGCTTTATTAAAACAATTAAAAAATAGAAATTACAAAAATATAATTACTGTTAAAAAAAAAAAGATAAATTTATTAAATTTTTTAAAATTAGAAATTTTTTTTAAAAAAAATAAACCTAGAAATGTAATAATTGCTGCAGCAAGAGCAGGAGGAATAATTGCAAATGAAAAATATCCTTTTAATTTTATTTATGAAAATAGTGTAATTCAAAATAACATTATAAGTCTTTGTATTAAGTATAAATGTAAAAAAATTATTTTTTTAGGCTCAAGTTGTATTTATCCTAAGGTTTGGAAAAAACCATTTAAAGAACAAGATTTGACATTATCTAACTTAGAAAAAACTAATGAATATTATGCCATTGCAAAAATATCAGGATTAAAATTATGTGAAGCTTTTAATAAACAATTTAATAAAAATATTCCAAAATTTATAACTGTAATACCACCTAATTTATTTGGAGATAATGATAACTATAATTATCAAAATAGTCATGTTTTGGCAGCATTATTGAGAAAATTTTACGAGGCATGCAAAAAAAAAAATTCAAATGTAGAGGTTTGGGGCACAGGTAAATGTAAGAGAGAATTTTTATATTCAATTGATGCGGCAAACATGATTTTAGATATTCTGGAAGCAAATGAAAAAAGGATTTTAAAGTTTACTGGTGGTAAATTTTCACACATAAATATTGGAACTGGTAAAGATTATTCAATAAATGAAATAGCAAAAATAGTTAAAAAAATTAGTGGATTTAAGGGAAAAATAATCAATAATAAAAATTTTCCTGATGGTGTTAAAAGAAAAGTATTAAATATAAATTTATTCAATAAGATATGTCCAAATTCAAAAAATTCAACTAAGAAAATTTTTGAAAAAAATATAAAAAAAGTTTATCAAAAATTAAATGACAAAAAATTCAAATTTAGTAAAAACAGCACATTTAATTTACCCATTTGATTTAAAAAAAAATATTAATCCGTGGTCAATAGGAAATAATATTGGTATCGCATTACAAGATAAATATAAGATAAAAAATTATTATTGGACGTCACTTGAAAAAATTTATCCAAATAAGGGAGATATACTAATTGGTCATTGTCATCCAAATCCACATACCATCTTTAGAAGATCAGTAAAAAATATAAATTGGAAAAAAAAAATTATAATACAGCCATATAATGAGGACCCAAAACAAATGAGTCATCTTTATGACATAATTAAAGAATGTGATGATTTTTTAGCTATATGTGGAGAATATTGGTATAAAAGAATTTTCACATCAAAATTTAAGTCATGGAAAAAAAAAATAACTCAAATTGATTTAGGTTTAGATGTTTCTTTATATCCTAAAATTAAAAAAAAATTTAATAAAATTAATCAAAGAAAATTTTTATATATAGGTAATGATTATTCATACAATAATTATGCAAAAAATTTAACTTATTTAAAAAAAATATCACAATCAATTGGTGAGAATAAATTTGCTACTATTGGAAACAAACCTATTGGCAAAATTAAACATTATGGATGGTTAAATTTACAATATAAAAAAAATTTGAATATAATAAAAAAATATGATTTTTTGATTCAAACTAGTAATCATGATGCAAATCCTTCGACAGTATTAGAGTCTATGTCATGGGGCTTAATACCTGTCATTACACCGCAATGTGGATATAAAAAAGAAAAATCAATATTTAATATTCCATTAAATAAAGTTAGCACTGTTTGTGATATAATTGATAAACTACAACACATGCCTGATCAAAAATTAAAAAAATTGCAATTAGAAAATTGGAAAATTTTAAAAACTTTTTATAGCTGGGTCAAATTTAGAAACACTGTTAGAAAAATAGTTTTAAGTAAAAATAAAGATAAAAATATTACTTATACCAAAAAAGAATTAATTTTTTTTAAAAAAAATTATATTGCTTCACCTAATTATTATCTAAATTTTGGTATGATTTTAGCTATTTTAAAATCAAATGTTAAAATTTTTATTAGAAGGATAATTAAAATATAAAGATTAAAACCTATGATTGTATGATAATTTATAATAATAATAATTTTAAATATTAAATTATGAATGAAATATCATTAGTAACACCTGTTTATAACGAGCAGAATAATATCGTTCCTTTTGTAAAAAAAATAGAAGAGGTTATGAAAAGAATTAATCAAAGTTATGAATTAATTTTTATTTTAGATCCAGGCAATGATAATACTGAAAATATTATATTAGAAGAAATACAAAAAAATAAGAATATTAAGTTAATCATAAACTCCAGAAGATTTGGACAACCAGCGTCTATGTTGGCTGGATTAGAAAATTCAAATGGAAAATATATAGTGTTTATAGACGTTGATTTGCAAGACCCACCAGAATTAATTGAAAAAATGTATATAAATATAAATCAAAATAATAATGATGTAGTGCTTGCACAAAGAACCAGTAAATTAAATGAAAATATTTTAAGAAAAAATATTGCAAATTTTGGTTATTATTTAATTTCTAAACTAAGTGATACTTTTATACCTAAAAACGTTGGTGAATTCAGAATGATATCAAGAAGGGTTGCTGATAAATTAATTGAAATGCAAGACTTTGATTTCTTTTTACGAGGAATTGTTTCATTTGTTGGCTTTAAACAAAAGATTATTCAATTTGAAAGACCACAAAGGAAAATTGGACATACTAAATATAATCCTTACACAGGTTCAATAAAAATTGGTCTTAATGGAATATTTTCTTATAGCTTAAAACCCCTCCATATAATTACAATTACATCGACAATAAGTTTTATATTGTCCACACTTGTTTTTACTTTATATATGCTTCTTACATTATTAGATTTATTTGTTTTTAAATATCAGTTTTTTATAATTACATTAATATTAGTTGTTTCTTCAGCAATTTTTTTTTCAATTGGAATTATTTCAGAATATTTGGCTAGATTAATTCCTAAGATTAAACAAAGACCAATATATATAATCGACAAAAAAATTAATTTTAAATAATAAGAATAATTTATTATGAAAAAAATTATTTTGATTACAGGTGCAGCAGGAATGGTTGGATCTAATCTTATTCGAAAGTATATAAATCAAGATGTGCAAATAGTCGGTATTGACTCACTCAAATTAGGAAAATTAAAATATATTAAATCATTTCAAAAAAAAAAAAATTTTTTATTCTTCAAAATAGATTTGAGCAAAAAAATTAAAAATAGAAAAATTGAAAATATATTAAAAAAAAATTATCTACATGAAGTTTGGCATTTAGCTGCGAACTCTGATATTCAAAATGGAATTAGTGATTATGAAGTTGATTTAAAAGATACTTTTTTAACCACAATCAATACTTTAAATTTTATTAATAAATATTTGAAAAAGAATACTAAATTTATTTTTTCTTCATCTTCAGCTATTTATGGTTATGCAAAAGGATCTATTTCAGAGAATTATAAAAAAAAAAACCCAATAAGCAATTATGGGTTAATGAAACTTTATTCTGAAGAATACATAGAACATATTGCAAATAAAAATAATTTAAAAGCGTATATTTTTCGATTTCCAAATGTAATTGGAAATAATTTAACACATGGAATAATTTATGATTTTATAAAAAAGATATCAAACAACAAAAAAATACTAAATGTTTTGGGTAATGGTAATCAACAAAAACCTTACTCAGATGTTTTGGAAATTATTAAGTGTATGATTTTTATTAAAAACAAAAAATTTTTACAAAAGATTAATTATTTTAATATAGGAACAAATGATAAGGGAATTAAAGTTAGAGATATTGTGAATATTTTTTTAAATGAAACTAATTATGGAACCAAAGCAATCTTTCAAAAAAAAAAACAAGGATGGGAAGGTGATGTGGTTAATTATAGTTACTCCACAAAAAAAATTCACAAATTGGGCTTTAGATTTAAACTTTCTTCTAAACAGGTAATTACAAAAATAATTAAAAATTTAATTAAGATGAATATAAAGTGATTTCAGTAGCTATATTAGTGGGAGGCAAGGGCACAAGGGTTAGCTCAATTACAAATGGAAAATCAAAAGCAGAAATTAATTTAGATAAAAAAAATAACATAATTGATTATCAATTAACTAAATTAACTAAATTAAAGAAAAATATTTATATTATTTCAAATAAAAATTTTTTATCTTTGAAAAAGCATGTAAACAAAAGATATAAAAATAATAAAATAAATTTTATTGATGAAAATTTACAGCTTGGTACAGCTGGTGCTATAAAAAATTTAGAAAATTTAAAATATAATCATGATTTTTTAATAGTTTTTGGTGATTTATTATTTAATTTTGATTTTAAAAAACTAATTATTTTTCATAAATTAAAAAAAAGCGAATGTACTTTAGTGGTACATCCTAATTCACACCCAATAGATAGTGATTGTGTAGAGTTAAATGATAATTCTGAAATAATAAGATTATATAAGAAACCTCATAATAAAAAAAAAATTATAAATAATTTATGCTTATCAGGAATATTTATTATAAATAAAAAGTTTCTAAAGTTAATTGAACCTAACATAGTGCAAGATTTTTCAAAAGATTTATTAGTTAAAATTCTAAAAAAGAAAAAAATATTTGGATATAAAACACGGGAATATATTAAAGATGTTGGTACTTTAGAGAGAGTTAAGGAAGCAAAAAAAGATTTAAATTCAATTAAATATAAAAAGGGAAATATTAATTCTAAAATTCCTGCAGTTTTTTTAGACAGAGATGGTGTAATTAATTTTGAAAAAAATAATGGAAAATATCAAAATCCTAAAAAATTTATCAAAGGATCATTAGAGTCTATTCATAAAATTAATAATGCTGGTTTTTTAGCAATTTTAATTACAAATCAACCTGCGGTAGCCAAAGGATTTATTACATTAAAAAAATTAAAAAGAGATTTAAAATTTTTAACTCATAAAATTGCTGAGCATAATGGGTATTTAGATGATATATTTTATTGTGTTCATCATCCTACCAAAGGTTTTAAGCATGAAGTAAAAAAATTAAAAAAAAATTGTAAAAATAGAAAACCAAATAACGGTATGTTTTTGCTAGCCAATAAATCAAATAATATTGATTTTAAAAAATCAATAATGATTGGAGATAGTTATAGAGATTATCTTGCCGCAAAAAAAACAAAAATTAAATTTATTGGTGTAAATGGTTTAAAAATAAACGAGTGTATTTCAAAAAAAAACCTTCAAACTGCTATTAATTTCTTATTTCCAAAATAATTTTTTTAATTAGTAAAAAGAATATTTAGTTTTTTTATTACTTATAGTTTTATTTTTTATGAATTGAGAGATGATATTCATTAAAGTATGGTGTAGACTTTCTATAATACCATAGTTTTGAGAAGCAATATGTAGATTCATATTAGCTATTTTTTTTGATAAACCACCTTGAAAACCTGTTAAGGATATACAATAAATCTTTAGTTTTTTTGCAGTTTGAATTGCTTTAACGATATTTTTTGAGCTTCCTGATGAGCTTATTGTTATTAAAATATCATCTTTTTTTCCAATTTGCAGAATCTGATCACTGTAAACATTTTCATAGGCATTATCATTTGAAATTGCAGTTATTAATGCAGAATTTGCTGATAAACTAATCATATTCGGTCTAATTTTTTTTGTTTCGTATAAAATTTTTTGATGATCACACACAAAGTGGTTTGCTAATGCAGCAGAACCTCCATTACCACATACCATTATTTTTCTTTTTTTATTTTTGTAGGCTTTTTCTAATACTCTTATTACTTTAATTAAATCTTTATTCTTAATACTATCGAATCCATTCTTCAGGCTTTTGTAATAATCGTCCTTAAATTCACCAAGATCAACATACTTTTTAATTGGAAATTTCATTTAAGTGAATATAAATGAAAGTATGTTTTTGTCAAAAACTCCTCTCAGAATAAGTTTTGCTGGTGGTGGCTCCGATTATTTTAATCCTTACTCAGATTTGCCAGGCAAAGTGATTGTTAGCACAATAAACAAATATATGTATGTGTGCTTAAATGAAAAGTATAATAGTGAAATTAGAGCTGCATACTCAATAACTGAAAATGTTAAAAATGTACATAAACTAGATCATGATATTATTAGAGAAGCCCTAAAATTACATAAGCTTATTAATGGAATTGAAATTACAACTTTAGCAGACATTCCTTCTTCAGGTAGTGGTCTTGCATCCTCAAGTGCATTATCAGTAGGTTTATCCCATGTGATAAGAGAATTCAAAAACTTAAAAAAATCAAAAACTCTATTAGCTTTAGATGCATGTAAAATTGAAATAGAAAAATGTAAAAAACCAATAGGAATGCAAGATCAGTACTCAACTTCATTTGGAGGGTTAAATAAAATTGAATTTTATAACAATAACAGAGTCAAAGTATCAAAGTTAAAAATTAAACCTGATCAATTTAATCTATTAAAAAAAAGTTTAATGTTATTTTATACTGGAATTAATAGGAAAGCAGATAAAATTTTACATAAAATTAAAAAAAGAGGAACACAGTTTGTTAATCATGATCGATTGCATGATTTGGCAACAAATTTCGAAAAAGAATTAAAAAATGGAGATATGATTAATCTTGGCAAGATTTTACATGAAGGTTGGCTCTTAAAAAGAGGTTTAGACAATAGTGTTTCCTCATTAAGTTTAGATCAAATATACAATACAGCATTAAATGCTGGAGCTTTAGGAGGTAAAATTTTAGGCGCAGGAGGAGGTGGTTATTTTTTATTCATTGCAAATCCTAAAGACCATAAAAATATCAAAAAGAGATTAAAGAAACTTCAATTTATTGATTTTGAATTGACCGAAGGTGGTTCTAAAGTTTTTGAAATTTAATATGGGAGCAGATAACTTAAGTATTGTAATTTCCACATTTAAAAGAGAAAAACAAATTATCCGAATTTTAGATAGTTTAAATAATCAAATATCAGATAATATTTTTTTAGAGATTAATATTTGTGATAGTTATAGCGATTATAATACTAATAATTTTCACAATTATAAAAAAAATATTGATATAAAATATTTTAATATCAAGGATAATATTTTATCATCAAAAAGAAATTTTGGAATTTTAAAATCTACATATAAAAAAATAATTTTATTAGATGATGATTGTATACCAGATCAAAATTTCATTAAATTATATTTACAAGATTTTGCAAATATCAAAGAGGATGTAATTTTATCAGGAATAGTTTACTATCCTGTTGATTATATAAAAAAAAATAATCACATTAGATTTAAGCAATCAAGACATTTTATTTTAAAAGATATAACAAAGAATAAAAAATTATTACCAGATAAAATTGTTGCGATGAATATGGCTTTTATTAATTCAAAAAAAATACAAAATATTGGCTTATTTAATAAAAATTTTACCGGGTATGGATTTGAGGATTATGAATTTGGATTTAGATATTTTTCAAATGGATTTAGATTACAACAGTCATATGCTGCAATTATCCATGATGAAGGTTATCCTGATATTAACAATTACATAAAAAAATACTATTATTTAGGTCGAAGTGGTATGGAAAATTTACTTTCAATTAATCTACCAGCAGCAAAAAAAACAATTTTTTATAAAATAGAGTCTAATTTATTGTTTAAACTGATTACAAAAATTTACAAAATAAAAAAAATTTTACTATTAATGGAAAAGATTATATCAAAAATAGATAAATTTGATAAACTCTATATACCTTTTGCATTTAATTTTTTAAGATTATCTGCCTATATGAGAGGATTTATTGATAGAAATATTAAGGATATAAAATTAAAAAATAATAATTGGTATGAATAATTTTTTCAAAAATAAGATTGTATTAATCACAGGTGGTACAGGTTCCTTTGGGAATGCGATGACCGATAAACTTTTAAATCTATCTCCGAAGGAAATAAGAATTTTTAGTAGAGATGAAAAAAAACAAGATGATATGCGTAAAAATTTTAAGAATAAAAAGATTAAATTTATTATAGGAGATATACGAGATCAGAAAAGTATTGAACAAGCTGTTATAGGAGTTGATTATATTTTTCATGCAGCAGCTTTAAAGCAAGTTCCATCTTGCGAATTTTATCCAATGGAAGCTGTTAAAACAAATATTATGGGAATTGATAATTTGTTAAATGAGGCAATTAAATATAATGTAAAAAAAATTATATGTCTGAGTACAGACAAAGCAGTTTATCCCATTAATGCTATGGGTGTTTCAAAATCTATGATGGAAAAAGTTATAGTGGCAAAATCAAGAATATCAAATAAAACTGATATTTGCATTACAAGATATGGAAATGTCATATATTCTAGGGGTTCTGTTATACCACTATTCATTAAACTTCTTCATAAAAAAAAACCTTTAACAGTTACAAATTTGAACATGACTAGATTTTTAATGAGCATGGATGAAGCTATTAATTTAGTGATGTTTGCTTTTAAAAACGGAAAAAATGGAGATATTTTTGTAAGAAAATCTCCAGCAGCTACCATTAAAACGATAA
>Ga0257121_1003009_pt1 | contig 11327 bp, 10 predicted proteins | sample SI106_100metaG_FD_190180 | JGI IMG/M metagenome (GOLD analysis project Ga0257121, IMG submission 190180) | Marine microbial communities from Saanich Inlet, British Columbia, Canada - SI106_100 | ecosystem: Environmental > Aquatic > Marine > Inlet | place: Canada: British Columbia | collected... | reverse complement strand
TATGATTTTATCTATAAATCTTAATCTTTTAAAAAAATGAATAAATAAAAAGCCTGGTAAAAACCATATTTGTAACAATGAGATAAGTCCTAAAAAAATCATTAAATTATTATTTAAAATATTTGTAATTTATTATTGAAATTAAAGACATTATACCATCAAAAAAACTTATTTTTTTACCCTGTTGCCTTGTTCTTGGATTGTAGCTAACTGGAATTTCAAGAATAAATTTTTTTGTTTTTGCAATCTTGGCAATTATTTCTAGTTCGAGGTTGACTCCATTACTTTCTAATTTGAATTCTTTTAGAAGGCTTCTATCAAAAGCTTTAAATGTTGTTAATGGATCTGTCACATATCTATTTAAAAATATTAGACAAAATATACTTATTAAAATACCTCCATATTTACTAATTAAAAAACCAATATAATTGTCTTTATATATTTTGCTGATATTTTGTTCTAAATTTGTAACTTTTATAGCTCTACTTCCTAAAACGACTTTAGATTGATTGAGAAGGATAGGGTCAATAATTTTTTGAATTTCATTCGCCTTATACTCATTATCTGATGGAAAAATTACAACTATCTCTCCTTTAGCTTTATCTATACCATATCTAATTGCCGTCCCACGTTTAGCTTTATCTAATTTATAAAATTTAACTTTTTTTTTATTAAATAATATTTTGTGAGAATCATCAGTCGAACCTCCATCAACAATAATTACCTCTTTAGATAATGGAGTGTTTTTAAAAAACAATTTTTGATTAGAGATACTGTCACAAACCTTAGCAATCGTTTTTGCTTCATTTATAATTGGCACAATAATAGAAATTGTTGAATAAGTACTAACGCTGTTTAAATATTTCTTATTTTTAAATAATTTAAAAATTTCTTTTAAAAGAATACTTGGATTATGGATACCCTCTTCTCTTTCCCAGTCTAGATATCTAATATTTCTACTATTACTAAAAGATTTTATTTCAAGATATTTTTTTAGAAATTGATTGTTTAAGTCATCTTTATCAATTTTATTAACAAAAAATAAATCTATTAAATTATCTTTTTTAAAATTGATTTTATTTTTACATCTTAGATAGTAAAATGTTTTTTTTATAATGTTATCTATATTTTCATTAACAATATCGTTATCTTTACCAATATTTGTCACAAGAATTTTTTTTGCTTTACAATTATTTAAAATTTTAGATAGGTTTTGTGTTATATAGCTTGGAAAAAGTGATGAATGAAGTGTTCCAGGTCCATAAATTATCATATCTGACTTATTTAATATATTTTTCAATTTTGAATTAATTTGTGGATAAACGCTGAGTTTATTTAAGAATTTATTTTTTTCCAAAAATGTTTGTTTTTTCAAATTATGTTTGTTTTTTTTACTGAGCTTTTTTTTTAATAAAAATATATCGTGAATTATAGAGCCTGGCTTATTAACAATGTCTGACTCATTATCTAAAATTTCACCATTTTTACGTAAGGCAACTAAAAGTAAATTTAAACCATCTGTAATATTATAAACTTTATCTTTTTTTAAAAATAATTCAGAATAAATTTCTACAGATTTATTAAAGTTTTTATATTTTAAAAATACTCCACAAAAAATTGCATTACCTAGAGAAAAATCTTTTTCTATCTTGTTTGTTTTAAAATGACTTTCAAATAATTTAATATAATTTACAATTAATTCATATCTCATTTTTGGTAATGAATTTATTATTAAAGATAAATTTTTATGATTATTATAAATTGTATTTAAAATTTTTTTTAAATTTATAATCTTAAATCTATAATCATTTATTAACATAAGTTTTTTTTCATCAGCATTATTTTCATTACATAGATTTGAAATATTTTTTCTTATATCTGATGGTCCAAGCATATTTGGGATGTATGACCTTAATCTTCCAGTCGACTTTCCATCATCATAACAATTTGTAATTATTGATAGATTAATCCACGAAATATGATTAATCATTTTGATTAATTTAGTATTTCCTGAGCCACCTGCAAATAAAGATATGTTTATTTTTTTCATTATTATTTATAAAATTTCAACATCGTAATAATAGCTTTAATTCCATCAATATAGTTTATTTTTTTCCCTTCTTGCTTAGATCTAGGGTTATAGTTGATTGGAATATCTATTATTTTATATTTAGATTTTATTAATTTAATTGTTATTTCATGATCCGCTTCGAAACCATTACTAATTATATTATTTTCTAAAAAAAATTTCTTATCGTAAATCTTATATCCTGTCAGAGGATCTGTTAGTTTTATTTTGTATAAAATTAGAAACAAAAAACATAATAATTTATTCATAAAATATGGCGCATAACCTTGCTTGGTATGTTTATCTTTAAAAAAACTATTTTTATTATTAATTTTTTTTGGTCTACTTCCAAATACAGCAATTTTTTCTTGACCTAAAATTGGTTTTAATAACTGCGGATAATCATTTGGATCATACTCTAAATCAGCATCTTGTATTAAAATGTAGTCACCTGAGCAATGTTTAATTCCTTTTTGTACCGCACCTCCTTTTCCAGAATTTTTTTGATATATTATTTTTATATTTTCTATTTTAGATAAAACTTCTTGGGTATTATCAGTAGATCCGTCATCAACAACAATAATTTCTAGATCAAATACTTTTTTATCTATTCTTACAGATTCAATCTTATTTATAAGTTCAGGTAAGTAACTTGACTCATTATAAGAAGGTATAATTATAGAGAGTAACTTCTTCAATTTAAACCTATATCTTTCTTGAAGTTGATACCTTTGGTTTCTAGCGCAGAGGATGCTCTAATAAGATTAATGTTTCCAATTTTAGAAAAAAATTTGAATGATTTTAAAAAGTCATGTTCTTTTGTTTTCCTTGTAATGATGCTTTTTGTTTTAATTAATTTAGGAAGATTATTTTTAATTAATTTTGTTTTACATACAAATAAACCACAATCACTTTCTCCTGATTTGTAATGAAAATTAATTTCTCTTTTTTGTAAAATATTTTTAAAATTTTTATTTTTATCTTTTATAATAAACGTATATGGGTCTTTCACTCTAAAATATGGAAAAGTTATTAAATTTTTATTTTTTAAATGCGATTGTATACATTTTTTAATTGTATGTTTTTTTATATAAAGTTGATCACCCCAAATTATAAAAAAATTTTCTGAACTAACATTTTTCAATCCAACATTAATTGCGCTAGCCATTCCATCCTGTTTTTTTTGAATTTTGTATAAAATTTTAAAATTTTTATTATATTTTCCCAATATTTTTTGAATTTGTTTAATATTTTTATAGTTACAAACTATAATTATTTTGTTGGAATAATTTTTAATTTTTAAAAAAATATTTTCTATTAAACTTTTATTGTTAATTTTGTGTAAATTTTTATCTTTTTTTTTATCAAATCTAGAACCTTTTCCAGCACAAGTAATTATGCAATTTATTTTCATTTCTTTTTAAATATAAATAATGTTTGTCCCATATTGTATTTAATAGACATTTTACCTAAACCAAAAATATTAATTAATATTTCAAATATTTTAAAGACTTTAAAAATTTTTGTTGCTCTATTTAACACATAGGAAAGTTGCAACGTTGGCCAGTAACTTTTATTATAAATTAAACTATATTTAGCCCCAAATAATTTCATCAAAGTATCTTTAGTAAAATAGTGCACATGAACATTTAAGTAAAATGGCCAGTTTCCCCCTAGAATTTTCCTTGCATAGCTATCATGATCAGGAACTGTAACTATCAAATAGCCATTTTTTTTTGTTACTTTATTTATATTTAAAACCAATTTTTTTAAATTGGGCACATGTTCTATTACGTCAAAAAAACTCACCACATCATACTTTTTTTTTACTTCATTCAATTTTACGTTTTTAATATTTACTTGATAATTTTTTTTTCCAAAATTTACCAACCATTTGTTTGGTTCTATTCCATCCGCAGTTATATTTTTATTTAAACAAGCTTTTAAAAAAGCACCCCCAGCAGAGCCAACATCTAAAAATTTTTTTTTTGATAAATTAATTTTTTTATTAAGTATATCTATAGTGTTCTCAAAACTTTTAATTCTCATCTGATCTTGGGAGATAAATTTTTTATCAATAGAAAAAGAATAGCCTTTATTAATAATGTTTTCCTTAATTCTTGGGTTTGTATAAATTAAACTACATTTATTGCATTTTACCACTTGATCCATAAATTTGCTACCAGAGCTTAAAAATATTTTTCTAAGATATTCATAAGAAATTTTTTTTTTATATTTTGATTTTATAATAATTTTACAATCATTATAATTGCATAATGGACATTTTATGATTTCAAAAAAATTATTCATGATTAGGAAAAAATAAATATTTCTGTAACTAGGTTTTTATTTTTTAAAAATTTAATGCATTTTTTTGCAGTAATATTTTTTTTAAAAACGAATTTATTTTTTTCATGAATTCTAATATTAAATTTAGATTTAAATTTTTTTTGAAAATTCATGATTATATGTTCACCTTCTTTAAAAAATTGAGGAAGATTTAATTCAAAACTTATAATTGGAATTTTATAAATTAAATTTTGTAATATTTGTTTTTCAGCACCCTCACAATCAATTTTTATATAATAAGGTGTTTCATTTTTTTTTATTTCTAAATTTAAAGTTGTAGTTTTTTTTTTAATTATTCTTATATTTTTTTTATCTAAATGATCAAAAAATTTTAGACTTTTAGGTTTAATAGTGCTGTAAGCTTCATCTTTATTCACTATATAAAAATTAGTATAACCTTTTTTATTTGAAATTAATTTTTTTTTAATAATAACATTTTTGTTTCTAAATCTATTTTCTAATATTGAATACATTTTATCTTCAGGTTCATAAGAAAATACCTTTTTTGCAAATTTACTAAATATATGTGTTTTATCACCTATGTTTGCTCCTAAGTCGAAAATGATTATACCTTTATTTAAAAATTTTTTATGAAAGATAAATTCATTTTTAATCCAATTTATATAATTTGGATTAGTAAATTTTAATAAAAAATAATGTAATTTAGAATATCTGAATTTTTTTTTAAATTTATTTAACATTCTTTTATTCTATTAATAGTTTTTTTATTATTGATATAGATAAAATTTTAGGTCTAAATAAAAATTTAATTTTTGCTTTTTTAGAAGCCCTGTAGTCAGACAATTTATCACCAATCATAAAACTATTATTAAAATCAACATTTAGATTAGACTTTAATTTCTCTATCATTCCGTTTTTAGGTTTTCTGCAATCACATTTAATCTTATATTTTCCTTGACCATGTTTAGGATGATGAGGGCAATGAATAAAGCAATCTATTTTGCAATTTCTTTTTTTTAAAATATTGTTTAAATGATTATGGATTTCATTCAATTCTGTTAGATTTATTAAACCTCTACCAATTACAGATTGATTTGTAATTACTATTATTAAATATCCATTTTTAATTAAATATCTAAGTATTTTAAATATATCTGGATAGATAAAAATTTGTTTTTTATTTGTAATATGACCTCTATCGATATTAATTACGCCATCTCTATCTAAAAAACATATCTTTTTTTTTATTAAGTTCATTATTTAAGCTTTTATAAAAATTGACATTAATTTATTAGAATTACATCAAATTTTCACTTCTTTTATTGATTATATTTTGTAATGAAAAGGATTTATTGTTAACGATAGTTATTAAACTTATCTTCCAATTTTTTAAAGTTTGAAATTCTTTATAATGTTTGTATATAAATTAAATCTAATTAAATTAATTTGTTGTGAAAAAAATTTTTAAAAAAAATAGCTGTTGTAGAATTTGTAGTAATAAAAAATTAACTACTATAATTGATTTAAAAAAACAATATATCCAAGGTTCATTTAAAAAAAAAAATTATCCACAACCTATCAAAACTAAAATTCCATTAAAATTAGTAATTTGTCGAAAATGCTCTTTAGTGCAAACAATGCATACTGTTTCCCCGGAAGTTTTGTATAAAAATTATTGGTACATGTCTGGTGTAAATCATACAATGACTGACCATTTAAAGAAATTAGCTATGACATGCAAAAAAGTTCTAAAAAATAAAAATAAAAAAATAAATATTTTAGACATAGGTTGTAATGATGGTACCTTATTAAAATCATTTCCAAGATCATTTAATAAAGTTGGAATAGATCCAAGTCAAATAGCCAAAAACATAAAAAGCAAAAATTTAGAAATTTTAAATGATTTTTTTCCCTCAAAAAATATTTTATCAAAATATAAAAATAATAAATTTGATCTAATAACGTCAATAGCAATGTTTTATGATGTGCAAAATCCAAATCAATTTGTTTCTAATATTAAAAAAATTTTAAATGAAAATGGTGTTTGGATTTTTGAATTATCTTATCTTGTAGATATGCTGGATTTAAATTCTTACGACACAATTTGTCATGAACATTTAGAATATTATTCGATTACAGCTTTAAATTATTTAATGAAAAAAAATGGAATGAAAATTTTTAAAATAAAGTCAAATCAAATTAATGGAGGAAGCATTAGGTGCTATGTAACACACTTATCGAGTTTTAATTACGGTAATAAAAGCGACTTACTTATAATTGAAAGATATTTAAAAAAAGAAAAAAAAATTAAAATATCTACTTTAATCCCTTATAAAAAATTTTTTAATAGAATTCTAAAAATTAAACTTAAACTGAATAAATTGATTAAAGAAATTTTAAATGATAACAAAGTCATTCATATTTATGGTGCCTCAACCAAAGGTAATACTATTATTCAATGGCAAGGTATAAACGACAAATTTATTAAATATGCAGCTGATAGAAATTCTCAAAAATGGGGTGCCAAAACTATAGGAAGTAATATAAGTATTATCAGTGAAGAAGAATCAAAAAAAATGAAACCAGATTATTATTTAATTTTACCGTGGCATTTTAAAAAGGAATTTTTAATTAGAGAAAAGAAATTTTTAAAAAATGGCGGAAAAATGATATTTCCGTTACCTAAATTAAAGATTTATTAATTATGAAGAAAAAAGCATTAATATTTGGAATAACAGGACAAGATGGGTCGTATCTAGCTGAATTTTTAATCAACAAGGGTTATGACGTGCATGGTGTTAAAAGAAGATCTTCGTCAATAAATACCACTAGAATTGATCATATTTATCAAGACCCACATTTAAAAAAAAGAAATTTTTTCTTACACTATGGTGATGTAACTGATGCAATTTCGGTCTCTTCAATTATTAAAAAAATTAAACCTCATGAGATTTACAATTTAGCTGCCCAATCTCATGTGGCAGTTTCTTTTGAAGTTCCTGAATATACCGCAAATGCAGATGGGTTGGGAGCATTAAGAATTTTGGAAGCGATAAAATTTCATCAATTAGAAAAAAAAACAAAATTCTATCAAGCAGGTACCTCTGAAATGTTTGGTCGTGTCAGAACAATACCACAAAATGAAAAAACTCCATTTTATCCAAGAAGTCCCTATGGTGTTGCCAAAGTTTATGCACACTGGATAACAATAAATTATAGGGAGTCCTATAATATTTTTGCATGTAATGGAATACTTTTTAATCATGAGAGTCCAGTCAGGGGAGAAACATTTGTAACAAGAAAAATTGTAATTGGATTATGTAAAATAAAAAAACACATGCAAAAAAAATTATATTTGGGGAATTTAGATGCTAAAAGAGATTGGGGTCATGCAAAGGATTACGTTGAGGCAATGTGGAAGATGCTACAAGTGAATAATCCTAAAGATTATGTTATTGCAACTGGAAAACAATATTCAGTTAAAGATTTTGTTAACTTGGTTCTTAAAGAACTTGATATGAAATATGTTTGGAAGGGAAAAGGAATTAAGACTAAATGCTATGATAATAAAGGTAATTGTTTTATAGAATGTGATAAAGCATATTATAGACCTTTAGAAGTTGACACTTTGTTAGGAGACTCAAAAAAAGCTAGAAAAGAATTAAATTGGCACCCAAAATATGATACCAAAGATTTGGTAAAAGAAATGGTAAGTTTTGAACTTAAAAAACTTTAGAACAAGTTAGATGATAAGCTTAACTTCTAAAATCTATGTAGCCGGTCACACAGGATTAGTTGGAAGTGCAATTTTAAGAAAATTAAAAAAAGATGGTTATAAAAATATCATTGTTTCAAATAGGAAAAAATTAGATCTTACCAATCAATCAAAGGTTTTAAATTTTTTAAAAAAAATAAAGCCTAATTTTATTTTTATAGCTGCAGCTAAAGTAGGTGGAATTTATTCAAATAATAAATTTAAAGCTGATTTTATTTACGAAAATCTTATGATTCAAAATAACTTAATTCATGGTGCATTTTTATCGGGTGTAAAAAATCTAATTTATTTAGGTTCAAGTTGTGTATATCCAAAAAATTACAAAAGACCAATTAAAGAAAAAGATTTAATGACAGGTGAATTAGAAAAAACAAATGATGCTTACGCTATTGCTAAAATAGCGGGAATTAAGATATGCCAAAGCTATAATGATCAATATAAAACTAATTATAAATGCTTAATGCCCACAAATACTTTTGGACCAAATGATAATTACCATAAATTAAACTCACATTTTTTTCCAGCTTTGATTAAAAAAATTCATAACTTAAAAATTACAAATAAGAATAAGTTAACACTTTGGGGTAATGGAAAAGCTAAGAGAGAAGTCATTCACGTTGATGATTTAGCTGATGCATGTGTTCATTTTATGAAAAAAAAAACAATTCATGATTTAATAAATATTGGTACTGGAAAAGATTATTCAATAAAATATTATGCTGAATTAATCTCCAAGTTAATATTAAAAAAAAAAATTATCATTCAATATGACATATCTAAACCGAATGGAACATTGGCAAAGGTAATGGATGTTTCTCTTGCTAAAAAATATGGATGGAGTGCAAAAATGAATTTAACTCAATCGATCTTGAGCTGTTATAAAACTTTTTTAAAAGAAAAAAAATAATGAAAAATATAATTGTTGTTACTGGTGGAGCGGGTTTTGTTGGTTCAAATTTGATTGAATTATTATTGATAAAAACTAAACATCAAATTATTAGTATTGACAATTATTCAACTGGAAAGAAAAAAAATCATTTAATAAATAAAAGAGTAAAATATATCAATTCAAATACTAAAAAAATTTCTACAGTTTTAAAGTTATGTAAAAATAAAATACATTCAATTTTTCATTTTGGAGAATTTTCAAGAATATATCAAAGCTTTCTTAAAATGAAGGAATGTGTAGACTCTAATACTATTGGCACAAATGAAGTCATTAATTTTTGTTTTTCCAATAAAATAAAATTAATTTATTCAGCAACATCTGCAAGCATTGGAAATAGTGGACAAAATAAAAATCTTTCACCTTATGCTTTTACCAAATCGAAAAATTTAGAAATGCTAGAAAACTTAAAAAAATGGTTTAGATTTGAATATGAAATAGTTTATTTTTACAATGTTTATGGATTAAAACAGATTCGTTCTGGGAATATGGCAACCGTTATAGGTATTTTTGAAGATCAATACAAAAAAAACAAGCCATTAACTGTTGTAAAACCAGGAACCCAAACTCGTAGGTTTACCCATATTAATGACACAGTTAGAGCTTGTTATTATGCTTGGAAAAACAACAAATGTAGACATTACAGCATATCCCATAAAAAAAGTTACAGTATTACTGAAGTTGCCAGGATGTTTAATTCAAAAATTAAATTTTTACCAGCAAGATTAGGTGAAAGGTATGCTTCAGAATTAACTAATATGAATTTGTCCAATAAAGTTTATAAATTATTTGGAACTATTAATCTTAAAGATTATATAAAAGACATAATTAAGAGTATTAATTAGCAATATTTCATTGTTTACAATATAAATTAAATAGGTATAACACTACCGCCGGTGGTTATTGCGTAGGTGTTATACCCGATCCCATACCGAACTCGGAAGTCAAGCCCTTCTGCGCCGATGGTACTTTGTCTTAAGACACGGAAGAGTAGGACGTCGCCGGCATTAAAATAAATATTATGAAAATTAAAAGCTCATTAAAATCAATTAAAAAAAGAGATCTCAACTCTAAATTAGTAAGAAGAAGAGGAAGAGTTTACGTAATTAATAAAATAAATCCAAAATTCAAAGCAAGACAGAAATAATTTTTATGGAAAATAAAAACCATAAAAACACATGGATCAATTTCACAAAGTTTGTTTTGTGGGCAACTGTCGTGGTAATAGCTGTTTTGGTATTAATGGCAATATTCCTGTTATAAATTCTTTCTATGAGAATTGTTTCTATTTCAGAAAATAAAAAAATTGAAAAAAGAATTGCAGTTACACCTGAGATAGCAAAAAAATATATATCTCTTGGTTTTGAAGTGTCTCTAAGTAAAAATTATGCTGAACATCTTGGTATTAATGATAATGAATACTTAGAAATTGGAGCTTTAATTTCTAAGGATGAAAAAGAAATAATAAATAGTGCTAATATTATTTTACAGCTAGGTTTACCAACTGACGATAAAATTTCGTTAATAAAAGAGAATCAAACATTAATTGGTGTTTTAAATCCTTACAATAATGAGGTTAAATTAAAAAATTTAGTTAAAAAAAATATAAACGCACTTTCATTGGAATTGCTTCCAAGGATAACAAGAGCGCAGTCCATGGATATACTTTCCTCACAAGCTAATCTTGCTGGATATAAAGCAGTTTTAGAGTCTTTTGCCAACTTTGAAAAAGCAATCCCAATGATGATGACGGCTGCAGGAACAATTCCGGCCGCTAAGGTTCTTGTTGTTGGTGCGGGTGTTGCTGGTCTCCAGGCTATTGCAACTGCAAAAAGAATGGGTGCTATCGTTTTTGCCACAGATGTCAGAATGGCTTCAAAGGAACAGGTTGAAAGTTTGGGAGGTAAATTTTTATCAGTAGAAGGTGCGGAAAATCTTGAGACAGAAGGTGGTTATGCAAAAGAAGCCTCAGATGATTTTAAGAAAAAACAAGAAGACCTATTAACAGAAACTCTTAAGAAAATTGATATTGTAATTTGTACCGCCTTAATTCCTGGTAGAAAAGCTCCAATAATAATTAAAGAAACAATGATTAGTAATATGCAATCTGGATCAATAATTTATGATTTGGCTGCAATACAAGGTGGAAATACTGCTTTTACAGAAGTTGATAAAGTAATAGATAAAAACGGAGTTAAAATTATGGGTGAAAGTAACATCCTTAATAA
>Ga0257121_1002991_pt1 | contig 11358 bp, 8 predicted proteins | sample SI106_100metaG_FD_190180 | JGI IMG/M metagenome (GOLD analysis project Ga0257121, IMG submission 190180) | Marine microbial communities from Saanich Inlet, British Columbia, Canada - SI106_100 | ecosystem: Environmental > Aquatic > Marine > Inlet | place: Canada: British Columbia | collected... | reverse complement strand
CACACTAATCATTCATAATGATAAAGTTGTTATTAATAGCCCGTCTATTGTTGCAATTGATCGAACTACAAATAAAATTATTGCAATAGGTGAAGAAGCAAAGTCCATGCAAGGTAAAACTCATGAAAATATAAAAACCATTAGACCTTTGAAAGATGGAGTAATTGCTGATTTTGATGCATCTGAGAAAATGATAAGTGAGTTAATTAGGAGTATTCCTACTCTTAAAAAAAGATGGTTTTCACCTTCTCTAACATTAGTCATTTGTATTCCATCAGGAATTACAGAGGTAGAGATGCGAGCTGTAAGAGAATCTGCTGAAAGGGTTAACGGAAAGGAAGTTCATTTGATTCATGAACCTATGGCTGCTGCAATTGGAATTGGAATAGATATTGTTAAACCTAAAGGTAACATGGTAGTTGATATAGGAGGGGGAACTACAGAAATTGCTGTAATTGCTTTATCTGGTATTGTATGTGAAAAATCATTAAAAGTGGCTGGGGACGTTCTTACAAATGATATTGTTTATTATATGAGAACTAAGCACAATCTTTATATTGGTGATAGAACTGCTGAAAAAATTAAAATTGAAGTAGGGTCAGTTTCTGAAAGTTTAGATGACCCTCCTGAAGATATGCATGTTCAAGGTAGAGATCTTGTAACAGGTAAACCTAAAGAAAAAATAATCTCTTATACGGAAGTTGCTAAAGCAATTGATAAATCTGTAATGAGAATTGAGGATGCTATAATGGAAACCTTGTCTCAAACACCTCCTGAACTTGCAGCAGACATATATAATACTGGAATATATTTAGCTGGCGGAGGGGCATTACTTAGAGGTCTTGATGAAAGACTATCAAAAAAGACTGATCTTCCCGTTTATATAGCTGAAGATCCACTTCAAGCTGTTGTTAGAGGAACAGGAATAGCTCTTAAGAATATTGACAAATTCAAATCAGTCTTAATTAAGTAAATTATTTAATGCAATCAATAATTAATTCCATACTTAAAAAAAGGAACTTAATTATATATATAGTCCTTTCTTTAATAACTTTTAATTCACTCTACACTAATAGTTCAGTTCACTATAGTGGAATTGAAAAGACTGCTACTTACTTGTCAGGGAAATCTTCAATTTTTTCATCTTATATATACTCTTATTTTAATCTTAGAAATAAGAATCAAATACTTATTGAAGAAAACCTCCAGTTGAAAAAAATTGAATATAAAAATAATTTTAGCTCACAAAATTTAGAGAATAATTCATTGGAATCAAAACCCTTAAATACTGCTAATATAATACTGAACTCAATTAATAAGAGTAAAAATATAATAGTTATTGATAAAGGAATCTTAGAAGGGATTAATGAAGAAATGGGAGTAATAACTTCTCTTGGTGTTGTAGGTATAATTAAAAGTGTTACTGATAACTATGCGTCAATTATATCTTTATTAAATACCGATTTAAAAGTTAATGCTATATTAAAGAATTCCTCAACAATTGGTTCAATAACTTGGGATGGTTTAAATTCAAAACATTTAAAATTAAATGATATACCTCTAAGTAGTTCATTAAAGATTGGTGATACCGTAGTAACAGGAGGAATGTCTTTTTACTTCCCAAAAGGTGTTCCAATAGGAAGTATTACTAATTATGATAATAGCTCATTGGAGGGTTACTATGATATAGATGTTGAAGTTTTTAATGATTTCTCTTCTTTATCTACTGTATATATTTTAGAAAGAACTGATAATGACGAAATTAAAACTTTATTAAATGACTAGAGAATTGATTAGAAATGGTTTTTTTTATACTTCAATTTTAGTATCTCAGCTACTAATTTTTAATCATTTTAACTTATTTGAGACTATCACACCCTCTGTATACTTAATTATATTTATTCTTTACAAAACATCTTATAATAAAACAACTTTAATTTTTTTAGGATTTATAACTGGACTTATTATTGATTTGTCAATGCAAACATATGGCTGTCATACATTTGCTACAATAACAATTTGCTTTCTTAGAGGAAGGATAGAAAAAAATTCATTTGGTGTAAATGCAAATTTACCTTCAGCAATGATAAAGGGAACTCAAATTATCAATAGAATAACATTTTTTATACTTATTATACTTATTCATTCATCAATATACTATTCTCTTGTTTTTTTTAATATTGAAGTCTTAGGGAAAATATTTTATTACACTCTTATAAATTCAATTGTTACCTTTATTATTATTTGGGTTTTATCAAAATTAATATCAAATAAATAAAAATGTTAAAAAAGTATCTACTTATTTGGTCAACCATAATATGCTCAGGTATTTTTGTTGTTAAATTAGCTTCACTTCAATTAACAGCAGATTCATATTTTAATTCAGATTTTGCAATTCAAGAAATATCAGTATACCCAGAAAGAGGGTTAATTTTTGATAGACATGGTGAACTTCTTGTTGCCAACCAACCCATGTATGATCTAATTATTATTCCCGAAAATACAGTAGAATTTGATACTACTGAATTATCTAAATTAATTAATATTGAGGAAAAAGAACTAAGAGGAAAAATATCAAATGCCATAAATTATTCATCAAAAATACCTTCTTTGATTAAGACACAAATATCAAAAGAAGAGAACGCTTTTCTTCAAGAAAAAATATGGCTTTATGATGGATTTTATTTAAGAAAAAATTCTGTAAGGGATTACATAAAACCTTTTGCAAGTAATCTAATTGGCTATACTGGAGAAGTAGATCAAACCGAAATCAATACTGATAATTACTATGAAAAAGGAGAAATGATTGGGAAACAAGGAATTGAAAAATACTATGAAGATGAGTTAAGAGGAAAAAAAGGCGCTAAATATTTTCAAAAAGATAGATTTAACAGGGTCATTGGGTCTTATGATAATTCTGCTGATGATGTTAATCCGGTTAAAGCAAATAACATTACGCTAACCATTGATATAAAACTTCAAGAGTATGCAGAGAGTCTGCTTAAAAACAAAAAGGGTGGTGTGGTTGTAATTGAACCTGCAACTGGAGAGATACTGACTCTAGTTAGTGCGCCAACTTATGAATCTAATCAATTTATTGGTCAAGATAGAAGTGATAATTTTCAGAAATTACTAAATGATTCTATAAACAAACCATTATTTGACAGATCTCTTCAGGCTCAATATTCACCTGGTTCACCAATGAAAATTTTAAATGCGTTAATAGGTCTTCAGGAGGGAGTAATTGATGAGAATTCAACCTTTACGTGTAATGCTGGGCATTATTATGCAAGAAATGCTTTTATGGGTTGTCATAATAAATTTGGAACAATTAGTAACTTAAGAAAGGGTATATATAATTCTTGTAATACCTATTTTGCTAAGACATATAAACGGATTTTAGATAAATATAAAACACCAAGTGAAGGTCTTGATACATGGGCAAACCATATTAAGAGTTTTGGTTTAGGTGAATATTTAGGGTATGATTTATTTATAGGAAAGAAAGGTTTTATTCCAGAATCAGATTATTACAACAGGTTTTATGGAAATAATAGATGGGGATCTTCTACAACAATTTCTAATTCGATTGGTCAAGGTGAAATTTTAACTACTCCTATTCAAATGGCAAATTTTACTTCTGCTGTTGCAAATAGAGGGTTTTATTATAAACCTCATTTTGTAAAAAAAATAAATAACGAATCAATATTTAATGAAGATAAGGTTACCACTACTATTGATAAAGAAAATTTTGAGATTGTAATTGACGGGATGGTTGAAGTTGTTAATAAAGGTACAGCAAGAATAGCTAAAATAAATGGTATTAATGTTGCAGGAAAAACTGGAACTGTTGAAAATTTTATCTTAATTGAAAATGAAAAAAAACAATTGACAGATCATTCAACATTTATTGCCTTTGCTCCAGCTGAAAATCCAGAAATTGTTGTTTCTGTTTTTATTGAGAATGGATACTGGGGAAGCAGATGGGCTGCTCCAATTGCAAGTCTTATTATTGAAAAATATTTAACAGATAAAATTGAAAGAAAATGGCTCGAGAATAGAATGGTTAACGGAAGTCTTCAAAGTGAATATGAAAAACCATATAAGTTTAAAACATTTACAATAAATGAATAGTTTGAATATATTCAAATATGATTTAATATCTTTTTTCACATACACTCTATTAGTAACTTTTGGGATTGTCAACATTTATTCTTCAACCCATGATGAATCTTTTACAACTATCTTTGATTATAGTACAATTGTTGGAAAGCAACTTATATTTCTTTTGGCATGTATAGTTGCCTTCTTTTTAATAATCTTTACTAAAAAGAAATTTTTTGACAGTATTACACCATTTTTATATTTTATTTCAGTTATACTATTATCCAGTCTATTCATTTTTGGGGTAGAAAGAGGTGGTGCTAAATCTTGGTATATAATTGGACCTATTAGTTTTCAACCTACTGAATTTGCAAAATTATGTACTGCCTTATTTCTGGCAAAATTTTTAAGTATAATTCAAACAGATCTAAAAAAGACTCGTGATATTTTTATAGTTGGAGTTATTATTTTAGTTCCTATAACTCTAATAACTCTTCAACCTGATCCTGGCTCTGCATTAGTTTTTTTAGCATTTATCTTTCCTATTTTACGTGAAGGCTTAGACTTGAGATTTTTATATTATGGAATAATTATATTTTTAACTCTATTACTGACACTTATTTTTGGTTTTACGTCAATTTCCATAATCCTATTAATGTTATTTGTATTAATCAATTTATATAATCGACAAAAAAAGATTAGAGCTTCAGTAACAACATATTTAATATCATTGATTATACTAATTGGAATTTCGTTTTCAACTAATTACTTATTTGAAAATTTTCTTGAACAGAGACATAGAGATAGAATTAATTTAATAATTGGGAAAGAGGTCGATAATCGTGGGATTGGTTATAATACAAATCAATCTAAAATTGCAATTAGCAATGGAGGTTTATTTGGTGCAGGATTTCTTGAAGGTACTCAAACGAAAGGGAATTTTGTCCCAAGACAGCATACAGATTATATATTCAGTACTATAGGTGAGGAATGGGGTTTTATAGGAACTCTTGTTACAATACTATTATTTACTTTATTCATTACTCGAATTTCCATTAGGGCTGATAAACAGGTTAATCACTTTAGAAGGATATACTCTCATTGTTTTGCAAGTCTACTTTTTATTCATTTTTTTATTAATGTTGGGATGTCTATAGGATTAGTTCCATCTGTAGGAATACCTTTACCATTTATAAGTTATGGAGGATCAAGTCTCTTAATTTTTAGTGTAATGTTTTTTATTTACTTAAACTTTGATTCAAGCAGATTAAGGGAGGATTAATCAATATTTATTTGAGAAAGTATATCATTTCTCTTTAAAGAATTTAAATCTTTTAATAGATTCATAGCCTCATCAACATAGATGTCATTTTTAAGAGATTCTATCCATCTATCTCTTTTTTCTTGCATATCATCATCGTATGTGCTATCTGAGTTTAGATTAATTTCATTCCATTCAAAAGAATATGGCGAAGAAAATTTTTCAATAACTTTTAGTTTATCATTCTGCAACTTAGTATTCTCTATATCATCCTTGTATGAACTATATTCTAGAGAAATAGTTTTGTCATCTTGCTGAGACTTAATCCAAAAAGCATGCTGGTCAATTAAAGAAAAATATTCATTCTGGCTAATTCTATTTTTACTATTCAAAATTGCTTGAGAATAATTAAAGATTTTTTCTGAATTGTTATATTTAGCAGAATCAATTTTATTCCAATTAAGAGGGTTTTCCAAATCTTTTTCTCCTATGTCTATATATGAATATCTGTTGGGAAATATTAAATCACTTTTAACTCCTTCTAACTGAGTTGAGCCTCCATTAACTCTGTAAAACATATCAGTAGTAATCTTAAGTGAACCAAGATCTCCATATGTGTTTCCTGAAATGACATTATTTAAGTTAATTATATTTTGAACTGTTCCTTTACCGTAAGTTTGTTTACTTCCCAATATTATAGCTCTGTTATAATCTTGAAGTGCAGCTGCTAATATTTCTGAAGCTGATGCAGAAAATTCATTAACAAGAACTAAAAGTGGGCCGTCCCAAATAACTGAAGGATCATTATCTCTTAAAATTTCTTTTTTACCACCAATACTTTTTACTTGAACTACAGGTCCTTTCTCTATAAAAAACCCTGTAATGTCTACAACAGTTTTTAATGAACCTCCTCCGTTATTTCTAAGATCAAGAATTAATCCATTTATTCCTTTAGACTTGAGACCTAAAATTTCTTTTTTGATATCACTTGCAGCATTTCTTTCTCCATAATCATCAAAGTCAACATAAAATCTAGGTAGATTTATTAGACCGTAAGTATTTATATCATCTTTAATAATAGATGATTTTGCATAAGTTTCTGCCAGTTCAACAATATCTCGTGTTATTTCAACCTGTTCAATTCCACCATCAACTCTTTTAATGGTTAAGTATACATTTGTTCCTTTCTCACCTTTAATTAAGTCAGTTGCATCACTTAATTTCATTAATGATATCTCTGTAGGTTCTTCTTCTAAAGATTGAGCAACAGCAATAATAATATCTCCTACATTTAACAAGTTATCTCTCCATACTGGACCACCTATAATTACTTCAGAAATTTCAACTTGTTGGTTTCTTTTAAAAAGTCTAGCTCCTATCCCTTGAAATTTACCTGATATGTTTTGATCAAAAACTTCTTTTGCTTCAGGAGCTAGATAAGAAGTATGGGGATCATATTGAGTGACTATAGTATTTAAATAAATTGAAAACCAGTCTGATCTTTCAAGCTCACTGTTAAATTGGAAAAAGTCTTTAAGATTCTCTGATATTGATTTTCTAGATTCTTTTTCAATTTCATAATCAGAAATTAAATTATCATTTTCTTTTTCTTTTTCTTTTTCTTTTTCTTGGTCATTAATTTCTTTTTTTGATGCATATCCATCCAAAACAGATAGCTTAAGCCTTTTTCTCCATATTTTTTTAAGCTCATTGGAGTTTTCTGCATGTTCTAGATTATCGTAATCAAGGTTAATTTCTTCGTTAACCTGAAAGTTAAATGGGACTTCTAAAATTTCCTCATAGAAGTTTTCGACTTCACCAATTCGTGTTTTTAAGGTTTCATGAACTATATTAAAAAAAGTAATATCAGATGAGTTTATTTGATCATCAATTAATAATCGGTATTCTGAAAATAATTCAATATCAGATTTAAGTAAGAATCTTTTTTGAGAATCAACTGCACTAATAAAATCATCATAAACCTTAATTGAAAAATCATCATTAATAATCTTGGGATCATAGTGTAACTTGTCTAAAACATATGATACTAGGTCTACGAGTAATTTATCTTTATTTGGTTCGTCACTTGAGAAATTAACATTAGATACTTCAAAGTAAATTACAAGTGAAACAATTGCTGAAATAATAAATCCAAAAATTCTTAAAAACATATTGCTAATTTAATTTAAATAAAACTTAAGCAAAATAGAATAACAGCAAAGTTTTTGTTAAAGTTAAAGTAGTTAATCGTTTTTATATCTTTACACTAAATAATTTCTATGGCTAAACCACTAATATTAGTTACTAATGATGATGGAATAAATGCACCTGGTATAAGAAATCTAATAAGTGTAATGAAAGAGATTGGTGATGTAATTGTTGTAGCACCTGATAGTCCTCAGTCTGGAATGGGACATGCTATAACAATAAATTCTACTTTACATACATCAAGAATTACTCCTATAAATTCTGAGATAACAGAGTATAGTTGCTCAGGAACTCCTGCTGATTGTGTTAAATTAGCAATAAATGAACTTATGCCAAGAAAACCTGATTTATGTGTCTCTGGTATAAATCATGGATCAAACTCATCGATTAATGTAATTTACTCAGGGACAATGAGTGCTGCTATAGAAGCAGGAATAGAAGGAGTTCCTGCGATAGGTTTTTCTCTTCTTGACTACAAGTGGAATGCAAATTTTGATGAATCTAAAGATTTCATAAAAAAAATTACTTTAAGTGCATTAAAAAATGGAATGCCAAATGGTGTTGTTCTTAACGTTAATATTCCATCAGTTGATAAATCTGAGATTAAAGGCATTAAAATTTGTAGACAAGCAAAAGCATTTTGGGATGAAGAGTTTGATAAAAGAAAAAACCCGTTAGGACAAGAATATTACTGGTTAACTGGAAAATTTGTAAATAAAGATAAAGGGGAAGACACTGATGAGTGGGCATTAAACCAGAATTATATATCTATTGTTCCTGTTAAGTTTGACCTAACTGCGCACCATGCCATTCAAGATCTAAATGAATGGAGTTTTAAATGAAATATTACATAATTGCTGGAGAAGCATCTGGAGATTTATATGGATCAAGATTAATTGATGAAATAAAGTCAATTGACAAAAAAGCAAATATCCGATTTTGGGGAGGGGATAAAATGATCTTAAGTGGAGGATTTAATGTAAAACACATTAAAGAACTTGCTTTCATGGGATTCTACGAAGTTTTAAAAAACATACTTACTATCCGTAAAAATATAAACTTTTGTAAAAAAGATATTTCTGATTTTGACCCAGATAGGATTATATATATAGACTATCCTGGTTTTAATCTATTAATTAGTAAATGGGCCAAGAAAAAAGGCTTTAAAAACTATTATTATATAAGTCCTCAAATATGGGCTTGGAAAGAGAATAGAATTAAAACCATCAAGGAAAATATTGATAAGCTTTATGTAATATTTCCTTTTGAAAGAGAATATTATAAAATTAGGCACAATATGAAATCAGAATATTATGGTCACCCACTTATTGAGCAAATTGATAATTTTAAAACAAACTTAGAATTTTATAAAGACAATAATATATCAAATGAAAGAGAGATAATAACACTACTGCCAGGAAGTAGATCTCAAGAAATTAATTCAATGCTTCCTATATTTTTAACTTTAAAAAAACATTTTTTAAAATATGAGTTCATTATAGCAGGTGTTAAAAATGTGGATGAAAGCATTTATAAAAAAGCATTAGAAATGAATGTAAAAGTTATTTATGATCAAACTTATGACTTATTATATAATTCAAAAGCTGCAATTGTAACAAGTGGAACAGCTTCATTAGAATGTGCTTTATTTAAGGTTCCTCAAATAGTATGCTATAAAACGAGTTTTATTAGTTATTTAATTGGAAAGACATTTATCAAGATTGATTTTATTTCACTTGTGAATATCATATTAAAACAAAAAGTAGTTCAAGAACTAATTCAGAACCAACTATCTGAAGATAGATTAATAAAGGAGCTTAATATGATAATTGAAGGTAAGAAGAGATCAATCATGCTTGATCATTACTCTAAAATATATTCTATGCTTTCATTAAATAACACATCCAATAATATAGCTGACTCAATAATTAAATCTTAAAGGAGTTACTCTACTCCATGCATCATTTCTACAATTTTCTTATTTGCAATTATCATTAGCACTCCAACAAAAGCTGGTAATATTGTGAATATTAAAAAGAAAACTGACATACCATATTCATCAACAATTGGATCTATATAACTTCCTGTAATTCCAGCACTATAATTTGCAATAAAATTAGCAACAAACCATACTCCAAACATTAATCCTACAAGTTTTTTAGGGGCAAGCTTACTAACATAAGATAACCCTACTGGGGAAACGCATAGTTCACCAAGTGTATGAAACAAATATGCTAATATTAAGAAAATCATACTTTGAGATGCAGTTGAAGCTCCTAGTGGTATATTAATTGAACCAAAAGATAAGATTGCAAAACCAAAAGATAAAAGCATCAATCCAATGCCAAATTTAATTGGACCCGAAGGATTATATTTTGATTGCCAAATTTTTGATAGAACTGGAGCAAATACTATGATAAAGAACGAATTCAAAATAGCAAACCATGAAGCTGGAACTTCAGTAGAATCCTTTAAAAATTCTCTACTAAGCATCCAAATAACAATGACCCATATAATAACAAAACTTGTAGCTAAAAAAATATTTGAAATTGCATATTTTTCGAAAGTGTTTTTAAATAGCAGATAAAGAATAATAGTTAAGATAACCATTGGGACAATTGTTAAAAGAGAATTAATAATTTTAAAAATTAAAGCTCCAGTTCCTGCTAAATCTCTATTAGTATAATCATTAGCAAAAATTGTCATACTTCCACCAGCTTGCTCAAAACCCCACCAGAAAAAGATTATTACAAATGAAAAAATACCGATTACTACTAATCTATCAGTAACAATTTTTTGAGATATTTTATTGACCTCTTTAACTTTTATTTCATCCTCATTACGTTCGCTTACAGATAAACCAATGTCTCCAAATATTTTTTGACCAAAATGAAATTGTAGCATTCCAAAAAACATAAATATTCCTGCTAGACCAAAACCATAATGCCAATTAACTGTTTCTCCTATATAGCCACATAATAATATTCCTAAAAATGCTCCTGAATTAATACCCATATAGAATATTGTGTAAGCAGCATCTTTTATTTTACCATCATCTTTATACATTTGACCAACTATTGAGCTAATATTAGGTTTAAAGAATCCATTACCTAAAATCAAAAGACTTAGTCCAACATACAAATAAAAATCATAGAAAACCTCTAATGCCATAGCTACATGACCTAAAGTCATCAATAAAGCACCTATTACAACCGCTTTTCTATATCCAAGAAATTTATCAGCAAGTAAGCCTCCGAAAATTGGAGTTATATAAACTAATCCTGTATACCATGCATACAATACTAACGCATCTTTTCTTTCCCAACCCCACCCTTGATTATCAAGGGAAGAAATAAGAAATAACACAAGAATTGCTCGCATACCATAATAAGAAAATCTCTCCCACATTTCAGTAAAAAAAAGAGTAAAAAGACCTGAAGGGTGACCCAATATTGTTCGTTGATTTATTTCATCACCATTAAAGAGATTTACATTTTTCATAGATACTGATTAGTTAGATTAAATTGAGATTGATTTCACTTATATTTACATAAAGTAAAGAAAATTATGCCAGAAAAAATAATTGGTTTTTCGAAACTTTCTAGAGAAGATAAGATAGCGTGGATTAGCTCAAATTTTCTTAATGACTCCAGTGAATTTAAAAATATTTTAAATAAATATTTAAATACTGATACTGAGGTTCAAACTTTACATAACTCTTTTTCTGAAAATAGTATTTCAAATTTTTATTTACCATATTCTGTATCTCCTAATTTTCTTATAAA
>Ga0257121_1002984_pt1 | contig 11380 bp, 12 predicted proteins | sample SI106_100metaG_FD_190180 | JGI IMG/M metagenome (GOLD analysis project Ga0257121, IMG submission 190180) | Marine microbial communities from Saanich Inlet, British Columbia, Canada - SI106_100 | ecosystem: Environmental > Aquatic > Marine > Inlet | place: Canada: British Columbia | collected... | reverse complement strand
GTTTAAATATTATTTACAAATTGAACGTTCACTGGCGCCAAATTCAGTTCAAGCTTATATTAGAGATGTAAATAAGTTAGCCACATACTGTTCAAAAATTCATAAAACTGAAATATCAACTTCTATTATGGTGATAATCTTTTAATTATCCAATTTTTATTTTTAACCGTATAAAGAAATCTATCATGTAATCGGTTTATTCTAGCTTGCCAGAACTCAAATGATGAAGGAATTAATCGATAACCTCCCCAAAATGGAGGGCAAGGAATTGATTTATTTTTATATTTTTCAGTGTATTTAGTAATTTGATTTTCAAAATCTTTTTTAGAAAGAATAACACAACTTTGTTTAGATGCCCATGCTCCAATTTGACTTTTTCTTGGGCGAGTTTTAAAATAGCTCTCCGATTCTTCTACTGACACCTTTTGAATTAGACCATTTATACGTATTTGTCTTTCTATTAATGGCCAATAAAATAGGATAGATGCATTTGGGTTTGACTGAATATCTTTAGATTTATTGCTGTTATAATTAGTAAAAAAAATAAATCCTTTATTATCTATTGCTTTCAAAAGAACAATCCTAGAGTTAGGCACTCCATCTTTACTTACAGTACTTAAGGTCATCCTGTCATAAAATGGAATTATTTTCAATCGTTTAACAAAATAAAACCAGCTTCTAAATTGCCTAAAAGGATCTTTTAACATTTTATCCTTGTATAGGTTTCTTTTCATTACTCTTGAAAAGATATGATTTATTAAATTCATAATTGTTATTTAACTAAATCTTCATTATAAAAAACCCCTTTATTTTCTTTTCGAGCTAAAGACTGTTGAATAATAAGAAATGAAACTAAAGAAATATTTCTTAATTCTAATAATGAAATTGTCACCTTATATTTTTGACAAATTATCTCTATTTTTTCTTGCATATTAGTTATAAAACTAAATGCTTTTTTTAACGACTGATCATTTGTAAAAACTCCAACATTTTTACTCATTACTTTCTTAACTTCAAGAAGCATAGACTGAATTTTCTCTTGAGAGTATTCATCTTTATTTACATCATTAACATCTAGAATTCTAAAAGGGGTACTATTTTTTTCTATACCCTTAATTGCATCCATAGCACATTGATGTGAAAAGACTAAGGATTCTAATAATGAGTTAGAAGCAAGTCTGTTTGCACCATTAAGCCCTGTATTTGCACACTCTCCAGATGCATAAAGATTATTAATATTAGTTCGTCCGTTTATATCCGTATTTATACCACCACACACAAAATGTGCGGCAGGCATAACAGGAATTGAATCTGTACTTAAATCTAATCTTAAATTTTCACATTTTCTTTTTATATTCGGAAAGTGTTTTTTAAACTCTTCATTTGGAATTGTACTGCAGTCTAAAAAGACATAATTCACAATTGTTTTTTTTATTTCAATATCAATTGCTCTAGCAACAATATCTCTTGTAGCAAGTTCTTCATCCTTATGGTAGTTTTTCATAAACCTTATCCCATTTACAGTTCTCAAAATAGCTCCTTTACCCCTAACAGCTTCTGAAATCAAAAAGGAAGGAGATTGATGTGGATTGTATAATGCTGTTGGATGAAATTGAACAAACTCCATATCACTTATTTTAACATTTGCTCTTTGAGCCATAGCTATTCCATCAGCAGTAGAGACTAAAGGATTAGTAGTAAACTGAAATACTTGACCAATCCCACCTGTAGCAAGCAATGTTCTTTTAGCAAATATTTTTTTGATTTTAGAAGTATTTACATCCTGAGTATTAACCCCAAAACAAGAACCATTTTCAACTATTAGGTCAAGAGCAAACAAATGATTTATTATCTGTATATTTTTATAGGATTTTATTCTTTTTAATAAAGACTCTACTATTTCTAAGCCCGTGCAATCTTGTTTATGTATTATTCTTTTTTGAGAATGCCCTCCCTCCTTTGCTAAATCATATTTCTGCCTATTATCTTGGTCAAAATTAGCGCCATAACTTATGAGTTCTTTTAATCGAATAGGAGCTTGTTCAACTACAAAATTTACAACCTCAGGGTTACACAATCCATCACCTGCTAAAAGCGTATCATTAATATGATTTTCAAAAGAGTCATTATTAAAATCAGAAACTACAGCAATACCACCCTGTGCATGTTTAGTACTTCCCTCCGTTTCACAGGATTTGGTGATTATAATGATAGAGGATTCAGGTTTTTCATTCGCAATGTTCAATGCAAAACTCAAACCTGCTATACCTGAACCGATTACTAAAAAATCTGCTTTCATATCTTCATCATTTTCTGTACTGACTGATATGCTTTTACTCTCAGTTCTTCATCTATTAAAATCTCTGGAGATTCCTCTTTCATGCATTTATACAACTTTTCAAGTGTATTTTTTTTCATATAAGGACATTGATTACACGCACTACAAGTACTTACTACGGGTGCTACAATAAATTGTTTTTCTGGACTATTTTTTTGCATTTGATGTAACAAACATGCCTCTGTAGCAACTATAAAAGTATCGGAGGAATCTGTTTTTGTAAAATTTAACATAGCTGTTGTAGAGCCAATAAAATCTGCACAATTAAGCACATAGGAAGTGCATTCTGGGTGAGCTATTAATTTAGAATTTGGATGATTTTTCTTTAGTGCTAAAATCTCTTTTTCAGAGAATTCCTGATGCACAATACAGTACCCATCCCACAATACAAGTTCCCTCCCACTTTTACGAGCCAAATAAGCTCCTAAATTTTTATCAGGACCAAATATTATTTTCTGATCCTTTGGTACTGAATTAATCACCCTTAAAGCATTAGAAGAAGTACAAATAATATCACTTAATGCCTTTACTTCAGTAGAACAATTTATATAAGAAATTACAATATGGTTTGGATGTAGTTTTATAAATTCTTCAAAATCCCTTGGAGGACAAGAATCTGAAAGAGAGCAACCTGCATCCATGTCTGGTAAAACAACTTTCTTATTAGGGTTAATAATTTTTGCTGTTTCTGCCATAAAATGAACACCTGCAAAAACAATTAAATCTGCATTAGTATTTTTTGCCTTATGAGATAACCCTAAACTATCTCCAACAAAATCTGCAACATCTTGTATTAAAGGGTCTTGATAATAATGCGCAAGAATAATTGCATTTTTCTCTTTCTTCAAAGAAAGAATTTTTTCTATAAGTAATGTATTTTCCATTGAGTTTTATTCCAATGGCAAAGAACAATAAGAATTCAAAAATAAACAATGACAAATATCATGAAATCATCATTATATAAACAAAAATAACTACCTGTATTTATGAGCTAACTTAAAAAGTTTAACTTGATCAAGGATTTCTACTTCTCGCTTATTAAGAGCTATAATGCCATCTTTTTTTAATTGAGATAACATTCTGATGATTGTTTCAGGGGCACAACCAATTAAGTCAGCTAAATCTTTTCTGGAAATAGTAAATGACATTAACACCTTACCTTCTTGTTCTTCTAAAATATCTTTCTTAGATAAAAGTACATTTGCCATTCTTTCCTTTACTGTTCTTTGTGCTATGCTCATTGATTGAGATTCAGCTAGTCTTAAATCCTTTGAAAGCACTTTCATCACTTTTAGAGCAAATTCATTTTCTTGTTCAATTAAATCAAAAAAAGTTTTTCTGGGTAAAAAACAAGTTTGAGTTTCCTCTAAAGCTTCAGCTGAAGCAGAGTAAGGTTCATCTGAAACTAATGACCTATGCCCAATAACATCTCCTACTTTAGCAACTCTAACAATTTGATCTTTTCCGTCAGCACCCAGCTTATAGATTTTTACTTTTCCTTTAGATACACAATGAATTCCAAATGGTTTAAACCCTTCAGAAAATATGATCTCACCCTTTTGATACTGATTTTCTCCTTTTTTGTCGGAAACTTCTTTTAATAATTCATGTTTCAAACTACAAAAGATTGATTCTCCTAAAGATGGACAATCCTCACAACCAGCTATATTTATTTTTTCTGACACTAATAGCAAAACTAATAAAGTCAAAATCAATAATGTTCATAATCTAATTTTATTTGAATATATATTCTTTATTAAGTAAAACTTTAGAATTTAAATAATTAGTTAAAATCAATTAAACCTAGGCATACTGTTTAGAGTAAATGTCAGTATATATTTCCAATAAATTCATTATCCGTTAGGGTTTTCAAGAAAGCGACTAAATCCTTTTCTTCTTGATTTGTCAATTGAAGACCTACTCCTACCTTTTTCATTAATGGATCAATAGTAGATGAGTAAATTCCGCCAGAATTATAATGATCAACCACTTCTTCCAATGTTGCAAATCTACCATCATGCATATAAGGAGCTGTAAGTTCAATATTTCTGAGACTTGGTGAGTAAAACTTACCCATGTCATCCACATCATTTGTAACTAAATACCTTCCTTTATTTATTCCTAAATGCATAGCATTTATACCATTATTATGAAAATAATGATCTGTATACATAGCCGTTCCATGACAATGAAAACAATCCCCTTTTTCGGAATTGAATATTGCATATCCATTTAATTCAGAAGGTGTGAGTTGCAATTCTCCTCTAAGGTATTTATCAATCTTACTATTAGCAGTAATTAGCGTTCTCATAAACTGTGATAAAGCGTAACTAATATATTGTTTTCTAACGTTTTCAGTAACTTTTATAATATTAACATCAAATGCTTTTTGAAATAAATCTCTATATTGAGGGTGTCGTTTAAACCTTGCTAAAATAGAATCATTTTGTCCGAGTACTCCATTATTATTTAAAAAAGGATTCCCATCTTCTAAGTCACCTAAATCAACATTTTCAAGTATTTGCTCTGCTCCAGTCCAACCATAATTCTTTTTCCAAGCAAGATTAAAGTGAGGCATTACATTATTTCCAGTTGGACCATTTCCCGGAACTGAATAAGCATACTCTTGCAAATGACAGGTAGAACATGAGTTTCCATTTGTAGATAAAATATTATCCGAATAAAGTATTTTTCCTAAAAAAACTCCCTCTTTAGTTAAAGGATTATCCGTTTCTAATATTATTTCTGGAAATCCGTATGGAGTTTCAATTACAAATGGAGTAGTATTAAAAATATTACGGATAATTGTCTCCTTTTTACAAGCTGTAAATAGGGATGCTATTACTGAAATAAGTAGAAGTTTTTTCATTATTGTTATAAATTAAAAAAATTACCAGCTATTGTTCTAATATTTTTATTAACCCATTAATACCTGGGTTTGTATAACTCACTCCATCTATCATTAAAGTTGGGATTACTCTTTTTCCATTATTTATTTTTTCTATCAGTGCTATAGCTTCATTATTGTCAGTAATGTCAATATATTCAATTTCAACTTCTTTTGAGTTTAAGAATTTCTTTGCAGTTACGCAATCTGGGCACCAGTCTGCACCATATATTTTAATATTCATTATTATAAAATTTATAAGTTATTTTCTTTAATTATACATTTTTTTCATAGAAAAAAGTTAATCTATAAAGTTCCTCTTCTTTTTTGTTCTGCTTCAATGGATTCGAAAAGAGCTTGAAAATTTCCTTTTCCGAATGATTGAGCTCCTTTTCTTTGAATAATTTCAAAAAATAAAGTTGGTCTATCTGTTAATGGTTTTGTAAAAATCTGAAGTAAATAACCTTCTTCATCTCTATCCACCATTATGCCATGTTCTTTTAAGATATTCATGTCCTCTTCAATTTCCCCTACTCTCCCTCCTACCGTATCATAATAAGTACCAGGAACATAAAGAAATTCAACCCCTCTCTTTTTCATTTCTGAAACAGTAAATACAATATCATCAGTTGCAACTGCAATATGCTGGCAACCAGGACCTCCATAAAAATCTAAATATTCCTCAATTTGAGATTTCTTTTTTCCTTCTGCAGGCTCATTAATTGGGAATTTAATCCTTCCATTTCCGTTAGTCATCACTTTACTCATTAGTGCAGTAAATTGAGTGGAAATATCTTTATCATCAAAAGTAATAAGGTTAGCAAATCCCATAATTTCATTATAGAATTTTGCCCAAACATTCATTTCTCCCCACCCCACATTCCCTACCATATGGTCAATATATTTTAATCCACATAAAGTAGGGTTGTAATGCGATTCCCACTTTTCAAATCCTGGCATAAAAGTTCCTTTATAATTTTTACGCTCAACAAAAACATGAACTGTATCACCATAAGTATGAATTCCTGCTCTTACAACTTCACCATCTTTATCTTTTTCAGTTCTAGGTTCAAAATAAGATTTCGCTCCTCTTTTAGTTGTTTCTTCCCAAGCCTTTTTTGCATCCTCTACCCAAAGTGCAATTACTTTAATCCCATCACCATGTTTTGTAATGTGTTCATCAATTGCAGTTTTATCAGTTCCTGGCATAGGAGTTGTAAAAACTAATCTAATTTTATCTTGCACCACAACATAAGAAGTTCTATCCTTCATCCCTGTTTCTAGTCCTGCATAAGCAAGAGATTGAAACCCAAGAGCTGTTTTATAAAAATGAGCTGCTTGTTTTGCATTTCCTACATAGTACTCTACATAATCAGTTCCTAAAATTGGCAAAAAATCATCTGCCTCTGAAAATATCTTTTCTAATCCGTAATTAAAGTTTTCTACTTTTGTTAAATCTTTCATTTTTCTATTTTTTACTTCCAACTTTTATAATAATCGTCTACTTCTAACTTAAGAGCTTCCTCTGTAATCATTACAGGGTTGAAAGGGTCAATCATTACAGCAAGTTCTTCAGTCGCTTTTTGCCCTACACTTCTCTCTATTGCACCTGGATGAGGTCCATGAGGAATCCCCCCTGGGTGAAGAGTTATTTGTCCTTTTTGTATATTATTTCTACTCATAAAATCTCCATCTACATAATATAATAATTCTTCAGAATCAATATTTGAATGATGATAAGGAGCAGGAATAGCTTCTGGGTGATAATCGTACATTCTAGGTACAAATGAGCAAACTACAAATCCTGCCGCTTCCCACTGTTGATGAATTGGAGGTGGTAAATGAACTCTACCAGTAATTGGCTCAAAATCAAAAATTGAGAATGCATAAGGGTAATGAAACCCGTCCCATCCAACTACATCAAAAGGGTGGTTATCGTGAGTATATTCCCAAAGCACGCGTTGTTTTTTTGATAAAATCTTAAACTCTCCTTTTTCATCATGAGTTTGCAAATCTTGAGGCAATCTAAAATCACGCTCACAAAATGGAGAATCTTCTAAAAATTGTCCAAAATGATTTCTATATCTATTTGGTGTTAAAATTGGTGAGAACGATTCTACAAACAATAATCTATTTTCTTCAGTATCAAAATCAATTTGATAAGTTACTCCTCTTGGGATAATCAAGTAATCTCCATATTTAAAATCTATATTTCCATACATAGTTTTTAACTTCCCGCTTCCTTCATGCACAAACAACATCTCATCTGCATCTGAGTTTCTGAAAAAGTAATCCTTTGAAAAAGATTTTGGGTGAGCAAGACCAATATGCAAATCAGAATTTGCAAAAAGCACTTTTCTACTCTCCAAATAATCATCTTCTTGCGGAATTGAAAATCCTTGAAAACTCATAGCTTTCATATTTTTTTCAATAGCAATTTTCGGAGTAGTGTCTTTAAGTTTTTTTATCTCAGAAACTACAGTTGGAGGGTATAAGTGATAAATTAATGACGACATACCTGCAAATCCTGCAGTTCCGAAAAGTTCTTCTTGATAAAGACTTCCATCTTCCTTTTTAAAGGTCGTGTGTCTTTTACATGGTATTTTACCTAATTTATGATATCGTGGCATACTATTCTTTTTTTTTATAATCACAAAATAAAGCAGAACACTATATATAAAACATGACATTTGTCACTCATTAAATAGCTGGTGGAAATTATAATTTATGGACATTTTGAAAGGCGATAGTTACAAATAGGATTACTAAGATTGATAAAAATGAGCTTCACTTGATTGAAGCAACAAAAATTATGGAAGAATTTGTTCAGAAAAATCCTGATTTGATGAAAAGTAGCAATAAACTAATTATTGTTTCGTTTCTTTTAAATTAACATAAAAGTCAAGTCTGCATTGAAAATTGTTTAAGCATATATTTCACTTCAATAAGTACCTATTTTTTTATTATTATTCATATCTACAAAACTAGATTAAGCGGTTAACCTGTTGATATTAAATAGTATAAGAAGAATATATAGGAACGATAAAAGGAAAATATACTGGATATAAACACAGTATAGTTTTCTTATATATCTAAACTAAAAATTAGATACACGAAAAGCATTCAAGACATTGAAAATCAGCAAGATAAAAAAGAACTACGAACGTAGTTCTGATGAATAAATAGGGAAAAAATTGTCGGGGTAGCAGGATTACAACCTCTACCCTTTTCACTAGATTACAGTAAGCTTTAAAACTAAAATTTGCACCACATTTTGCACCGCTAATCAATCTACTAAATCAAACTTAAGAAATTTATTTGATTTTCAGATTAATCTCTTATTTTGTAAAATATTAAATTTGAATTTAATATCCGAAAAGCAAAATAAAGCGGAATCCATCTCTTAATCAATTAAGATGCCACTTTTTTAATCGCATAAAAGGATTAACAAAAAGCTTGTGATTTTTTATCAGTAAAATATCTAAATTAGCATATACTATATCCTTAACTTACATACGTAAAAGAAATATTTTTTTCTACTCTTTCTGATAAGGTATGATGTACTGGACAATTATGAGCTGCTCTTTCTAAAATAGTTTTAGTTTTAGAATCGTATTCTCTTGGAAAAGTTAAATCAATTTCAATTTTAGTAATTCTTCTAGGGTTATTTCCCATCGTTTTTTTAACAATTGCTTTAGCATCTTTAATATCAACATCATTTTTCTCCACGGCAATTGCCATAATAGTTAAGATGCAACTTGCTAAAGCAGAGCACACCATATCTGTTGGCGAAAAGGTTTCTCCAAGTCCGTGGTTGTCTTTTGGAGCATCCGTACTTATTTCATATCCAGAATCTAAATGTGTAGCAATTGTTCTTAAATTTCCTTGGTATTTAACCTCAAATGTGTTCATAATATAACTATATGGTTATTATTTGTTTTAATTAATGTGTTTTAGTCATGTTTGTTGGTGTAACTATTATAAAGTCTGAAATACCAACTTGACCCTCATCTAATTGATTTAAATCATCTTGCTCATAACTAGAAATAATTAAAGTGTTTACACTTTTATTTGCTTGTTTCAAATACCAATTGATACCTTCATAATTCTTTGAATGAAAAGCACCATGAAAATGAATAAAAGTTTGTCCTTTCTTCCAGTTTTCAAGAATAAAATGTGCCATTGTAGCGTCCTTTAATGCCTGTGACTTAGGAAGATTATCACCCCTATGTCCCATACCCATAGCTAACATTTCTTGGTAGGACGATAAAGAAGTATCGTATAAAATAGGAAGTGGTGCCATGTACGATTTTGCTTTATCTGATAAAAAACTCAATGTATCTAACCCGTGTTGATATACAATTGAAGCGTATCTTCTAGGAACATTAGTAGCAATAAATGAGAGCTTGTTCTCCTTAGAAAACTGAATTAAAGGCAAATAATCAGTTTTAAAATTTGGCCAGATTTTAGTCTCACTTTTCAACTTTGAAACTGAGATCATTCCTGTTATATACTCATCAATAACTAATTGATTGTCTGACTCCATCATTTCTGCACCTAAAACTAATTTTTCAGAATTATTAAATAAATCTTTAGTTAACTCTAGCTGTAGCCAATGGTTTATCGGATTATCATGTAGCTCTCCAAAAAGAACAATATCTGCTTCTTCAGATTGATTAACTAATTCTTGGTAAGTAGTTTGATTCCCATCACTATCGAATATTACAAAAGCTTTTTTCTGTGCAATAATGTTAGAACTAAAAAAAAGAAAAAGGAAAAGTAGTATATTTTTTTTCATGGAGTAAAGTTATAAGTTAAACTATATATTTTATCATTATTATTTCTTATTTAAAATCATAAATAACTCTCTTCCAAACCTAGATTCTATAGAATTATATGATGTTTGAAATACTTTAGCATTAAAATAAGCTTCAAAATATTCTTTATATTCACTTTTACTACCACCGAAAGGAGGATGATTTTCATTAAGTGAATCATTAAAAAGTAACCCAACTAATTTACCATTAGGATTTAGTAAATCATTCATTTTTACAAAATAATCACTTCTTCTACTTTTATCAATAGCACAAAAAAAAGTTTGTTCAATAATAAGATCGAATTTCCCTTGAACATTAAAAAAATCATTACTCAATAATTTACTTTTTGAGAAACCAGGAACTCTCTTACTAAAATTACTTAGTGCCTGTTCAGAATAATCAACTACATAAGTATTTATGAATTTATTTACAAATAAATACTCTGCTTCATATGAGTTACCACAACCAGGGATTAATATTTTTATTGTTTTATCATTAAGTTGATCAAAATATTCTTTTAAAGGAGTAGTTATTATTCCAACATCCCATCCTGTTTTAGATTCAATATATCTGTTATTCCAAAAGTCCTTATTTAACAATACACTCTTTTTCATCATTTACTTAGGTAATTTTAATATCATGTTTTCTCCAAGAGTAAAACTATCAGCATGCCCAGTAGCTTTATCTGATTTTACATGAACATGCATATTTGTTGTATGATGTGTGAAAATGGCATGATGTTTATTCGAATAAAAACCTAACATTTCTACTGTTTGATTTTCAAGCGTACCATATAATCCTGAATGAATATGTTTCTCGTGGGAATGTTCTGTATCTCCCTCAGGCCAATCAATTACATGCCAATCAAATGACTTGGCAACCCCTTCTATCATAAATGGAAATGGCTTTTCAACATCTATCCCATTTTCATAAGCAGTTTTCTCTACAAAAGTCTCAAAATCTTCATAAGACATAACTGTATTTGGGATGTTTATTGACCCCCATTCTTCTACAGTAGCATAAACCAATAAACATGCTTTTTTTTCAAATGAATTATCAATCATCATTATTTTAGTAGTGTCGTTATTCTCTACATAAGAAATACTTGGAACTCCATCAAGGATTAAAACTTCTCCTTTAAGATTCTCTACAGCACCCAAAGCATATAAATGATTCATATCTTTTAACTCATCAAGAGTTACTTTTGAAGATAAATCACCTTTATGCATCATGTTTTTAAGTGCACCATAGTGATGAACTTCTACCTTGTTATCATTTGATCTAGAGCATGAAGTCATAATTATTATAAGGGAAAGAATTAGTATTCTCATAGTTTAA
>Ga0257121_1002974_pt1 | contig 11426 bp, 6 predicted proteins | sample SI106_100metaG_FD_190180 | JGI IMG/M metagenome (GOLD analysis project Ga0257121, IMG submission 190180) | Marine microbial communities from Saanich Inlet, British Columbia, Canada - SI106_100 | ecosystem: Environmental > Aquatic > Marine > Inlet | place: Canada: British Columbia | collected... | reverse complement strand
TCAAAGCTCATTAATTTTTCTTCTTTTCCGTCAAAGGTTAATTTTGCTGAGCGGTCTTTTATCCATTGCTTGGCTTCATCAGCGTCACATTTCAAGCTCTTATGCATAACTGTGTACACTCGGTTTGTGTCTGAGTTTAAATTACCCATTTTTTATCCTGTATTTTAGTTGATTAAAAACCGTAGAGTTTATGAAAATATTATCAAGTAAGTAAAAGATTATTGCAACTCAAAGTATTTGGATGCAACACTTCCTTGGGCGAAAGTTGACTAAATATAAAAAATAGGAAGGGATGTATAAAAAAGGTATTTATGTGTTGGAAGTACTGTTGGAAGTAAAAAGATATAAAATAATTGAACTACTTACAAAGGCTGGAATCTTCTGATATTACACCATAAATATGGTGGCGGGGGAAGGATTTGAACCTTCGACCTTCGGGTTATGAGCCCGACGAGCTACCTGACTGCTCCACCCCGCTACTAGAAGAAAAAGGAAGGATATTGACATTTTGGAGCGAGAGACCGGGTTCGAACCGGCGACCCTCAGCTTGGAAGGCTGATGCTCTACCAACTGAGCTACTCTCGCCTCTTCAATCCTCATATATTGACGTTAAAAACTTATTCTGTCAATACATTTTTTTAAAGAGGATGATTATTTTATACTGCAAAATAGACATAGATTCTCACCTCTCAGGTTGAGCTTCTTTTGCAGGAGTGTGCGAAAAACTTGGCTTAGAGCGAAAAGCACTTTAAGCGTGCTTAAGTCTTAGTTTTTTTGTTTTCTACGAATCGGACTCCCCTGAACATGTTTCAATGGTGGCAGCGGTTTTCCTGTGACGCTTACCGGACGTTCCCCGTATTTACCAAGGGTTCGGAAACGGTCATAAAGAATGATAGCACCGGTTGTGGCCACATTCAGACAGAAACTGGTGGGGATTTTTACAACATGGTGGCAGCGCTCTAAAATTTCTGGACTGAGATTTCCCATTTCTGGACCCAGAATGTAAGCTGCGTTTGGAGGATGACGGAAAACCGGAAGTTCCACAGCATTTTCGAGGAACTCTACACCGATCAAAACGCAACCTCCTGGTAGTTTTAAGTCTTCAGCAGAGTTGAAGTCATACCAAGGCACATTCCGGGGAGCTACAGATGTATCCGATTTTGCGTTATTTACAGAATATTCTGCATTTACGGTAAATAAAAAACTCGCACCAAAGGCATGCGCAGTACGGAAAAGATTTCCCGCGTTCATCGGTTTGCTCGATTGTTCAAGCCCAACACCAAAATATCCCCGCATAACCTTCACTCTCCGTAAGGTATCCAGACGTTTTTGACCTGTGAAGCACGCCGCATCCACTCACGTCCTGCTGCCTGCTGATTGTCAAACCAGTCCAGCTTTTTACCGTTATTTGTCCAGATAATTTTCATATTTCCGGAACTTAACTTTTTTGCATTCGTGCATTCATCAGCCGTTCCGCTAATCCATAGTCCAGCCACATCATCATGTTTTGCCAGCACAGAACCAAGCTCTTCTGCATCTCCGCTAACAATGTTAATCACTCCGGAAGGCACATCTGAGGTTTCCAGCACCTGATAAAAATCCGTGGCTACCAGAGCAAATGGCCGTGAAGGCACAAGCACCACTGTATTCCCCATCGCTATCGCTGGTAGCAGCATTGAGAGCATTCCCAATAACGGTGCTTCATCAGAACAGACAAGTCCCAGCACACCAATCGGTTCGTTTAAAGCCAGCGCAAGTCCACGCATCGGCGGTTGATGAATCAGTCCTTCGTGTTTATCTGCTAAAGCCGCATAGCTGAAAATACTCCTTACAGCCGTTTCTACTTCATGTCCAGCCTGTTTTTTGGACACACCTGTCAACTTCATAATTCGGTTTTGAAATTCCTCACCACGCGTTTCCAGATTTTCAGCGAGGAAATAGAGAATTTGCGCCCGTAAATGCGGAGTACTGCTCTGCCATCCGCAAGCTTTATGGGCCGCTTCAACGGCATTCCGGATATCTTTGCGGTTGCCGTGAGCTATTTCTCCAGCGAGTGAACCGTCTGCATTCACAACGTTCAGTGAATAACCTGAGTCGGGACGTGTCTGTTTTCCTCCGATATAAAGTTTTGCCGTGCGGTCCAGCGATAAAGCAGAATTTTCTGCAGTCTTTACTTTCGGCACAGTAATACGTAACTCTTCTGTTGGAATTCCGGATTCCTTCTTTTTGAGATATGCAAACATTCCCTCGTGGCCACCTTCACGACCGTAGCCGCTTTCGCGGTAACCACCGAATCCGACTGCGGCATCGAATTGATTTGTGCAGTTGATCCAAACTACGCCACACTTGAGCTTTGGAGTAACGTGCAGGGCCTGATTGATATTTTCGCTCCAGACACTCGCGGACAATCCATAAGCACTGTTATTGGCCAACATCACCGCTTCATCCGGAGTGCGGAAAGTCATGGAAACCAAAACCGGTCCGAAAATTTCAGTCTGCGCCACCGTTGATGCCGGTGATACGTTTGTTAAAAAAGTAGGTGGAAAATAACATCCGCCTCCGGACTTTCCGGATTTTCCCGAATTATGTGGTAATTTACCCTGCCACTGCCAAACTTCGGCACCTTCCTTTTTGCCTTGTTCAACCAGATTCTGGATACGCTCCTTTTGGATTGGAGCGATGATTGCGCCCATGTCCATGCTTTTGTCCAATGGATCGCCGACCCGTAATTTCGCCATGCGTTTTTTCAAGCGTTCAATCACTTTTTCGGCAACACTTTCCTGCACCAGCAAACGTGAACCCGCACAACAGACTTGACCCTGATTAAACCAGATTGCGTCCACTACGCCCTCAACAGCGCTGTCCAGGTCTGCGTCTTCAAAAACGATGAACGGCGATTTGCCGCCAAGTTCGAGCGTCAGTTTTTTATCGGTATGCGCTGTGGCTTCCCTGATTATTCGGCCGACATCCGTCGAACCGGTAAAGGCGATTTTCTGCAGATCTGGATGTTCAACCAGCATAGCTCCGGTTTCTCCGGAACCGGTTACGACGTTAAACACTCCTGGCGGTAAGCCGATTTGTTCGCAAATTTCCGCAAAAAGGAGGGCGGTTAGTGAGGTGAATTCCGCGGGTTTTAAGACCACGGTGTTTCCGGCTGCTAAAGCAGGAGCAACTTTCCACGAAAGCATCAGTAATGGGAAATTCCAGGGAATGATTTGACCAACCGGACCAATTGCAGTGTGTTCCGGAAACTCGCTTTCCAGCAACTGTGCCCAACCTGCGTGATGATAAAAGTGACGGATCACCAGCGGAATGTCGATGTCACGTGTTTCACGAATCGTTTTGCCGTTATCCATTGTTTCAAGTACAGCAAAGAGTCGTGCGTGTTTCTGAATCTGTCTGGCGAGTGCGTAAAGATAGCGCGCTCGTTCATGTACAGAAAGTTCTTGCCATCCAGGAAATGCCATTTTTGCTGCACTCACGGCGGAATCCACATCGCTTTTACCTGCTGCAGAAATCGCGGCCAGTTTTTCTCCAGTGGCAGGATTATCAGTTCCGAAAACCTTTCCAGACTTGGCTTTACACCATTTTCCATTGATGAAAAGTCCAAATTCAGCTTTACGCTCTTTAAGCCATTCAAGTGCTATATCCGGACTTTCAGGTGCAGGACTGTATTCCATAGTTTCGTAAATGTCTGTGATGTTCATTAAAATTTTAGTTTTCAGTATTTTAGTTTAAACTTTCAAAGTGCTTGCCCAGAGTAGCTCTGTTCTATTTTTCTTCATAATGTTTCTGCTCATGTAGCTACAAGAAGGATTTCCAACGTGCACACTACTGCTTGAGCATATCTTTGCAGTAAATGGTGCATTTCCCCAATTTGTTTTGGAATGACTCATCATGCTGTGGGTTGTCGATGTGAAGCTGAATAACGTCCGGTAACAAAGTGCTCGAGTTGGCGTTCAATATCAGTCAGTAAACCGCTGGCGCCAAAACGGAACAAGTCTGGCTCAAGCCATTCCCGTCCCAGTTCTTCCTTCATCATAACCAGCCAATCCAGTGACTGTTTGGCTGTACGGATTCCGCCAGCAGGCTTGAAGCCGACGTAAAATCCTGTGTTTTCAAAATATTCACGAATCATCCGGAGCATGACCAAACTCACTGGAAGAGTCGCATTCACACTTTCTTTTCCAGTGGAGGTTTTGATGAAGTCAGCACCGGCCATCATGCAGACCAGACTGGCTTTTGCTACGTTACGGAAAGTTCCCAGTTCACCTGTTCCTAAAATAGTTTTAAGATGTGCATCACCGCATGCTTTACGGAAGGTGGAAATTTCAGCATAAAGCGCTTTCCAGTTTCCGGAAAACACATGAGCGCGTGTAATGACAATGTCGATTTCCTCTGCTCCTGCTGCCACGGAATCCTTTATTTCTTCAATTCTCCGAGGCATGGAATTCAATCCGTGCGGAAATCCAGTAGATACCGCTGCCACCGGAATTCCGGTTTTTTTCAAAGCATCAACTGCTGTTTCAACATAAGCATGATAAACACAGACTGCACCGACTCGCGGTTTTAGCGTTTTCAACCCCAAACTTTCGATCAATTCTAGACGCAAGGGCTGACGTGCTTTAGCGCAAAGACGTCCTACACGGTCCGGAGTGTCATCGCTGGAAAGTGTAGTGAGATCCATGCAACGTAAACTTTTCAGTAGCCAGGCGGCTTGCCATTCTTTTTTGATGCTACGGCGTTTAGTCAAGGTTTCGCAACGTCTCTCAAGCGCGCTACGGTTCATCTGCACGCTGTCCAACCAGTCTAAGTTTAACGAGATACCTGGATTTCTGGGATGTGTGGAGTTAGTCAAAATAATCCTTAAATTTGTTTTTTAAACTCTTCAATGGTTGAGTCTGATTATCTAGTTTTAAGTTTGAAAGCTACTAATTGTCATTCCGTGCGAAGGGATAATATTAATGATAATAAGTGGTCGCTTTTTCAATATTTATCGCTTCGCTCTAAATGACACGGATTTAGGACCGTATTCGGCTGCATCAAACTTTAGTAAGCTCATCAACAACTTATAAATAGCCAGTTATGGCATCTTGAATATTTTCCAAAGCTTCTTCTGTTGCACTTTATGAGCAACATCCTGGCAATCCAGTACCAGAGACAGCAACACCTTCCTCTGATTTTGACAATTTGCCTTGATAGCGTATATTTTTCCCAATTATTTTTTAAGTAAGTCCAGAATCTCGTTGTTAAAAGGCATTGCTGGAGCAGTTCCAAGGCGTGTGACTGAAATGGCGGCTGTCGCCGATCCAAAACGCACGGCCTCTATCAGCGACATTCCTTCTGCCAATGCATGGGCAAATCCGCCGTTGAAAGCATCTCCAGCTCCCGTAGTATCTAGCACTTGCTCGCCCATGTCAAATGAAGGTACATGTTGACTGATTTCCGCATTACGTACATAAACTCCAAGTTCGCCAAGAGTGATTACCGCGGTTTTAACTCCACGTTCCAAAAATATTTTTGCCGCAGCTTCAGCATGTTCAACGGTTTCCACGGAAATTCCGGCCAGCATGGCCGCTTCGGTTTCGTTTGGTGTAAAATAGTCGGAAAGTCCGTAAACCTCATCAGGAAGAATAGCCGCTGGAGCCGGATTGAGAATTGTGGGTATTCCATTTCTTTTAGCTACCTCCAGACCTCGCTGCATGACAGGAATCGGAACTTCAAGGGATGCCATGAAAAAAGCAGATTTTGCAATTCCCGCCTCTGCCGCATCCAAATCGTCCGGTACCATCGCGTCTGCGGCTCCTGGAACGACAATAATCACGTTCTCACTGGTTTCTTCGTTGACTACGATTGAAGCGGCTCCTGTGGCCATATCAGCAATTTCCCAGACATATTCTGCATTGATGCCTTCATCTGCATAAAGCTTCATTGCCATTTCGCCGAATGTGTCTTTGCCTATTTTGCTAATGAAAATGGTCTCAGCACCCGCTCTACGATTAGCTACAGCCTGATTTGAACCCTTTCCTCCGGGACCAATTTTGAATGAGTTTCCGATGAAGGTTTCACCTTTGAGTGGCATCCGATCTGTGCGAAATGTAAGGTCCGCCACAAAAATTCCAAGAATCGAAATTGGTTTTGTCATTAGTTCCCTTCCTGCAAAAAATTATGATTAAGTTTATTTTTAAAATATCGTCAGCGTAATAGGCTAAACTTTGCCGATGAAAATGAAAAGACAGAAAAGTTAACAGTTTCTTACAGCCCGAGTCACAATAATGAGTTAATAAAATAATTAAACAGAAACGTATTGCTATCTAACTAATAATAAACATGTTTATAAATTAAATCTCATTCATGAGCTCGGGGTTGTGAATCAGGCGTACATGATGTCATGAAAATTGCACCCTTAATTAAAATTATGCTTATATTTTAGTGGCTTGTTTAATCATATTCTCTTAATTATCACCTTTAATAATTCAGTTCTGCCATAAAATAATGGGGGAAGAGTTGGGGGGGATAAATTTTGACGTAAGACTTTTTAATCAATTCAGGAGTATTTAATGCCCAGACAAACCAGACACAGCACTGAGTTCAGTGGTGTATATTTTGTGAAACTTGCTAATGAAAATCAATCCTTTTTTATCCGTTACAAACACAATGGAAAAAGTATTGAAGAAAAGGCGGGACACAGTAATGAAGGCTGGGACGCGGAAATCGCTTGTCTTTTACGGGCTGAAAGAATGGCTGGAACTGAATTTCAGCAGCGTAAATTTCAGCATGACAGTGACTTGAATGCAAGCCAACTCTGGACATTTTCCAAAATATTTGAAAAGTATCTGCGTCTCCGTCCTGACCTGAAAGGCCGTGAAAATGACATTTACCGGTTCAAGAACTACCTTGAACTGGATTTTGCTGACATAGCTCCGGAAGTAGTAACTCATGGCGATGTAGAGCGTTTCAGACACAATTTGCAAAATAAAGGCTTAAAACCGGCAACTGTACGTCATGTGCTGGAGCTTTTGCGGCGTCTTGCCAACTTTGCTGTCAAGAAGAATTACTGCCGTGGTCTGAGCTTTAAGCTTGAAATGCCGAAAGTCGAAAATCAAAAAACTGAAGAATTGACGCACGATCAATTACAGAAGCTTATGCGGGTTTTAGAAGAAGATCCGGATTTGCAGGTCAGTAATTTAGTCCGCATGGTCCTCTATACCGGTATGAGACGTGGCGAGCTGTTTGAACTATGCTGGAGTGATATTGATTTTTATAACAAAATAATTACAGTCAGATCCGGAAAAAACGTTCAGCATCCAACGATTCCACTGAATGAAATGGCTGAAAAAGTTTTAGCGGAACATGCTCATGTCGAAGGTTCAAGCAAGTTTGTTTTTCCCGGACGTGGTGGAAAAAAACGTACTGAATGTAAAAGACCGCTGCTAAGAATTAGGAAAAATGCAGGACTTCCAGATGATTTCAGATTGCTGCAGGGTTTGAGACATGTTTATGCAACAAAGCTCGTTTCCAGCGGAAAGGTCGACCTTGAAACTCTGCAATCACTATTGACCCAGAAATCGCCGTTGATGACACAACGTTATGCACATTTGCTGGATCAGACTGTAGATTTTACGGGTACTGAAATAGCCTCTGATAACTCGGAAACCTTTGCTACAGAGCCTGTAGCAGAAATTCCGAAAACTGTTATAGCCTCAGATTACAATGATGTTGAGGGAACCGAAGAAGTTCAGGCAATCGAAATTGCAACTGATTACACAGATGTGGAGGAAACAGAAGAAGTTCCGGCAATCGAAATTGCAACTGATTACACAGAAAACGCTGATACAGAGTCTGTAGAAGAAATTACGGATACTGTTGTAGCCTCTAATTACACTCATGTGGAGGGAACCGAAGAAGTTACTGCTATGGATATAGCAACGGATTACACGGATATGGGTGAAAGTGCAGAAATTGCGGATGTTGTAATTGCCACGGATAACATGGATTCAGAATCAAACGAAGGAGTTCAGCCTACGGTAAAAGTACAGGAATCCAGTGATATAGAAATAGCCAAGAAAAATATGGATTCGGTGCAACAGGAAGAACTTGAGGAAACTGAGTCAGAAACTAAAACGCCTGAACTTAGCCAATTGGTTAAACAGAATTATACCGCCTTTAAACCAACTGAAATTCATCAAAGGGAAGTATACTCTTCGAAAAATATTGTTGTTGACAACAAAGTAGCAAACCACGTTGAAGAAAAGTCCGCTCAACAGAATGCACGACCTTCACTAAAAGATTTGAAAAATGATTTAAAGTCTTTATCCCAACTGATTCAAGCCGCACCCAGAAGATCAAAAGTTACTACTGCTAAACGGAATCTAAACTAATGGTTTTGTTTGAAAATTATTAATTAAAGTACCATAGCACAGTATCAGGAGACATTGCACAAGATCAAGGACAGCAGCGATTACTAGAAAATCGCTCCGACAATGATCAACTACGTGCTGCTGGAAGGTATGGTCAAGGCAGGACTGCCAATGGCTTGATTGTACTCAAAGAATGGGCACAACCGGTTGCTCTGTTTCAAGATCAGCTCAAAAGAAGCTGGTCGAAATTTCGGTGGTTTTGGAGAATTGTTGACTTCTCCAAAATATTAAGACAAACTCCAAAGATTGGAACTAAGTGGATGGTAATGCTCGATAATAACTGACTGCTCTCGTGGCTCCAAGCAACAGCAACAGGTTTAACGTAACTGAAATCCAGACTGCGTAAGAGTAGTCACCATTTAAGCTTTCCGACATGCCAAAGACAGCTGGACCAATTGCACTGGCAAAAACTTGAGCTCCCATAAAAGCGCCGCTGATTGCGCCCAAATGTTTACGTCCGTAAAATCTTGGCCAGGCAACTACAGTCAGACAACCCCAAACTCCACCCTGAACTCCAAACCCGGCAACTAACATAAGTCTGTACCAGAAAGACTCTAAATTGAGAATACCGAGGCTGCCTACAGCAAGCCCGACAAGCAGGACCATCAGTAAATATTTCAGCGGCATCCTGTCACTGGCCCAGCCTGCAACGAAGTGACTGATAACACTGATTACTGACATTGGAAGAAAAAGTTCATACGCTTCCATTCTTGACAGTCCGGCTAATGCACCGATTGAACTGATGTGAAAAGTGAAACCGGTGACTATTAAAGCAGCTGAACACAAACCCAGACAGAAGATCCAGAAATTATAGGTTCGCATGGCTTCTTTAAGTGTGACTTCACGTTCAGTGGTCGGATTAGTTGTTTCCACGGGTGATATTTTTTTGCCATCCATGAGAAGTCCGCAGTCTTCCGGATTGTCACGAAAAAACAACCAGCCGATTAAGGCCATTCCGAATCCTAAAATGAGTGCCAAAAGTACCATACTGCCTGAATAATCGTAATCCTCGATAATGATATTCATGAACAGCGGTGCACCTGAAAAGCTGAAGGCTACGAAAATCCCACTGATACCGCTGACAATCCCTCTTCTGCGCTCAAACCATTTAGCTAAGGTATTACGGCTCACCATGGCCATGATTCCCTGCCCGAATTGTCTCAGCAACATAAATATGACAGTCATTACAAAAAGCTCGCTGCTTAAGCTTGAAAGCTCCGGAAAGATTGACTGCAGGAGTTGAATGAGTGTTGATGCTTCAGAAAACAGTAAAAGTGAAAATCCTAGTCCAATTCCTGCAAAAACTATCATGATCCTCGCGCCTAAAAGGTCATAATAACGTCCTGCAAGCGGAAGCAGCAGACTGCTCAGAATTGTTCCCGTCATGTAGGCCATGCTGATCTGCATACGGCTGAGGTGGCTGCTTTGAATCAGAAAATCGGTGTAAACTCCAACTCCCACTGTCTGACCGGGTATGCTAGACATTAGGCCTAAAGTAGTGACGACAACAATGACCCATCCATAAAAAACAGGAAAACGTGAAGGTACGAAAGGAAAGTTTGTCTGAAAGATTGTTGAAATTTTCATTTGTTGTAAAAAATGGTTAGAATAAAAATTCTGAAATACACTCTGCACCTGTTTCAGTAATCAGGAAATGGAAAATCCGGAATACATTCAGGTGTGAGATCATTTCGAAGACAGGGATAAATCTTAATGATGAACGTGCTTTGCTTATGAAAAAAATCTCTCTACGTACGAAACGGTACTGATTTAGAACTGTTTTCGACGACGTCAATAATCAGTTGCTTATAAAATATCACTCTAGAAATGAACTAACTTTCGGGGAATCAGTAAGTAGTCTGGGAATTTATGCATCTGCAAAGGAGAGGCGATGAGATGAAGAAGGAAAGCAGAATTCGGAAGTATTAATATCTGTTACCTGTTTTGTAAGGTGCTTATAATTTTCCCTAATACGGCATCAGACAACTAGCTGATTCACTGGTAGCAGGAGGCAGATTTGAACTGCCGACCTCGCGATTATGAATCGCGCGCTCTCACCAACTGAGCTACCCTGCCATTCTGTGATCCTAGATTATGTCATGTGTTGCAAAAGCAAGACAAGTTTTTTGTGGATCAGGATTATTCAATCTACTTAAGTTAAATCTTTTTAGTATTGAGATTAAATTTGACTTTGCCAGTCTGTCTCTGCACAATCTTTAATTTTGAATCAGGCAGGAAAATCAAATTTGGGAAATTCATGATTTCAGTAAAAAATGTAGTCAAGCACTTTGGCGGAGTAGTTGCGGTTGATAGTGTTGACTTGAAAATTGAGCGTGGAAGCATCACCGGTCTGATCGGTCCCAACGGTGCCGGAAAAACCACACTCTTTAATTTGATTGCCGGAAATATCGCGCCCAGCGAAGGCAGTATCTTTTTGGACGGTGAGGATGTGACTGGTCTCAAACCGCATGAACTGTTTTCCAAAGGGCTGCTCCGTACCTTCCAGATTGCTCACGAATTTCACACCCTCAGTGTACTCGATAATTTGATGATGGTTCCTCCGCTGCAAATCGGCGAATCACTGCTCGGTGCGTGGTTTCGCAGAAAAGAGGTGGTTCGGCAGGAAGCAGAAATCCGTAAAAAAGCAGAGGATGTCATTTCTTTCCTGAATATGCGTCACATGTCAGATGAACTGGCGGGTAACCTTTCAGGAGGTCAGAAGAAACTTCTCGAACTTGGTCGGACGATGATGGTTGATCCTAAGGTAGTCGTTTTGGACGAAGTAGGTGCAGGTGTTAACAGGTCACTGTTGAAGGAAGTTGGTGACGCAATTCTGAGTATGAACCGTGATCGCGGCTATACGTTTTGCATGATCGAACATGATATGGATTTCATCAGCAGGCTTTGTTCTCCTGTCGTAGTGATGGCTGAAGGAAAAATACTAGCTCAGGGTAGCGCAGAGGAAATTAAGTCCAATGAGGACGTTATAGAAGCTTATTTAGGGAC
>Ga0257121_1002972_pt1 | contig 11437 bp, 9 predicted proteins | sample SI106_100metaG_FD_190180 | JGI IMG/M metagenome (GOLD analysis project Ga0257121, IMG submission 190180) | Marine microbial communities from Saanich Inlet, British Columbia, Canada - SI106_100 | ecosystem: Environmental > Aquatic > Marine > Inlet | place: Canada: British Columbia | collected... | reverse complement strand
CACTATTATAGGTTTTTCCATTAACCTCAATTTCTCCTGACTTCCCATTTACAATTATACTGATAGCTCTTTTAACATCAGCATTTAAATAGTCAGAATTTGCTAATGGAGGAAATGCATTAGGGATTCCTTCGCCATTAGCTTGGTGGCAAGCAAAACATGTTTTATTATATAAACTTTTTCCAGAAGCTATTTTTTCAGCAAGTGATTTTTCTCCTGTTTGAACTACTACTGTTTCTTTACCATCATCAGGCATTTCTTGTAGTGTTGCTCCCTCTGGATTATAGATTCCTTCTTGCATTACACCTGAGTATAATTGTTTTTCTTCATTCCCTTTTACCTTTAACATTCCTAAAGCTCCTTTATTGAAAGCTCTAAAAATAGCATGATCTACAAGTATGAGTGTCCCTGGAACATCAACTTTAAAATCTACAATTGCAGCACCACCAGCAGGAATAGAAGTAGTTTGAACATTCTTATTTAATAAAGAACCTCCTTCAATATGTACATTGTCAAAAATCTCTCCAATTACATGAAATGATGAGGTTAAGTTTGGCCCACCATTACCGACATATAATCGTACTGTTTCCCCAACATTTGCAGTAATAGCATTATCCCCTGTTAAGGCACCTACCTTTCCATTAAATACTACATAATCAGCATTTTCATCAACAGCTTTTTTCATGTCAAAAGCTTGTAGTCCTGGCTCTCCATTAACCCCTTTAGTATAGAAATCTCCTTGCATTATATAGTATTCTTTATCTACTTTAGGTAATCCTCCCTCTGGTTCAACTAAAATAAGCCCATACATTCCGTTAGCAATATGCATTCCAACTGGTGCAGTAGCACAGTGATATACATATAAACCAGGGTTTAAGGTTTTAAAAGAAAATGTTTTTTCATGTCCTGGCGCAACAAATGAGGATGTTGCTCCACCACCTGGACCTGTTACTGCATGTAAATCAATATTATGAGGTAGTTTATTGTCAGGGTGGTTAGATAGCGTGAATTCTACCTCATCACCAATTCTAGTACGAATGAAACTCCCTGGAACTGTACCTCCAAAAGTCCAGTACATATAAGTTGTACCGTCTGTCATAGTTCCTTCTTGCTCTAAAATCTCCATATTGACCAGTAACTTTTTTGCTTTACGATCGCCTATTGGTTTAGGAACATTTGGTGGAGCTGTTAATTCTGCCTCCATAGTTCCTGACACTGAAATGTCCTTAGCATCAATTACTTTTTCATTATTACAACTCATAATAGTTGTAATAAGAATTGAAGAAATTAATAAAATCTTCAATTTTTTTGTTTTACGTCTGATAATCATAGTTTAGATATTAATGTTATTATGTGGCAAAAGTAAAAGCTACTATTTTACTAAAACATGATATATGTCAATAGGCAATTAAGAAGATATAAAAATAAATTTATAATTAAAAATGCATAAATTTTAATAGAATCTATAAGTTTTGTAGAGCCTTTTTGTTCTATTTTTGTTTCAATAAAAACCTAGTTTAATGAAAGCTTGTTTCCATTGTAATGATAAATGTATCTCTAATTTAATTTGTATAAATGAGAAAGTGTTTTGTTGTGAGGGCTGTAAGATGGTCTACCAATTATTGGAAGAAAATCAACTAAATGATTATTATCAAATTTCTGAAAATGCTGGAGTTACTCCTTTACATTATTTTAAAGGAAAATATACTTATTTAGATAATGATGAGATACTTCATAAATTACTAAGTTTTAATGATAGTGATATTGCTGTAGTACAGTTTGATGTTCCTGCAATTCATTGTAGCTCATGTATTTGGTTATTGGAGAGACTCTCATTGCTTCAGAAGGGGATTATTTCTTCCCAAGTTAACTTTATAAAAAAGACCCTAAGTATAACCTATAATTCCTCCCAAGTAAGGCTAAGTGAGGTTGTTGTAAAAATTGCTGCTATTGGCTATGAACCCATAATTAATCTAGATATGCTGAAAGGCAAGAAAGAACAGATTAATAAAACAGATACTTATAGGTTAGGAGTTGCAGGTTTTTGTTTTGGGAATATTATGCTATTGAGTTTGGCAGATTATTTAGGAATGGATAAAAATGAATTTTCAATGTTTTATACTGTTTTCAATTACCTGAATTTCTTATTAGCACTACCTGTATTTTTTTATAGTGCTTGGCCATATTTTAACTCAGCTTATTTAGGAATTAAACAGCATTGGTTAAATATTGATGTTCCTATTTCATTAGGGATATTTGTGTTATTTATAAGAAGTAGTTATGAAATATTTTCTGGAATAGGAACAGGGTATTTTGATAGTTTGTCAGGACTTGTTTTTTTTCTGTTAATAGGAAAATACTTTCAGAATAAAACGTATCAGCATTTAAGTTTTGAAAGAGATTATAAATCCTATTTCCCTATGGCTGTAACTGTGCTTTCAGGTAAAAATGAAAAGCAAATAACTATTGATAATTTAGCAAAAGGACATAAAATATTAATACGAAATGGGGAGTTGATTCCTGCTGATTGTATACTTGTGAAAGGAAAAGCAATAATTGACAGTAGTTTTGTTACTGGAGAGGTTAGAAGTTTAAAGAAAAATATTGGAGATACTATTTATGCTGGAGGAAAACAAATTGGCGGTGGTATTGAGTTAGAAGTTTTGAATGATGTCTCACAATCGTATTTAACACAATTATGGAATAACCCTGCTTTTCAAAAGAATAATGATCAATCTATTAGAAGAGTAACAGATAAAATTTCAAAGTATTTTACTGTTATTATTTTATTTATTGCAGTTTTTTCAGGAATTTATTGGATGAAATTTGATACTGGAAAAGCAATTCAAGTAGTTTCAGCTATCCTGATTGTAGCCTGTCCTTGCGCACTTGCTTTATCGGCTCCATTTGCTTTAGGGAATACATTAAGAATACTAGGGGATAATAAGTTTTACTTAAAGAATACGGATGTTATTGAACAGATAAGTAAAATTACTAATATCGTTTTTGATAAAACAGGTACATTAACTATTAGCGGAAAATCGGCAGTCTCATTTATAGGTAAGGAATTAAATAGTGCGGAAAGAAGTGCTGTAAAGTCTTTATGCAGGGATTCTAATCACCCTTTAAGTAGAATTATCTATAATGCAATTGATGCGGAATTAATAACACTTAAAAACTACAAGGAAGTAATAGGAAAAGGAATAGTTGCTGATAGCATTCGTATGGGCTCTTCTACATTTATTCAAGTAAAAAAAATAGAAAGAATAGCCCAGGTTCATTTGGAATTTGAAGGAATATATATGGGGTATTTTAAAATTGAAAGCCAAAAAAGAAAGCATTTAGAAAGCACTCTTTCTGAGTTGAAAAATATGAAACTACATCTGATATCAGGAGATAATGATGCTGAAAGAACAGATATGAAAGCTTATTTTCCGGCTAAGGATATTCATTTTGAAATGCAGCCATCTGACAAGTTAAACTATATTAAAATCCTGCAAAGTAACGGAGAAAATATAATGATGATAGGGGATGGGCTTAATGATGCAGGAGCTTTAAGAAAGTCGGATGTTGGCATAAGTATCTCTGAAGATGTAAATTCTTTCTCTCCAGCCTGTGATGCTATACTTGATGCGAGTACTTTTAGTAAGCTTCCTATATTTATTAAGTTTACGAGTATGGCTATGAAAGTAGTATATGCAAGTTTTGTCATTTCCTTTATGTATAATATCGGAGGTATGTATTTTGCAATTAAAGGGGAGATGACCCCAATATTTGCAGCAATATTAATGCCTATAAGTTCAATTACAGTGGTAGTATTTACCAACCTTACTACCAATTATATTTTCAAACGACTAAGTAGATAAATTATTTATTCTTCTATTTCAATAATTAATTGCTAAACATGACACAAGTCATATTCGATAATTAATTGCTAAACATGATACAAGTCATAAACTTATGCTCTTAAGCAGTATAAATTTGCAAAAAATATGTAAATATTATGGCTGTATTATTCTTACTAATTTTTCTTAGCTTAATCCTTGCAACTGGCTTTCTATTTGCATTCATATGGAGTGTAAAGAGTGGACAGTTAGATGATGATTATACTCCATCAGTAAGAATGCTTTTTGAAAATAATATTAACAATACTAAAAACATTAAAAAATGAGTATAGAACAATTCAGTTACGATAATAAAATTGTAAGAAATTTTGCCTTTGCCTCTGTATTCTGGGGAACTATAGGAATGTTGGTTGGAGTAATCATAGCTATTCAATTATATTATCCTGCACTAAATTTTGACACATCATGGTTTACATATGGTAGATTAAGACCTCTGCACACCAATGCTGTTATTTTTGCTTTTGTTGGAAATGCTATTTTTGCCGGAGTATATTATTCTCTTCAGAGACTACTTAAGGCAAGAATGTTTTTAGACCGATTAAGTAATATACATTTCTGGGGCTGGCAGTTAATTATTGTTGCAGCAGTAATTACATTACCACTAGGGATAACCTCTTCAAAAGAATATGCTGAATTAGAATGGCCAATTGATATTGCTATTACTTTAGTTTGGGTAATTTTTGGATGGAATATGTTTGGAACAATTTTAAAAAGAAGAGAGCGCCATTTATATGTTGCTATTTGGTTCTATATAGCAACTTTTGTAACGGTTGCTGTTCTGCATATTGTTAATAATTTAGAATTGCCTGTTCATTTTTTAAAATCATATTCTTTATTTGCAGGGGTACAAGATGCTTTAGTACAATGGTGGTATGGTCATAATGCAGTTGCATTTTTCCTTACAACACCAGTATTAGGATTGATGTATTATTTTGTTCCTAAAGCCGCTAATCGTCCTGTATATTCCTATCGTTTATCAATCATTCACTTTTGGGCTTTAATTTTTATTTATATTTGGGCAGGTCCACATCACTTACTTTATACTGCATTACCTGACTGGGCTCAAAGTTTAGGGGTTGTCTTTTCTATCATGCTTATTGCTCCTTCTTGGGGTGGAATGATTAATGGACTACTAACTTTAAGAGGAGCTTGGGATAGAGTAAGAGAAGATGTTATTCTGAAATTTTTTGTAGTTGCGATTACTGCTTATGGGATGTCAACTTTTGAAGGGCCAATGTTGGCTTTAAAGAATGTAAATGCAATTGCTCATTACACTGATTGGATTCCTGCCCATGTACATGTTGGTACTTTGGGTTGGAATGGCTTTATGATATTTGGAATGATGTATTGGTTACTTCCAAGAATGTATGCTGTTAAATTATACTCTCAGAAACTTGCTAATATGCATTTTTGGATAGCCACTTTAGGAATTATATTTTGGGTGTTACCTATGTATTTTGCAGGTTTCACACAAAGTTTAATGTGGAAAGAATTTACTGTTGATGGTTACTTAGTATATCCTAATTTCTTAGAAACAGTTACCCAAATTATTCCAATGTATATAACTCGATCAATTGGTGGGTTAATGTATTTAACTGGAATGATTATAATGGTTGTTAATCTTTGGAAAACAGTTAAGGCTGGTAATTTAATCGAAAATGAACAAGCACAGGCACCTGCTCTTGTAGAATACAAAAGACATGTTGGAGAACATTGGCATAGATGGGTGGAAAGAAAACCAGTACAATTAATGATTGCTTCATTAGTTCTTATTCTTTTAGGTTCAGCTATTGAGTTAGTTCCTACCTTACTTATAGAATCAAATATTTCTACAATATCTTCTGTAAAACCTTATACTCCTCTAGAACTAGAAGGTAGAGATTTATATATTCGTGAGGGATGTAATAATTGTCACTCCCAGATGATTCGTCCTTTCCGTTCAGAAACTGAGCGATATGGAGAGTATTCTAAAGCGGGTGAATTTGTGTATGACCATCCTCATTTATGGGGATCGAAAAGAACAGGTCCTGATTTACATAGGATAGGAGGGAAATACAGTTCTTCTTGGCATTTTAACCATATGTATGATCCAACAATGACTTCTCCAGGGACAATTATGCCAGCTTACAAATGGATGTTTACAGATAATTTAAGAACAAAGTATACGAAAAGTAAAGTGAAAGCAATGATAACTTTAGGAGTTCCATATACTGATTTGGAATACAAAAATGCTCTTGAGGATTTGAAAGTTCAAGCAATTAAAATTGCAAATGAATTAAACGAGCAATTAGAAAACCCAATTGTTGAAATAAATAAAGATAAAGAAATAATAGCGCTTATTGCTTACTTACAAAGATTAGGAACTGATATTAAAACTAACTAAAATGTTAAAATTTATAAAACACCATATGGAAACGATAATTGGTATAGAAATATACCCAATTATTTCATTAACAATTTTCTTTTTCTTTTTCATAGGAATTATCTATTGGGTAATGAAGATGGATAAAAAACAGATAAAAGAAATTTGTAATTTACCTTTAGAAGAATAGAATATTATGAAATTAAAAAACCTTTTAACAGGCGTAATTATGATGCCTTCAATTAGCTTATTTGCAGCAGAAATAAATCCTGCTGACCAAATGGATTCAATGATTTACTTTGCATTTTTCATCATTATTGTTATCATAGTTTTAGTGATTCTTGGAAACTATAAATATAAGAGAAATAATATTTTTTTGGTAGGTAATTATAAATTTGTAAAGCAGAAAAATAATTTGACAGAAAGGATTTCTTTTGCAATATTATCTTCAATATTATTACTACTTTTTATATTTTACCTTGTTATGGATATGGGTTGGATCATAATAAGCGTTTGGGCTACATTTTCATTCTTTATCTTGTACACTTTATATAGTGTTTTGTTATCAGCAAAAGAAATATTAAACCAAATAAATATAAGAGGTAAGCCTACTTCTGATAAATCAGAATTGCTAAATTTAATTGTAGTAAGTACTATTTTATTAGGGGTAACTTATTTACTAATTGAGGATTTATATATTGTTCTTTTTCTGATTATAACTTTCATAATTTCACATCACCTTCTAACATCTTATTTCAAATTTACTCAAACTGATAATTTATCATGTGAAACTAAGAAAATGGTAATACAAAAAAATCAAGATGAAGATGTTTTACTCGATCATGACTATGATGGGATAAAAGAGTTGGATAATGACCTTCCTTCATGGTGGTTGTATGGTTTTTATGGATGTATTCTTTTTGCATTGTTTTACTTGTATGATTACCATATTGCAGAAACTAGTCCCTTGCAAGCTGAGGAATATGAAATTGAAATTAAGAGTGCAAATAATGAAATAGCAATGAATGTTAACCCTATTGAGGTTATTCGATTAGAGGATGAAGAGTCAATTGCTAATGGAGCTCAAATTTACTCCAATAATTGTATGCCTTGCCACCTTGAAAATGGGGGAGGATCAATAGGGCCTAATTTAACAGATGAATATTGGATACATGGTGGTAGTTTTGAATCTATAGTAAAAGTAGTGAATGATGGTGTTTTAGATAAAGGAATGATTGCTTGGAAAACCGTTTTAAATCCGAGTCAAATTAATGAGGTTTCATCTTATTTGTTAACCTTACCCAATGTAGAGGGAAAAGACCCACAGGGAGAACTTTATATTGTTAAGCAATAGTGTAAATGGATGAAGAACATTCTTTCAGGGATAGTATTACTACTGTTAATGAAAAAGGGGGGAGAAATTGGTTATATCCAATAAAACCAAAAGGGAGCTATTATAATAAAAGAAAGGTAGTTAACGCAATATTATTAATTTGCCTTTTCATAGGTCCTTTTATCAAGGTTGGAGGGCAGCCTTTTTTCTTATTTAATTTTTTAGAACGAAAGTTTATTCTCTTTGGTGTAGTATTCTGGCCACAAGATTTTAGTTTATTTGTTTTAGCAATGATTACTGCTATCGTTTTTGTAGTCCTTTTTACTGTTATTTTCGGCAGGATTTGGTGTGGATGGATATGTCCTCAAACTATTTTTATGGAAATGGTATTTCGTAGAATAGAATACTGGATTGAAGGAGATTCAAGGAAACAAAAAAAGCTAAACAACCAACAATGGGGTACTGAAAAAATAAGAAAGAAAGGATTAAAATTCTTTGCCTTTTACTTGATTTCTTTTCTTATTGCGAATGTGTTTTTGGCTTATATTATTGGTAGTGATGCTCTGCTTGAAATTATTACTGATCATCCTAAAAATCATGTTAATGGTTTAATATCAATCTTTATTTTTTCGAGTATTTTTTATTGGGTTTTTGCATGGTTTAGGGAGCAGGTATGTATCATTGCTTGTCCTTATGGTAGATTGCAAGGGGTGATGATAGATAAAAATACTATTGTAGTTGCTTATGACTATATAAGAGGAGAAAAAAGAGGAAGGTTAAATAGAAAAGAAAAGGAAAGAATTCTTGGTGATTGTGTGGATTGCAATCAATGTGTGGAGGTATGCCCTACTGGAATTGATATAAGGAATGGAACACAATTGGAATGCATTAATTGTACTGCTTGTATGGATGTTTGTGATAATGTTATGGAAAAAACACAATTCCCTAAAGGATTAATTAGCTATACCTCTGAAAAAAATATAAAAAACGGAGAAACTAAAATATTTAATAATAGAGTAAAAGCATATTCTCTAGTGCTTTCTTTATTAGTTTCTCTATTGGTTTTTTTCATGTTTAACAGAACAGCTATTGATACAACTATCTTAAGGGCTAAAGGTCAGATATATCAGGAACAGGAACTTACCGTTAGTAATTTATATACCTTTAACCTGGTAAATAAAACTATGTTTAAAGCAGAGGTTAATTTTAAAATTCTGTCTCATAAAGGTGAAATTGAATACATTGGACCAAAAGAAATAGTTGTCAATCAGCAGGACATCTATAAAGGAACTATGTTTATCTATTTACTTACAGATCAGCTTAGTTCAGTAAAACAGGAGTTAACTATTGGTGTGTATAAGGGAAATGAGCTAATTGAAGAAGTGGAAACTAATTTTTTAGGACCAAATAAAAATTATTAAATATGAAATTTAACTGGGGACATAAAATAATATTAACTTTTGCAGCATTCTTTGTACTTATGGGTACGCTTATCTTTAAAAGTATTAATACTGATTTCCAACTTGTAGCTCCGAATTATTACGAAAAGGAGATTGCCTATCAACAAAGAATAGATGCAATAAATAGAGCTAGTAATATTGGATTAGAAATTATTGTTACCCCAGGTAATTATTTGAAAATTAGCTCAGATGAAGCCATTAGTAATGGCGTTCTTTACTTTTATTGCCCTTTTGATAATTCAGCTGACTTTCAAGTAGGGTTAAACCTTAAAGATAAAGAGCAAGTTTTAAATATTCAAAATATTAAAAAAGGTAAATGGGAAGTAGAAGTAGTATTTCTTAAGAATGACTTACTTCATGTTGTAAAAAAAATAATCATACTATGATAGAAGCCTTTTTCCTAGGTTTGTTAGGAAGTTTACATTGTATTGGTATGTGTGGTCCTATTGCAGTTTCTTTGCCCAGTTCCACAAGGAATAATCAGTTCCTTAAAGCCATAGAATATAATCTGGGTAGAATTCTTGCTTATGGTTTTTTAGGACTTGTTTTTGGTCTTTTTGGACAAGGGTTAAACATTAGTGGTATTCAACAGTGGGTTGCTGTTATAATGGGGGTGCTATTAATTACTTCTGTATTTCTTCCAAAGCTTTTAAAGGTAAAATCTTTTTTAACACAACCCTTATTATTTTTCTATACAGGAGTTAAAAATAAATTATCCTATTTATTCAAATCTAAATCAAGATTTAAGCACTTTGGTATTGGTTTTGTAAATGGATTTTTACCCTGCGGATTAGTTTATATAGTAATAATTGGCGCATTGCTTTCCCATTCCGTTTTTGATGCGATTATTTACATGATTTTCTTTGGTATTGGTACTTCTCCAGCTTTAATTATTCTGATTTTCTCTTCTAGGTTTATTAGCAAAGAGTTGAAACAAAAAATAACTAAATTTATTCCTGCCTTTATTGTTGTATTAGGGTTTTTATTTGTTTTAAGAGGATTAGGTTTAGGAATTCCATATTTAAGTCCTCCAACTGAAGTGCTTAAGCCAAAACCTTCAATAGAAAATTGCCATTAAGTTAATTAATAAACATGATATATGTCAGGTTCTCATTGTTTAAGCCTCTCTAGTTTTGTAATGTGCTTTCACAAATATTATTGATGTATGCCACTTCATTAAAAGGTATTAATAATAGAATATATGTTAGCTAGTTGGACTTAAAAAACGAATTAAATAAAAAAACTATGATAAATAAAACAGTAGCACAAATTGTTGCATCTGACATGAGAACAGCAACAATATTTAAAAAGTATGGGATAGATTTCTGTTGCGGAGGGGGAATGCCAGTAGCAGAAGCCTGTAAAGGAAAAGATGTTGAAGCTTCAACAATACTTTATGAAATTGATAATTTAGATAAAGGCAAGGCTGATACTGACTATAATAATATGGAGTTAGATGTATTGGTAAAATATATTTTAAAAACTCATCATTCTTATGTTTCAGAAGCAGCTCCAATTATCTTACAATTTGCTGATAAGGTTGCCAAAGTTCATGGGGAGTCAAATCCTGAAAACATTGAAATTGCAAAATTATTCAGAGAAGTAAAACTGGAGCTAGAACAACACATGAGTAAAGAGGAGGGGATATTATTTCCTCATATTGTTAACTTGGCCATTGCTAATCGAAAAGGAGAAAGTATTTCAGTTCCTTTTGGATCAGTTAAGGATCCTATTAAAATGATGGAACACGAACATGATAGTGCTGGAGATATATTTAAGGAAATTGAAAGATTAAGTAATAACTTTACTCCTCCTTCTCATGGATGCAACACTTATAGAGCGCTCTATCATCATCTAAAAGAGTTTCAAGATGATTTACATATTCATATTCATTTAGAGAATAATATTCTTTTCCCAAAATCTATAGAAATGGAAAAAAACAGTTAATTATTTTCTTCTGTCGCATAAAAAAATGCCTAGTTCCTTTTTATTCTTGGAACTAGGTATTTTTATGGAGTAAATATAAAGTTGAGGATTATGAGAAAAACCCCTCTAATCTGAAAATAACATTTGTAGTATCTGTAATTATTACTTTATGAGTTTCGGATTAACACTTATAATAAAATAAGTCCAATTATTAACCCCCTCAATTTCACCTCCTTTTAAGTTAATCATACTTTCTGTTGCATTGTAAATGGAATGTCCAAAGCTAAATTTTATATCTTCATTAAATGCGTAGGAGAGTGACATATCAATCTCATTACCTAAATTCCCATCTAGATTATTATCCATTTCAGTATCTGCACTAAAGAGATGGTATACTGCATTTAATTTAGCTTTCTTTAAACTATATCCTAATGAGAAATACATATCGTTT
>Ga0257121_1002971_pt1 | contig 11442 bp, 9 predicted proteins | sample SI106_100metaG_FD_190180 | JGI IMG/M metagenome (GOLD analysis project Ga0257121, IMG submission 190180) | Marine microbial communities from Saanich Inlet, British Columbia, Canada - SI106_100 | ecosystem: Environmental > Aquatic > Marine > Inlet | place: Canada: British Columbia | collected... | reverse complement strand
ATGCAAGTTTGTATCATAATGATAAAATTTTTAGCGCAGTTTTTACTAAGAAAGAGGAGTTGTTAAATTGTAAATATGATTTAATTATTGTTGATTCATTTAGTACAAGAAGTATGAATGTAAAGTATCAAATTGCACCAAGAACAAATTATGTAGGAATGTTTGGTTTTTTTAATGGCCCTGAGGTTAATCGTGTTCTATTTAGTTTTAATAGAATGAATCAACTATTAGGTCAAATTCATAATGAAACTGAATTAAATGATATTGCAAAATGCACCATCACAATCTCAAAATCAGATAAAAGCATAATTGATGATTTAGACCTGCCTTCATTATACTTAGCTATTAGTCTTGGAGGAGAATGGCAGCACCGAACATATCAAAATTGGCAAAATATTATTACTAGAATTGTTGAGTTGAGTATTGATATAGCTATTGTTTTGGTTGGCTCAAAGAATGCTGAAGTGAAGGCAAGAGAGATTACAAAAATGTATTCTTCAGATAATATAATCAACTGTGTAAATAAATACTCATTTAATCAAACTGCAGAGATTATTAATAGAGCCAAGGTGTTTTTGTGTTGTGATGGAGGTCTAATGCATTCAGCTAATGCAGTTAACACTCCGATTATAGTAATGCTTGCAAGGTTATCTGCAAAAATGCAGTTAACTTCACCAATCAGTGCAGAAGTACTTTTTGATAAAAAAGATGTAAATAATATTATGGCTGAAGATTTTATAATAAGCTATAAAAAATTTGCTAAATTTGACTCTATCGATACTTAATCTTTTATTGTGTAGCCCATCTTTTACCTTTTAATGGGGACTACTTTAGGGGTTTCCCATTTAGACTGTTTTTCTGATAATTTAATATATCTGTAAAAGGTTCCTTCAAAGTTTCCAAAGGCAATTACTAGTCCAGCTCCACCATCTAAAAAACCTAACTTAAAGACATAGTGTTTTATAAATGACCAAAGGCCATGTATAAAAGCTTTGAAAACAGTGCCTTGAATTCCCTTGTCTTCAAGTTTTTTGGCGCCTAAGGTAGAATACCTATTTGCTTTATAAATAATTTCTTCAGTATTTTTAAAAGGAAATTGCCATATAAAGTTTTTTAAATGTCCAATTTCCTTATTACTGTTACTAGTGTAACCTTCATGAACTTGCTCATTTGTATAGCTCATTTTCCCAGATTTGAATAGCTGAGGCTGTCTGTAATTTGGAAACCAACCCGAATACTTAATCCATCTACCCATAAAAAAATTTTTTCGAGGGATATGGTAAATATCTAGAGGCGCGTTAAGCAGTAAAGACAAAATTTCATCTTTAACTTTTTCAGTGCATCTTTCATCAGAATCGAGACTTAAGATCCAATCATGTGAGCAATGAGAAATTGCTTGATTTCTTAAATCTCCATAACCATTGAAGGGGACATGAATAACTTTGGCACCTAAACCTTCAGCAATTTCTGACGTTCCATCATCACTGTGAGAATCTATTAATATAATTTCATCAGCCCATAAGATACTATTAATGCAATCCCTTATTTTATCGGCTTCATTATAGGCAATAATATAAGCTGAAATTTTCATAGATTCTAATGTAGCTGAAATATATGGTTAAATGTTACCCAATTATTTAAAGTTTAGATTGGGTAAATGCGAATAAGTTTAATAGTAACCACTTACAATAGACCAGAAGCATTATCTTTGGTTTTTAAAAGCATTGAAAATCAAGTTATTAAACCACTAGAAGTAATTGTTGCAGATGATGGAAGTGATGAAAGAACACATAAGATTGTAAAAGAATTTAGAGATAAATTAAGTTTTAAGATTATTCATTCATTTCAAAAGGATAAAGGCTTTAGGGCATCAAAATCTAGAAATAAAGCTATTGCAAAAGCGAATGGTGATTACATAATTCTCATTGATGGAGATATGATTCTTCAGAATCGATTCATACAAGACCACTCTAGAAATGCAATACCAGGTTTTTTTATTCAAGGATCTAGAGTTCTTTTATCGGAAATTCAATCAAAAATCATTTTAAGAAAAAGAAAGATATATATTAGCATGTTTTCATTGGGCCTTAAAAATAGAAAAAATTCAATTCATTCAAATATCTTATCTCATCTGTTCTCAAATGAGAGTGGCCATCTGCGAGGTATTAAAACATGTAACTTGGCATTTTATAAAGAGGATTGTATACGCATTAATGGCTTTAATAATGATTTCAAAGGGTGGGGAAGGGAAGATAGTGATTTTGCATCAAGGCTAATAAATATTGGAATCAAGCGCAAATCACTAAAATTTAATGCTATTCAATACCATCTCTGGCATAAAGAGAACAATAGAAAGTCATTGGCTACTAATGATGCAATTTTACAGAAAACAATTAATAATAAGCTTACATGGTGTGATAACGGAATTGATAGGTATTTATGAATCCAATAATTTTTTTAAAATAAGATTATAGTTCAGCTTAAGGTAAGGCCAATTTTATTAATTTAGTCAGTAATAAAATAAGTTTCGAATTAATCAAACTATATATACAAAAAGATTTTTAGAGTTTAGTAATGAAAAATAAAATAATTAAGGCATTTCTTTTAAAAGTTTTAACTAATAAAAAAAAAGTTAATTTCGATATAAAGAAATCAAAAAAAGTTTTAATTCTTAAATACGACAGAATTGGAGATATGATTGTGACTACTCCTATATTTAGAGAATTGAAGAAAGCTTATCCTAGTATTAGAATTTCTGTTCTTGCTAGTCAAATTAATAAAGATGTTGTTAGGAACAACCCATATATTGATGAGATTCATACTAATTATAAGAATAGTATCATTAGTGATTTGCCTACTCTTTTAAGATTAAGAAAAAAATGCTTTGACGTATGTATTGAGTTAGAGCACTCGGTTATTCCACATGCAATTTTTAGATTAAAAATAATTAATCCAAAAAAAATTATCTCAATTCATAAAGATGGAAGATATGGTGTGAAAGGGAGTGAAATTAAATTATATGATTACTTTACAGAAATAGATAAAAATAATCATTTTGGTAAAATTTGGCTTGATACTTTGTCATTTTTCGAAATTAAACCTAATTCTACTAAGTATGATTTTTTTCTTAGCAAAATTGAAACTGATAGAGCAAAAAAATTTATTGATGATTTAGACAAGAAAATAAAAATAGGAATTAATACTCAAGGCTCCTTTCCAGAGAAAAGTATAAAGAATAAAGAGCTAAGTGAGATATGTACTGGTTTATATAATTATTTTAGTAATATACAAATTGTAATTCTAACTACTCCAAGTCAGCAAGTTGAAAAAAATCATTTTATTGCGAAACTTGGATGTGATTATGTTAAATGTTCATATCCAACCCAAACTATAAATGATGCCGCGGCTTTAATTCAAAAACTAGATGTTATTATTTCTCCTGATACCTCAATTGTTCATATAGCAGCTTCTTTTGATATTCCTACAATCTCAATTCATGAGAACAATAAAGATAGTTATCGTTTATGGGCTCCAACCTCATCACTAAATAAAACTATTTTTGCGGAAAGTACATACGGCATAGTGAATTATAGTGTTCATGATGTTATAAAATCTACAGTAGAGTTAATTGAAAAGATCGAGTTAAAAAAATGAAGATAATGGGAACTAAATATTGTGGTCATGACAGTGCGATTTGTGTTCTGGATACATCACAAAAAACAATATTTGCAATGAGCACTGAAAGAGTAACAAGAATAAAGCATGACTCAATTGACATTACTCCAATTCTTGAGACTTATGACTTTGGAAATATTGATTATGTATCACATTCTTATAGTGATTTTGAGGACAAAGGCCATGATGGTGAATTGCGAGAAAAGATGACTTTTAATAAAGATATTGAAAAGGCGCTTAGAAAAATTATAAAACCAACCTACGCTTCAGATTTAGGAATTACAAGAGCTAAGAAAAATCAACTAATATTTAAAACTATATTTACAAATTTTGCTGCGGTTAAACAATACTACAACGCAAAGATTAAAAGGGCTTTAGTTCATGAAACACCTGAAGGAAATAAGAGAGCATTTACAGATTATATTAAGAAAAATTTAGCTCTAAATAACATGATACCAAAAGATGTTTTTTTCTTTGATCATCATTTGTGTCATGCAATTCCATCATATTATTTGTCACCATTTAATGGACAAGAGGCTTTGTCTCTAACTATTGATGGCCAGGGCGATGGGTATTTTAGTAAATTATTTTATTTTAACGGGCAAGATAAATATGAACTTGTTGGTAAATCTTCGGCTGATTTTCTTGGCGAAGATGATAAGTTTTTATCAATTGGTCGTTTATATAATTACTTTACTAGCGCTATGGATTTGAGACCAAATAGTGATGAGGGTAAAGTTGAGGCTCTAGCTGCATATGGCACTTCAGATGAAAAAATGTATAAGAGCCTTATTAGTGCAACTAGTATTGACCAAAGTTTATTAACTATAAACTTTGATATTAAAATGATTATGCAGTTTTATGATATTTCTTGGCTAAAAAGCCAAAGGGCACGTGTTGGCGATGAAAATTTTTGTGCCACTATACAAAAATATCTTGAGGATATTATGGTTGATTATCTTAATGCAGCTTATAAAAAATATCCTACCAATAATCTTTGCCTATCTGGTGGTGTTGCTGCAAATATTATTATGAGTCTTGCAATATATGAAAAGACAAACTTTAAAAATATTTATGTCTATCCAGCTATGGCAGATGACGGTTTAGCAATTGGGAGTGCCATTCTAACCGCATTAAGTCTCAATGAAGATATAATCTGGTTGAAAGATATCCCAATGCCATATTTTGGAGACTCATATAACCATACTCAGGTTAAAAATACCCTTGATGAGTTTGAAAGTATCACTTATGATGATTTAAGAGAAAATTGGCCCAAAGAAGCTGCAATATCAGTCTCAAAAGGGAAAATCTGCGCTCTTTTTCATGGCTCAATGGAGTTTGGGCCAAGGGCGTTGGGAAATCGCTCTATTGTGGCAAGCCCCATGTTTGAAAATACAAGACAAAAAATAAACTCAACTGTGAAGAGAAGACCATCCTATCAGCCTTTTTGTCCTTCAATTCTTGAAGAAGAAAGGGAAAGGCTCTTTGATGATAGTTTTTCGCATAAACATATGGCAATTGCTTTTAGAATGAAAGAGAAGTTTTTAAAAGATTTGCCTTGTGCGGCTCATATTGATGGCACTGCAAGACCTCAATTTGTTGAAGAAGTTGATAATCCAGATTATTTTAGGTTTTTGAAAGAGTTAAAGTTAATTACTGGATACGGAGTCAGTTTAAACACTTCATTTAATTTACATGGAAGGACAATAGTACGAACTCCCAAAGATGCTATAGTGGATTTTATTGACTGTAATATTGATGAGTTGTTTATTGAGGGCTTTAGAGTAAAAAGAAAATAAGTTATGAAGATTAGTGCATTTACATTTATTAAAAATGGTGAAATATTAGGCTATCCATTTATTCAATCCATTAAATCTGTTCTACCAATCGTAGACGAGTTTGTAGTCAATGTGGGCGAGAGTGAAGATAATACACTAGCACAAATTCAATCAATTAATAATTCAAAAATTAGAATTATTAAATCAAAATGGAACGATCATATGAAAGATAAAGGCTATGTTTATGGGCAACAAAAAATGATTGCTCATTTTAATTGTTGCTATGATTGGGCTTTTTATGTAGAGGCAGATGAAATTTATCATGAGGATGATTTAATTAAAATTAAATCTGCTATGCAAGATAATATTATGGATAGCGATGTAGAGGCTCTTGCTTTTAATTTTCTTCATTTTTATGGTAATGCAAATAGTTATTTAGATTCACCAGGGTGGTATCGATCTGAAGCTAGAATTATTAAGAATTCAATAAGAACTTATTCTCCTGATGGATTATTTTGGGTTGTTTTAGATAACAATAAAAATGGTCGTTATCCTAGGGCAAAAATAATTGATGCATATTGTTATCATTATGGATGGGTTAGGACTGAGGAGGAAATGAATCTGAAAAGTAGTAAAGTGCAGAAATACTGGGATAAAGTTCCAACAAAAATTGATTACGGTCAAATGGACCAATCAATTATAAAAAAATTTGAAGGAACACACCCTAAAGTAGTAAAAAGTTGGCTTCCAAAGGATAGTGGACTTTATAGGGTAGATGAAAATTATCAACTGACTAATAAACAAAAGAAGCACCAGTTTATGATTAAGATTGAAAAATTATTAGGGCTTGAACTTAGTAAGAAGCATTACCAATTAATCAAATGAGAATCTTAATAGAGTTGCCGACTTGGCTTGGCGACACTGTAATGGCGACACCAGCTATTGAAAATTTGATTCAATCCCATAGCGAAGCAGAAGTAATTTTAGTTGGGTCAGAGGTTTCAATTGAGGTTCTAAAAAACCATCCTAACATCACTAAAACTTATGTTTTAGATAAAAAATATTCATCTATATTTTTTTTATCAAGGAATCTTGGAAAATTTGACAAATTTTTCACATTTAGAAATTCTTTTCGTTCTAATTTGTTGAAATTATTTATTAACAGCAAACAAAAGTTTATATATAAAAAAAATAACTTTAAAGAATTTCATCAAGTGGAAAAATATACGAAATTTATTAATAATTCTCTAAAAATTGAGCTTTCAATTGGACCTTTAGTAATTCACTCTAGTGAATCATTTGGAGAAAATCTCTACTCAGAAGACAAAAGAAAACTAATACTTGGTATTAATCCAGGCTCATCATATGGTAATGCAAAGCGCTGGTATCCTGAAGAGTATTCTGAGGTTATTGCTGCTTTGTGTAATAAATATGACATTATTATTCTGGGTGGCGCTGGCGAAAAAGACATTGCAATGGATATTCAAAGGTTGATAGTGAAAAAAGGCGTAAATAATTATAAGAACCTTGCTGGAAAGATTAGTATTTCTGAACTAATTAATTATATATCTAATTTGGATCTTTTTATTACTGGAGATAGTGGACCTATGCATATAGCAGCAAATTATAAGATTCCAACTATTTCAATATTTGGTCCAACAAGATCTGATGAGACTTCACAATGGAAAAATGATAAAGACATTATTATAAAAAAAAATCTTCCATGTCAGCCTTGCATGAAAAGAGTATGCCCTCTAAAGCATCATGACTGCATGAGACTTATAAAAGCTAAAGATGTAATATATGAGATTCAATCACTTAGTTTGTAAGCGCATGATCTATTAAATGGCAGAGGGTATGTCCGATCAAGATATGCATTTCCTGGATACGCGGTGTATCATTAGAGGGAACTAAAATATTCACATCACATATTGAGTTCATTTTGCCGCCATCCTTTCCACTAAAGCCAATAATATTGCAGCCTGTATTTTTTGCAAGTTTAATTCCTTTTATAACGTTCTTACTCGTTCCTCCAGTACTAAGACCTATAACAACATCTTCTGGATTCGCTAGAGCTTCGATTTGTCGTGAAAAAATATCTTCATAGCCGTAATCATTTCCAATGGCTGTCAATATAGATGTATCTGTAGTTAATGCAATCGCAGCAAGTCCATGGCGTTCAATGATATACCTTCCGACTAATTCTGCTGCAATATGCTGTGCATCAGCAGCACTCCCTCCATTACCAAATAAAATAATTTTTCCATTGTTCTTAAGTGTTGTAATGCATATTTTTGCAGCAATTTCAATATCATCAGATAAATTATCCATTGACATTTGACTAGTCTTAATATGATTTTGAAATTCTGTTTTAATGATCGAATTCATTTTTGTTTATTTTTTTTAATTCTATTAATTATATTAGTCGAGCTTCTACCTTCAATAAATTCAACTAAAACCAACTCTTCAACTAAATCCTCGCCAACAATATCCTTACCACTATAGTCTGATCCTTTGACTAAGATATTAGGTTTAATTTTTTTTATCAAATTATAAGGCGTTTCTTCTTCAAAAATAACCACATAATCTACTGCTTCGAGTGCTGCTAATATATACGCTCTATCATTTTGAATATTAATTGGACGATCATCACCTTTTAATGAAGTCACAGACTTGTCTGAGTTGAGGCCTAGGATTAAAATATCACCTAAACTTTTGGCAGTTTCAAGATATTTTATGTGACCAAAATGAATAATATCAAAGCAACCATTCGTAAAAACAATCTTTCTATTTTTTATTCGACTCTCATTACAAATTTTAGATATTTCTTCAAAAGTTTTAATATGCTTATCACTTGTAGATTTATTGAGGCTTGTCTCATGTTCAATAATTTCATTAATGGTTGCCGTTGCACTGCCTATTTTACTTACAACAACACCAGCAGCTAAATTTGAAAACTCTACTGCATCATCAATTTTTGTATTTAAAGCTAATGCATAACCAAGAGATGATAGAACTGTATCACCAGCTCCAGTGACATCAAAAACTTCTCTAGTAATTGTAGGCTTTACTCTTAATTCTTCATCATATATTGCAATGCCTTGCTCACTCATAGTAATTAAGGAAATTTTCAAGTCTAAATCATTTTTAAGTTTTTTCGCAGCAGTAAGAAGTGTTTTTTTATCCTTTATATTGATTTTTGTAATTTCAGATGCTTCTTTTTTATTTGGGGTGAGTAAAAATGCGCCTGAATATTTTGAATAATCATTACCTTTTGGGTCAACTAATACTTTTATTCCAGCGGTATTTGCTAGTTCAATTATAGCTCTAGTAACCTTTCTAGTAAGGACACCTTTTCCATAATCTGATAAGAGTATTATTTCGTATAGCTTAATAGCTTTTGTTAAATTATTTATAAGTTTTTCTTCTGATCGATGTTCTATGTCATCTGTACTTTCAAGGTCGTATCTGACCACTTGCTGCTGAGCTGCAATAATTCTTGTTTTTTTAGATAAAATGCGATTTTTTTGTTTAATTAAATTTTGAGTATTTACCCCAATCTTGCTTAATAGCTGAAGAATATCTGATGAGGCTATGCAATCTCCAATTACGCTAAATATATCAACTTGAGCACCTAATTTTTTTAAGTTATTTACTACATTTCCAGCACCACCAAGAACCTCATTATCTTGATTGATATTAATTATCGGCACAGGGGCCTCTGGAGAAATTTTTTCGGATGAGCCCCAAAGATATTGATCAATCATTAAGTCACCCACTACTAGAATTTTTGGTGATTTACTGTTATCAAAATTTATCATGAATTTTCAGTGCCATGAAGTCTTTTAATATCTTGAATATAGTTACTTATACCTTCTTCCAATGAGACTATAGGATCGAAGTCTAAATTAGTTTTTGAAGATGAAATATCTGCTTGTGTATGCATTTGATACCCATCATAAGGATTTGGAAAGTACTCAGTTTGATAATTTGTACCAAGTTCTTTTTGCAATATATCAGCAATTTCCTGAAAGCTTCTTGGATTTCCTGATCCTACATTGTAGACACCATTTTTCTTTGGAGTACATGCTTTAATATTCGCTTGAATTACATCATCAATATAAATAAAGTCTCTAAATATGCTATCTGAACCTTCAAAAAGTCTAGGTGGATTTCCGTTAAGAATCTGATGCCCTAACTGAATGACCATCGAAGAGGTATTTTTTTTATAATACTCTCGAGGACCGTATACATTAAAGTATCTCAGCCCTACAATTACTATGTCTGTATTTTTTACAGCGAAATCCTTTGCAATTTGATCCATCATAAGCTTACTAAATCCATATGGATTTTCTGGATTTTCAGACCCTTCGATTTGAGGCGAAGGAAGACTCCCATAGGTAGCAGCCGAACTTGCATAGATTATAGTCGCCTTGTCCTTTTTAGCTAATTTAAGCAAACTATAGAAGGAGTTGATATTTGTCTGCATAATTATGTTCTGGTCATAAACTCTTGTATCTGAGATTGCAGCTAGATGGAAAATGTAATCAAATTTGTAGTTAGATAATAAATTTAAGTCACTTTGAGTATTGATATTGCCACAAATTATTGTTCCCTTAAATCCAATTAAATTTTTATAGTGACCAAAACTTTTAAGATTGCCATTTGAGAATAAAGATTCACTTCGAAAGCAATCGAAAACAATGATATTTGAATTAGGGAAGTTTGCTTGAAAATAAAACGCTAAATTACTACCAATGAAACCTGCGCCACCAGTAATTAAAATGCTTTTATTGTTAAAATCAATATTCTTATTAGACATATAATTTTTATTTTTGAAATGCTTAATTTGATTTTAATATAAAGCACAGTTGAGTGATAAGCTTAATTAAATCAAGTTTTAAGTATAATTATTTTTTAAGGTGTTTAAGATTTCATTTTGCCATAAGTAAAAATTATTGATCATTTTAAGGCGTTTTTAGATAATTTAAAAATATGAAAATTATTCCAGTAATTCTTTCAGGGGGTTCAGGAAATCGGCTTTGGCCTCTTTCTAGGGCTCAGTTTCCAAAGCAATATTTATCCTTGGTAGGAAAAAACTCTATGTTGCAAGAAACTATCCTTCGTTTGGACGGCATAAAAAATTGTCACAGCCTTTTATTGTATGTAATGAAGATCATCGTTTTATTGTTGCAGAACAATTAAAGCAAATTGGAATTTCCGATGCTACGATAATTCTTGAGCCAATTTCCAGAAATACTGCACCTGCTGTCATTGCTTCAGCAGTTAGATCATCTCAAATGAAAAATAGTGAAGATGATATATTGTTAATACTTTCTGCGGATCATTTTATTCAAGATAAAAAAGCTTTTTATCAATCCATGGGCGTAGCTTTAATTTATGCAGAAAAAGGGAAAATAGTTACTTTTGGGATTGTTCCAAATAATGCTAACACTGGATATGGATATATCCAAGCTGAAATCAATTCAGATGCATACAATTCTTCTGTGATGAATGTAAAGTATTTTAAAGAAAAGCCTGATAAAAAATTAGCTGAGGCTTATTTGTTAGAAAATGACAAATCAAGAGATAACAATCTACCTTTAAGTTGGTATTGGAATAGTGGAATGTTTGTATGTAAAGCAAGAACCTTAATTGATGAGTCTTCTGTTTACGCTAGTGAAATATTAAGTAAAGTTAGAAGCTCTGTAGAAAATGCTATTTATGATCTTGATTTTATTCGTCTTGAACAAAAAACTTTTGCTTTAAGCCCAAATATTTCAATTGACTATGCTCTGATGGAAAAAAGTAAAAAAGTTATTGTTGTTCCAATGGATGCAAAGTGGAGTGATGTTGGTTCTTGGTCAAATTTATATGATATTGGAAAGAAAGATAGAAGTAATAACATAATAAATGGCGATGTAGTTAGTATAGACACGACTGATTCATATATTAATGCTTCTAATCATTTGGTAGCAACTATAGGCAT
>Ga0257121_1002963_pt1 | contig 11454 bp, 10 predicted proteins | sample SI106_100metaG_FD_190180 | JGI IMG/M metagenome (GOLD analysis project Ga0257121, IMG submission 190180) | Marine microbial communities from Saanich Inlet, British Columbia, Canada - SI106_100 | ecosystem: Environmental > Aquatic > Marine > Inlet | place: Canada: British Columbia | collected... | reverse complement strand
TAATGGCCTTTATCTTGGCGCAGAAAAAGGGACTATTAAGAATGTAGTAGGGTATGACATACCTTTTATTGAGCCACCAAATCCTGATTTTATTATCGAGAACAACTCAACAAAGGCTGATTTTCTATCAAAAATTAATAAATTCAAATCTGTTGAGTTATTTAATAAAACTTTTTAATTAATGTTTTTTTTATTAATTCTTATTTTTTGCTTATTTGCCATTCTTGAGCTTTTTATTTATCTTTTTGTTAATTATTTTAAAAAAGAATTTCAGTGGTTAATTACTAGAGATGATGAATCTCCAAAATTTAATGAACTTGCGTTAGATAATTTTATTTCTAGTTCTTATGACCCCATTTTAGGATGGGTTAGAAAGCCAAATAGTATGGGTGTAGAAAAAGGAGAAAAAGGAGAAATAAAATACTTTATTGATTCAAATGGCTCTAGACGTATCGAAGATAATGAAGAGTCAATAATTGCTAGTTTTGGTGACTCTTATACTTTTTGCCGACAAGTTGAAGATTTTGAAACTTGGCAGTATTTTTTGAGCAAGAAAATACATAAAAAAGTTTTAAATTTTGGAGTGGGTAACTATGGAATTGATCAGGCGCTTATTCGTTACAATCAAGTCAAACTAGATAATTCAATAAAGATTGTCATAATGGGTGTAGTCCCTGAGACTATATGCAGAATACATTCTTATTGGAAACATTATTTAGAATTTGGAAATACATTTGCTTTTAAGCCAAGATATAAAATTGAAAATGGAAAGCTTAGGCTATTAAATAATCCAATGAGCAATAAAAATGATTTTTCTTCTCTTAAAGAAAAACTTCATATGATTCAAGATTCAGACGATTTTTATAATACTAAATTTAAGAAATATCAATTTAGATTTCCGTATTTACTAAGTTTCATTAGAAATTTCAATAGAAATTTGATTCTTTTTTTCTATCTGTTTAGAGTCAAAATATATAAATTTTTTAATATATTTTCTGAGCAATTTGATTCCAAGGCTTTTGGATTTGTAATGAAGCAAAATATATTCGATTCTCACCAAATGTACCAACAGAAAGATAAATTGGAGCTATTTAAATCTATCTTGCTTAAATTCAATGCTGATTCAAAAAATAACAATCATAAGCCTTGTTTATTAATCATTCCACAGTTAAATGATTTAAGAATTATTAGTGAGTCTAGAGCTTCACCCTATAAATCTTTTTTTAATGAAATGCAAAATTATTTAGATGTTATAGATTTGACTGAAGATATGCTTAATGAGGATTATCAAAGTATGTATATTGATGATGTTTATGGCGGTCATCTATCAAAGAAAGGAAATATCTTTGTATCTAGGCAGTTAAGTAAATATATATTAGATAAGGGTTTGTATTAACCTTATAATGATTTCTGTAAGATTTTTTTTAGAAATTTAATTTAAGACTAAAGGAAATACCAATGAAACAAAAATCAGTAGTAATTACTGGCGGTAATAGTGGAATCGGATTGAAAATTACTGAAGCATTTATTGATGCAGGATATTTTGTAATTGTTGGAGCCAGAAGAGATTTAAACTTATCTGAAAAGTTTGGTAAAAATTTGAAATTTATTTCTGCAGATGTTACAAAAGAAAATGCACACACAAAACTAGTTAATGAAGCAATAAAGCAAGTAGGCCAACTTGATGTTTTTATAAATAATGCAGGCTTTTCAGAATGGAGACCCATTGAATATATTGATGATATTTTTTTAGATAAGATTTTAAGCACAAATCTTAAGGGGGCATTTTGGGGGTGCAAATCTGCTGCAAAAGTCATGAAAGAAGGGGCGTCAATCATAAATATTTCTAGTATTGCAGGCAAAAGAGGGAGTGTAAATAATTCAGCATATTGTGCTTCTAAATTTGGCATCAACGGATTAACTCAATCATTAGCCAAGGAGCTTGGCCCTTCTGGAGTAAGGGTGAATGCTTTATGCCCAGTTCTCGTCATGACTGAAGGCCTTAGTGAGGCTCTCGAAAACCCTTATTCTCCTGCCAATGGCAATGTAGATGGCTTTATTAATAGTTTTACTAAGTCTAATGCGGCTCTTGGAAGGTTGCCGCTAGGTGAAGAAATAGCAGCAATGTGTATTATGCTTGCATCAAAAAAAGCATCTGCAATAACTGGACAGTGTATTAATGTTGATTGTGGTGTTTTTCCTCAATAGGTTGAACTTGTAGTGAAAATTATTGCAGTCATCCCCGCACATCTTGCTTCAGTCAGATTTCCGAGAAAAATACTCCATAAAATACATGGTCTTCCTATGATTGAGCATGTGAGAAGAAGAGCTTTGTTGTCTCAAAAAATTTCGGATGTTTTTGTAGCAACCTGTGATGAAGAAATTGCAGATCTGGTTTCAAAAAATGGTGGAAATGTTATTATGACTGCAAAATCGCATAAAAATGGCACCACTAGAGTGTCAGAAGCAGTCCATAATATTGATTGTTCTCATGTTTTGCTTTTGCAGGGCGATGAACCATTATTGTTGCCAAGTGACATTGATCTTGTAGCTCAAGAAATAATTAACTCCCCTGATATAGATTCATGGAATGCTACTGGGCCAATCGATGATCCTGCAGAGTTGGATAGGCATTCATTCGTGAAATGTGCCGTATCGCATCTGAATTATATTATGTTATGTTTTAGAAGATCACCCTGCTATAGTGACTTAACTCATCAGCAGGTTTTTATTCGAAAAATACTTGGCATTATTGCTTATAGAAAGGAGTTTTTAATAAAGATTGCAGCCTTAGATGAATCAGCTCTAGAAAAGGCAGAATTTATTGAACAAATGAGGATTATAGAAAATAATTATAAGCTCAAATCAGTTCCATTTAATTCAAGTTTGCCCTCAGTCAACGAGCCAAACGAAGTAAACGTTGTACTTGATTTTATAAAAAAATCATCTTCACAACAAATAATACTATCAAAAACCTTAAATTCCTAAATAATAGAAAACACAATTAATGATAAATTACTTAAAAACTCGCATTAAATTGTGGGATATTGGACTTCATTCAATTTATGCTACGAAAAGTAAAAATTCACAAGTTTATGCCTTTGAAGCCTCTAAATTTTTTATTCAGACAAATGCTTTACTTATGTTTCCCATAAATGATATCAAGGAAGAAGTATTTATTATGATTGAAAGTAAAATGATATTAGCAAGTCTGGTAGTCTTTCTTTTTGACACTAATAAGATGGATATATTTCATGACAAGTAATGAATTGTTGAAATGGAATTGTTTTAGGATTAATTGACTAAATGTTTGGTTTTTTTAAAAAGATACTTTATCTATTGGGAGAAGATAAAAAGAAACTTCCTTTGCTAATTTTTCTTTTTATATGCGTCTCTATTCTAGACTTGGCTGGTCTTGGTCTGATTGGTCCTTATGTTGCAATGATAATGGATCCAAATTTAATGGGAGGGCTCATAGAAAAGATTTCATTAACCTTTGGGCTTCCAAATAATAGAAATTATTTACTAATTACAATAGGAATCTTATTATCTTTTATTTTCTTATTAAAGGCTATTTCGGCAATTTACATTAATTATAGGATCATAAGTTTTAGTCAAAATCAGCAGGTGCGCTTAAGATCGCATTTAATTCAAGTCTATCAATCACTACCTTATACTGAATATATCAGCCGCAATAGTTCGGAATATCTGTTCAGTATTCAGTCACTAGTTGCCCAATTTACAAATCAAGTTGTGTTAACTAGCCTAAGAACTGCTAGTGATATAATAGTTGCAACTGTAATTATTTCCTTTTTGGCAATAAATAATCTTCAAGTTCTAGTTCTGCTAGTTTTTTTGATCAGTAGCTTAATTGTTGTCTATGATAGGTTGTTTCGAAAGCACCTTAAAAGTTATGGAAAAATTTCCAATTCCTCCGCTACTTCTATGATTCAAGGAGTTCAAGAAGCAGTAGATGGTTTTAAAGAAATCAGAGTGCTTGGTAATGAAGGTTTTTTTCATCGTAAAGTAAAAGAAGGCGCCAAATCCTTTGCTAAATATAGTACCAAAGCTCAAGTCATTTCTAGTGCCCCGAGGTTTTTATTGGAGTTTTTAATGGTAAGTTTTATTGTTCTTCTAATAGCAATAATGATTTTTACTGGTAAGGATATGAAATTATTTTTCCCCACGCTTGCAATTTTTGGGGTTGCTGCTTTGAGACTTCTTCCAGCTGCAAATGTATTTTCAGCTAGTTTAACTCAACTTCGCTTTGGACAAGATAGTGTCTTTCGACTATACGATGACCTAAAAAAATTAGATGAATATTCTTATTCATCTGATTCAAAAAATATTACGACCACATACAATTCTTTTAAAAAACTTGAACTATTTAATGTAAGTTTTAAATACTCTGGTTCATCAATAAGTGCTCTGTCAAATATTTCATTAAGTATTGACTCAGGTCAATGCATTGGTTTAATGGGCTCTTCTGGTTCAGGAAAGACTACACTTATCGATCTATTACTAGGACTATTAGATTCTTACGAAGGTCAAATCTTATATAATGGAAAACCTCTTAATGAATCTTTACATAAATGGCGCTCTCAAATTGCTTATTTGCCTCAAGAGGTTTTTATTATTGACAATTCATTACGATGCAATATAGCATTAGGTATAGATGAAGATAAAATTGATGAAGCCCGGTTGTCTAGGGCGGTTCATCAGGCGAAAATAGATGAATTAGTTGACAATCTGCCTAATGGGCTAGACACTATTCTTGGTGAGGGCGGTATACGATTATCTGGAGGACAAAGACAAAGAGTGGCATTGGCTAGAGCCTTCTACTATAAAAGAGCTATTCTAATTATGGACGAGGCAACAAGTGCTTTAGATAATGAAACTGAGCATGAAATTGTTGAAGAGATTCGACAATTAAAGGGCGAAATGACTATTATTGTCATAGCCCATAGACTATCAACTTTACAGTACTGCGATAGTATTCATGAAATTAGAGATGGACAAATTATAAATTCTGGATCTTTTAATGAAATGTGTCAAAAATGATTTATATTATTATTAATTTGGAAAGAGAATGTTAAAAAATTCAACTATTCTACTTACTGGTGGAACTGGATCTTTTGGAAGTATTTTTGTTCCTATGACTTTATCAAAATATAATCCTAAAAAGATTATTATTTATTCTCGAGATGAGATGAAGCAGTGGGAGATGGCACAAAAATATCAGAATGATAATCGTGTTAAATTTTTGATTGGTGATGTAAGAGATAAAGAACATTTATCTAGATCTTTAATTGGGGTAGATTATATTATTCATGCTGCAGCAACTAAAATTGTACCTACTGCTGAATATAATCCACTTGAATGCGTTAAAACAAATATTAATGGAGCAGCTAACTTAATTGATGCCTCAATAGATCAAGGTGTAAAAAAAATCATTGCTCTATCTACAGATAAAGCTAGTAATCCAATAAATTTATATGGCGCAACAAAGTTAGCTTCTGATAAGCTGTTTATTGCTGCAAATGCCTATCCAAGCAATGTAAGCGGTCTTTTTTCAGTTGTGAGGTATGGTAATGTTATGGGATCGAGAGGTTCTATAATACCATTTTTTCTTTCATTAAAAAATTCCAAAGAATTTCCTATAACAGATCCGAATATGACTCGTTTTATGATAAGTTTAAATCAAGCTGTTGAGATTGTATGGAAAGCTTTTGAGGAGATGAAGGGTGGGGAGATATATGTTAAAAAGATCCCTTCAATTAAAATCACTGATATAGCTTGCGCAATCAATCCTAGAATCAAACAAAAAATTATTGGTATTCGTCCCGGAGAGAAAATACATGAGCAGATGATAGGTATTGAAGATGCGCCTCATACCTATGAGTTCGATGATTATTATAAAATTCTTCCAGCAATTTATGACTGGCACTTGGATCCTCTAAGAAATAAGCATGGGAAAAAAGTTCCAGATAATTTTATTTATTCTTCAGATAAAAATCATGATTGGATGTCAGTTAGTAACTTGAGACAATGGATTGCAAAAAATGAAGAGAAAATAGGTAAATTTTAGTTGATGGAGTTGATTTTAATTACTAGAAGCTCTGGCTTGCTGTTTGAAAATTAGGTATCTACCTCTTGTAAAAAATATTCTGTTTATTTGACAGAAACTAAATAATTTTTTTCTTAATCATACTACTACAAGTAAAATATATTTTGATTCTATTGGTTAAGTTGTTCTTAATCTAACTTAAATTAGAAAAAGGAGAAAGGCTTGTTAGAAAAAAACAAAAAAAAATCAATTAAATATTGGGATAAATCAGCAAAGAGCTGGAAGAATAAGGCGTATAGTCCTGATGGAAATTTTACAATTTTCCCTTCCTCTCAGATTAGAAATGAAATTGTAATTAAAGATTTAATTGCATCTAAAAATTTTAGTAGTAGAATTCTTGATATTGGTTGTGCGGACGGAAGATTAATCCGTGATATGCTTAATGCCGGTTTTACACAAGTTATGGGTATCGATAATTCTGCTGTCATGATTGATGAGGCTAAAAAACTATTAAAATTAGAGTTTCCTGAGTTAGATGCAGATAAAATTTTTTTTATTGCTGACGCTGATAAAATTTCTATTAATAATAAATTTGATTATGTAACAGCAATAGGGCTTATTGAATATGTTCAAGATATCAATATATTTCTCTCAAGTGTTGAAAATCTTTTAGATGATAATGGAAGTGCTTATATTGAATCAAGAAACAAATTATTTAATCTTGTAACTGCTAATGACTATACTTTGAATATTGATAGTCCTCGTGAACTTATCGAAGAGTTAGATTCTATAAGCCACTTAAGCCCAATAAAAGGTAAGGATAAAGAAAAATTGCTTCTCAATACCTATCAATATATTGGGGAGCATTTAAATGAATCTAATACCAATGAACCTAAAGAAATTAAAGTATTTGATAAATATCCTTTTGATTTGCCTCAGTACTCGCCGCTTGAGTTAATGCAGCACTGCTCATTCAGTAACCTTTTGGTGGATGAAGTTGTCTACTATCACTGCCATCCATTTGCACCTAGATTTGGGGAAGAGTTTAGTCAGCTATTCAACCAATTAGGTGTCTTAATGCAACCAATTGGTTATACAAATCTTGGTGCGCTTATTTGTTCTGCCTTTGTAGCAAAAGTTAAAAAATCTAAGAATTAATGTTTAAGGTTGGAATAATTGGTTGTGGTCGCATAGCAGGTGGGTTTGAAGGAGACATAGGAAGAGAGAGTCCATGCACTCATATTGGAGCCTATAATCTAAACTCTAAAACCAATGTAACAGCTATTTCAGACAACTCAAAAGATGCGTTATTGAATTTTTCTACTAAATGGAACATTAATAATGCTTATTTAGATTACAGAGAGATGCTCAAAAATGAACATCTTGATATTGTCAGTGTCTGTTCAAATGAAGACTCACACTTTCAAGTAGTTATTGATGCAGCAAAAAGTGGTGCAAAACTAATTTTTTGTGAAAAGCCTATTGCAAAAAATACTACTCAAGCTAAAGAGATGATTCAATGTTGTGAAGAAAACCAAGTAAAGCTGGTGATTAATCACTCAAGAAGATGGCATAACAATTTTATTTATGCCAAAAAGCAAATTGATAGCGCAGCATTTGGAAAAATTGTCTCTATTACTGGAAGATATACATCTGGCCTAAGAGTAATGGGAACGCATATGATTGATATAATGAGTTTTCTGTGTGGTCCTGTAATATCAATAAGTGGAGTTAAAAAAGAAAAAGAGATTAAGGGTAAGCTCAAATATAGTGAAAATTTCTCAAATAATGATCCTAGCTATAGCGCACTTTTAAATTTTAATAATGATATTGTCGGTTTTTTAGAAGGTAGTTGCCACAAAAAATATTTATTATTTGAATTAGATATTCACTTTACTGATGGCAGAATTTCTATTATTAATAATGGTCAAAAAATAGATTTATGGAGACATAATAAAGGGTTGTTAAGTCAATTACCAGATGTAAATATTAAACTCAATTCAACTATTATGAATGCAGTAAACTCTAATATAGATTGTCTCGAGTTTGGTACAGAGACCCCTTCCAGTGGGAAAGATGGGTTTTATGCTCTTGAAATAATTGAAAAAATTCTACGGTCTGACTTAATACATAATAAGGAAAAGGTTTGGAAAAATTAGCAATTTTAGGTGGAACCCCTATCAGGACAAAAAATTTTGAGTATAAAGCGCCCATTGGTGTAGAAGAAAAAAATGCTGTAATGCAGTTAATGGATTCAAAAGTATTGTCGGGTTTTTTTCAAAATTTTGAGGGAGGTGAAAAGGTACAAGAATTTGAAAAGTTATGGGCCAAATATTTTAATATTGAAGATGCTATCGCAGTAAATTCAGGCACTTCTGCTCTTCATACAGCTATTGCTGCAGCTGGAATTGGCCCGGGCGACGAAGTCATAGTAAGTTCATATAGTTTTACAGCTTCTGCAGCATCAATTGTTATGAATAATGCTATCCCTATTTTCTGTGATATTGATCCTATAACTTTTAATATTGATGTATCTAAGATTGAAAGCTTAATAACTGAAAGAACTAAGGCAATTATCCCTGTTCACTTATTTGGACAACCTGCTGAGATGGATTCAATTATGGCTTTATCCAAAAATTATAATTTAATTGTCATAGAAGATACTTGCCAAGCTCCTGGAACAAAATATAAAGGTAAACTAACTGGTACTATTGGCCACATGGGTGTTTTTAGTACAGTCGAAACTAAAAATATTGTTACTGGGGAAGGTGGTGTAATTGTTTCAAATGACAAAAATTTAGCATATAGATGTAGACTTATTAGGAATCATGGTGAAGCTTATATGGAGGGCAAACCAAGAGATTATCTTGCAAATATGTTGGGCTATAATTTTAGGCCAACTGAATTTCAAGCTGTTATTGGAATAGAGCAGTTAAAAAAGCTAAATAATATTAATGATGATAAAAATTTACTTGCCAACTATTTAATCAATAACTTGAAAGGAATTAAGGGTGTAACATTGCCTGGAAGTTCAGAAAATAAAGATATCATTCATCACCTTCTTTGTCTCCAGTATGATGAAGTATCAACTGGAGTGTCTAGAAATAGTTATATTGAGGCTCTAAATGCCGAAGGAGTTCAAGTAACAAAAGGCTATCCTCGTCCAATGTATATGAATCCAATTTTTACTGAGAAAATTGCTTTTGGATTGAATGGATGCCCATTCACTTGTTCACTATATGGTAAAGATATTCATTATGGACTTGGACTTTGTCCAGTATCCGAAGCTGTTTGTGACAAGGCAATTTTTATTACTCATATTAGACCACCTAATAAAATTGAAGATATGGTAGACATAGTAAATAGCTTTAAAAAAGTGAATAAATTTTTGCATCTTCTTAAATAATTAAGATATGTTTAACGGTAAGATAGTTGCAGTTATTCCTGCTAGAGGTGGGTCTAAAGGCCTTCCTGGTAAGAATATAAGAGTATTAAATGGTAAGCCTTTAATTGTTTATACTATCGAGGCAGCTATCAAGTGTAATTTAATTGATAGGGTAATTTGTTCAACTGATGATAAAGATATTGCTGAAATAGCAATTAATGCAGGTGCTGAAGTGCCATTTATAAGACCTAAGCATTTATCTCAAGATTTGTCTCATACTCCGCCAGTGATTGAACATGCAGTTAATTTCCTGGAAGAGAAAGGCATCAAGGTTGGACTTGTAATAACTCTTCAGCCAACATCACCATTAAGAACAGAGTATCAAATTTCTGAATCAATTAATGCTTTTCGTGCAGGTATCTTTGACTCGCTAGTTGCGGTAAAAGATGGTTATCCTCCATGGTGGATGGTTAAGGCTCAAGGGGACAGACTTCAGTCAGTAATTAATTTTCCAGGCTCGAGAAATCCTTTTAATCTTGAGAGGCAAGAATTGCCTGCTACGTATCAAATTAATGGCTCAATTTATATAACTAGAAGGCCTTATTTAAAAAATAGCGGCTCAATTATTAATATTGAAAATTGTGGTTATTACCTTATGGATGAAGAAAGTTCATTAGATATAGATACTCTTACTGACTTTAATATTGTAGAACAAACCTTAAAAAATAGATTAAAAATTTAATATCTTTATTTCAGTGAAAAAATAACTCAGATGATCAAAGCTAAAAATAAAAATTGGATTATATTTTTTCGATTACATCCTATTAATTTTCCTTTGGCTTGGCTTGTAAGCTTATTTAGACCCGTTGCTTATTGGAAAATTTATAAGATCTTACCATATTTTTCAAAAAGATTTTATCAGCTAGATCCTGGTTTATTCTTTGAAACTGGTCAAATGGAATGGAATGCTATTACCTCAGATGCATATGATGAATTTGCTTCATTATTGCCGGATGATTGGAAAGATCTTCGATTAAATGCAAAATTTGATAATTTAATAATTGACCTAACATCTGTATCCTTGGTAGAGTTTAGTGATGAGTATGAAGCGTATTATCAATTCTACTTTCTATTAAGAAAATGGAAGGAAGCTAATTCAAATATTCATGATCTAAGAATCGTGAATTCAGCTTTTCTTAAAGATTCAAATATTCTTAAAATGCCCCTTCCTAAGTTTGATATAAAGATAGTATTTAATTTTGCAGCCTCATTAGATAGAATCATGATAGCTCTTAAAAGACTTTTAATAATTTTTAAGGCTTGTAAGCCAGCATTCACTTTTAATAAATCAAAACAGATTGATAAGAATAAATTTACAATTTTATGGCATGATATCAGTTTTAATGAAATGGCTGATAGTTCTCAAAAATTTGATTTTTCATTTTTAGTGCAGAGGAACTTAGTTAATGCACAAGATGTTCTATATCTTTTACCAGTAACTCCCTCTAAAGAGATTGCAAGCAGATTATCTAAATCAGGCATTAATTGGATTACAAGTGATAAATTTATTAATATTGTTTCATATTCAAATAAATGGCGCATCGTAAAAGATTTGTTCGCTAATACTTTTCTTTATAACCGGATTAATGGTAATAAAATCTTCCGCAAATCTGCAAATCAATACTTGGCAAGTAGAGCAATGGCATATTATGTTTTAAAAGAGTATGGAGTTAAAACTGTTATTGGCTCTTCTAGTGGGCATGATAGTGGTACTTTGAATATGCTAGCTAATGCTGCTGGAATAAGAACAATAATGTGGCAATATGCCCAGGCGGGGATAATTCCAGTTAGTTATAAAGATAATTTCATAAGTCGTAAAAGACTTGTCCAATCTATTCACTTAGCTTCTGAAGTCTGGGTTTGGTATAAGGCAGATCTTGATCTTTTTACACAGAGATGTCTTCAACCATCTGATTTAAGACCTAAATTCTGCATTACTGGT
>Ga0257121_1002960_pt1 | contig 11478 bp, 11 predicted proteins | sample SI106_100metaG_FD_190180 | JGI IMG/M metagenome (GOLD analysis project Ga0257121, IMG submission 190180) | Marine microbial communities from Saanich Inlet, British Columbia, Canada - SI106_100 | ecosystem: Environmental > Aquatic > Marine > Inlet | place: Canada: British Columbia | collected... | reverse complement strand
TTGTGAAATTAATCAAGAAGAAATTTTCGGACCTGTTGTTTCTTTAATTCCTTTTAAAACAGAAGAAGAAGTAATAAAAATGGCAAACTCTACAAAGTACGGATTATCGGCATCTATCTTTACTGATAATATAAGTAAAGCACATAGAGTTGCTGCAAATATAGACTCTGGAATTGTGTGGATTAATACTTGGTTACTCAGAGATTTAAGAATTCCTTTTGGAGGAATGAAACATTCTGGAGTGGGTAGAGAAGGAGGTTTTAAATCTCTTCAGTTTTTTACAGAACCTAAAAACGTATGCGTTAAAATATAAAGATGACAACACAATTGAAAGTAAATATAAGAAAAGTAGATGCTAAAAAAGTCAGACCTTTAAGACATTCTGAATTGAGAAATGGGCAGGATTTTGCTACTACTTCCTTATTGGAAGATTATAAAGAAGACACTTTTCACTTGGCTTGTATTGTAGATGATAAAATTGTAACCTGCGCTACATTTTATCCAGATAAATTTATTAAAATAAAATCGAATAAGGCATATAGATTAAGAGGCATGGCAACAGATTCTCAATTTCAAAGAAAAGGTTATGCTTCAGATTTGATGGAAGAATCATTTAAAGAACTTAAAAAAAGAGACTGTGATATGCTGTGGTGTAATGCCCGTTTAGGGGCAGTCAATTTTTATAAATCTGTAGGATTTAAGATTATCGGAGAGCTTTTTGATATTGAAGTAATAGGACCTCATTATTATATGTATAAAGAAATTTAGAAAAATGAACGGAGAAAAATTTAATTCAGATAGAGCACCACAGGCAGTAGGGTTATATCCTCACGCTCGTAAGGTTGGTAATTTATTATTACTTTCTGGAGTAGGACCAAGAAAAGCAGGGCAAACAGATATCCCTGGAGTAACCTTAAATGAAAGTGGAGAAATAGAAAGTTATAACATTGAAGAGCAATGTCATTCTGTTTTTGAGAACATCCGTTTTATTTTGGAAGATGCAGGTTCATCTTGGGATAACATTGTAGATGTTCAAGTTTTCCTTACCAATATGAAGGATGATTTTATGGCTTACAACAAAATTTATGCAGAATATTTTAAGGAAAATCAACCTTGCAGAACTACAATCGAAATAAAGAGTTTACCAACTCCAATAGCCATTGAACTAAAAGTAATAGCAACTATATAAAATAAAATTATGAGTATCAGAAAGCCTTTCAATTTCCAGAAATGGATAGACGAAAACCGAGAATTATTAAAACCACCAGTAGGAAACAAATGTGTGTATACTGAATCGGAAGATTTCATCATTATGGTTGTTGGTGGTCCAAATGCTCGTAAAGACTATCATTACAATGAAACAGAAGAATTTTTTTACCAAATAAAAGGAGATATAGTTGTCCGTATTCAAGAAAATGGAAAAGCAGTAGATGTCCCAATTAAAGAAGGGGAAATATTTTTATTGCCGGCAAAAATTCCTCATTCTCCTATGCGTTCGGAAGGATCAATTGGATTGGTTATCGAATGTAAAAGATCAGTAACTGAGAGAGATGGGCTCATGTGGTTTTGCGATAAGTGTAATGAACCTTTACATGATACTTATTTTCAATTAACTAATGTAGAAAAAGATTTTCAACCTAGATTTAAGGAATATTATGGTTCTGAAGAATTAAGAACATGCAAAAGTTGTGGACACACTATGGAAACTGACCCAAGATTTGTATAAATGAAAAATATATTTACAGTAGATATTCATACTCACATCCTCCCAAAGGATATTCCGAACTTTAAGGAAAAATTTGGGTATGGGGGGTTTATTTCTTTAGATCATCATAAACCTTGTTGCGCCAAAATGATGATGGATGATAAATTCTTCCGGGAGGTTGATGACAATTGTTGGTCAGGTGAAAGAAGAATTCAAGAGTGTGATGAACAAATGGTTGATGTTCAGGTTTTGTCAACCGTACCAGTTATGTTTTCATATTGGGCAAAAGATAAAGACACTTTAGAAGTTGCAGAATTCTTAAACAACCACATATCTGAATTAGTAATAAAACATCCGAAAAGGTTTGTTGGGCTTGGTACAGTCCCAATGCAAAATCCTGAAATGGCAATTAAGGAACTTATCAGATGTAAAGAGATTGGATTGAAAGGAATTCAAATAGGTTCTCATATAAATGATTGGAATTTAGATAGAGAAGAATTATTTCCAATTTTCAAAAAATGTGAGGAATTGGAGATGAGTATTTTCGTTCATCCTTGGGATATGATGGGGAAAGAAAAGATGGAAAAATATTGGCTACCATGGTTAGTGGGCATGCCAGCAGAAACATCTCTTGCTATTTGTTCTATGATTTTTGGTGGTGTTTTTGAGAGGTTGCCAAAGTTAAAGGTTGCATTCGCTCATGGTGGAGGTTCCTTCCCGGCAACTATTGGCCGTATTGAACATGGTTTTAATGTGCGTCCGGATTTGTGCGCTATTGATAATAATGTAAATCCTAGAGATTATTTAGGGAATTTCTATTTGGATTCTTTAGTTCATGAGCCAAAAATGTTAGACCTTATTGTGGATTTAATAGGGGAAGATAAAGTATGTTTGGGGACAGATTATCCATTCCCACTTGGAGAATTAGAGCCAGGGAAACTAATACATGGAATGAACTATTCTGACGAAAAGAAAGGAAAACTTTTAGGTGAAAACGCAATGGATTGGTTAGGATTAAACAAAGAAGATTTTATTTAATGATTGCAAAAGTTAAAATAAAAAACAGTGAGTTTGAAGTTGATTTTTCAAAAGGAAATGATATTTCTATTCCTTTAAATTTTAATGGAGCACAGCCCAATACCTATGGAGTAGATAAAGCAAGTTCACAAGCTTATCAAGATGGAAATTTTATTGGAGATACCCGAAAAGGAGGCCCTTGTAATTTTGAAACTTATAGTTTTACGCCACATTGTAATGGAACTCATACTGAATGTATCGGTCATATTACGGACGAAAGAATTACTATTTTAGATTCTTTAAAGGAAGAAATTATTCCATCAACTTTGGTTTCTATTATCCCAAAAACGACAACTGAAAATTATACTCCTGTATTAAATAAAGAAGATTTAGTAATTACAAAAGAGGAGTTGGAAATACAACTGAAAGGAGTAAATCCTGAGTTTTTGAAAGGATTAGTTATTCGCACTTTACCAAATCCTGAAAGTAAAAAAAGTAGAGATTACATGAAAGATACTCCTTCTTTTTTCAGTATTGAAGCAATGGGATATATTGTAAGTTTGGGGGTAAAACATTTACTGGTAGACACCCCTTCAGTAGACAGGTTGTTTGATGATGGACATCTTTCTGCACACAATATTTTTTGGGAAACTAAAGGAAAAGAGTTCAACCCAAATACACAAAACAAAACCATAACAGAAATGATTTTTGTTCCATCTTCCATAGAAGATGGAACTTATCTATTAAACCTACAAACCCCTGCATTTGTTTCGGATGCAGCTCCAAGCAGGTCCATACTTTACAAGATAAATGAATTATAAAAATACAGCCGATTTTGCTTCAGAGTTAGATGCAAAAGACGCATTAAGAAGTTATAGAAATGAGTTCCATATTCCATTGCAAAAAAATGGAGAAGAGCATGTTTACATGTGTGGAAATTCCTTGGGATTACAGCCTAAACGAACAAAGGAATATTTAAATCAAGAACTGGAAGATTGGGCTACTTTTGGAGTGGAAGGGCATTTTCACGCCAAAAATCCTTGGATGCCTTATCATGAGTTTTTAACTGAGAGTTACGCTAAAATTGTTGGGGCAAAACCAGCTGAGGTAGTAGCTATGAATACACTTACGGTAAACCTGCATTTAATGATGGTTTCTTTTTACAGGCCAACTGAAAAAAGATATAAAATTATCATTGAAGAAGATGCTTTTCCATCAGATATTTATGCAGTAGAATCTCAAATAAAACATCATGGATTATCTGTTGAAACTTCATTGATTAAACTTACTCCAAGAGATGGGGAGTCCGCAATCCGTACGGAAGATATTCAAACAATAATTGAACGAGAAGGAGAGGATATTGCACTTGTTATGTTGGGAGGCGTAAACTATTATACGGGTCAGGTTTTTGATTTTGAAACAATAACTAAGTTAGCACAAGCCAAAGGAATAAATGTTGGCTTTGACTTGGCGCATGCTGCAGGAAATATCAAATTAGAACTCCATAAATGGGGAGTTGATTTTGCCGTTTGGTGTTCTTATAAATATTTAAATTCAGGACCAGGGTCGGTTGCAGCAGCATTTGTTCATGAAAGACATCATACCTCTGATTTAGTACGGTTTGCAGGTTGGTGGGGACACAATAAGGAAGATAGATTCAAGATGCCAGATAATTTTAATCCTATACAATCGACAGAAGGATGGCAATTGAGCAATCCTCCTATTTTGTCATTGGCAGCAATTCGTGCTTCTTTGTCTATTTTTGATGAGGTGGGAATGGATAAATTAGTTGCAAAATCTAAGGAATTAACAAACTACTTATTGTATTTATTGAATACAATTGATACAGGCAGAATAGAAATTATTACGCCAGAAGAAAGAGGATGTCAGATTTCAATAAGAGTAAAAAATGGGAATAAGGAATTATTTGATATTATAACAGAAAAAGGTGTGATTGCAGATTGGAGAGAGCCGGATGTAATTCGTATTGCCCCTGTACCACTTTATAATAGTTTTGAAGATGTGTTTAAGTTTTATTCCATCATAAAAGAGGTAATTTAAATGAAGAAAGATATAACAATTGTTGGTGCAGGCTTGGTGGGTTCTTTGTGTTCTCTTTATATGACAAGTAGAGGTCATAATGTGAGGATTTTTGAAAAAAGAAAGGACTTAAGATCAGAAATTATTTCTGCCGGAAAGTCAATAAACCTTGCTCTTTCTGAAAGAGGTTGGGCTGCACTAAAGAAAGTTGGTGTACATGAAGAAGTAATGAAAATTGCAATACCAATGTATAGGAGAATTATGCATGATGAAAAAGGGATTTTGAGTGAGCAGGAATATGGTACCCCTGGGCAAGCAATTTACTCAGTTTCTCGTGCAGAATTAAATGCACTTATGATGGAACTTGCAGAAAAGAAAGGTGCAAAATTGGAGTTTAATCAGTTATGTAAAGATGTTGATTTCGATAAGTCCTCAGTAACATTTGAAAACACGATTACTAATAAGGAGAAAACAATTGATGCAGATATTGTAATTGGGGCTGATGGTGCTTTATCGGAGGTTAGAAATAAAATGGTAGAAAATCTAAAGCATGAGTTTAAGCTTCATAAGATTGGTCATTCATATAAAGAGTTATTGATTCCATCTGGTGAAAACGGAACTCACTTAATTAATAAAAATGCATTGCATATTTGGCCTAGAGGTGAGTTTATGCTAATTGCATTGGCAAATCTTGATGGTAGTTTTACTTGTACTCTTTTTGCTCCAACAACTGGAGATAATTCTTTTGAAAACCTAAATACTAAAGAAGAAGTAGAAACCTATTTTAATCAGGTTTATCCTGATTTCACTCCTCTTGTCCCAAATTTATTTGAGCAGTGGGAAGAAAACCCAACTTCATCATTAGGAATTGTTAGGACATACCCATGGCATGTAAAAGATAATGCGATTCTTGTTGGAGACTCAGCACATGCTACTGTTCCTTTTTACGGACAAGGAATGAATGCCGGTTTTGAGGATTGCAGAGTTATGGATGAGTTAATGGATAAACATGGGAAAGATTTGAAATCTTGCTTTGCAGAGTATTCTCAAGCAAGAAAACCAAATGGTGATGGAGTTCAGGATTTATCCATGCAAAATTATGTGGTAATGAGAGATAAAACTGCAGATCCTAAATTTTTACTACAGAAAAAGATTGAACAAAAGTTTGCAAATTCATATCCAGAAAAGTGGATTCCGCTTTATTCCATGGTTAGTTTTACTAATATTTCTTATTCGGACGCATGGGAAATTGGCATGAAACAAGAAAAAATGATGCAAAGCATTATGAGCACTCCTAATATTGAAAAAATATGGGAAAGTGACGAAATAATGCAAAAAATACTATCTAAAATACAATGATTTTTTCAGATAAAATATCCGAGCTATTCTCAAAAAAAATAAAATGCAAACCCATACTTCTGTTTCAATCTGATGATTGGGGAAAAGAAGGAATTCCTGATTTAGATTCTTTAAATCAGATAAAATCAAATCACAGTCCTTGGGATCGTTACGGTATTGAAAGCGAACAAGATTTAGAAGATTTGCAATCTGTTTTTAAAGATATAAAAGATTGTAAAGGAAATAATTTGCAGATGACAGCAAATATAATATTTGCTAATCTGAATATTGACGCAACAGTAGATAAAGATTGCAATCAGTTAATTTTTAAATCAATAAAAGAAGGATTTATATCTACTGATTTCAGCCCTATTTCTAAATATAAAGAGTTGGTTAAAAATAATGTATTTTACCCATCTTTACACGGATATACGCATTTCAACTACTATTCTCTTAAGGGTTTAATGCAAACTAATCCTGAATTTAGAGGCAGGGTTGAATTATTATATAAAAATAAGATACAATATTTAGCTTCAGAAACTCCTGAGATAAATTTTGCATTGATGAATAGAGAAAACGGAAAAGATATCTTTGAAAAAGATGTATATCAGAAACAGTGGGTAGAAAAAGGAATAGTTGAATTTGAAAATATTTTTGGATTCTCTCCTATTACAGCATGCGCTCCTGGATATCGATTCAATAATACAACAGCAAAGATTTGGAAAGAAAACAATATAAATGTAATTCAGACAGGAGCCGAAAATCACATCAAAATTAAGAATAAACAACTTATTTTACCAAGAACAGTTCATTTTGAGCCAGTATTTAATTTAGAGGATGAACTTATTATCCAAAAGGGATTAGAAAATGTAAAAAATGCTCTTTCCAAGCAAAAACCGATTATTATATCTTCTCATTCAGTTAATTTTGTAGATGATTTCAATTTCAGCAAAGACAGAACATTGTCTCTAGTAAAAGTTTTAATTGCAGAAATAAAAGATCTAATTCCCGAAATAGAGTTCATCAATGAAGCAATACTTTATAAAAATTATAAAAATTATAAAATAGGAGAAAAAGATTCCTTTTTTATAAAATAGATGTGTTTCTTATTCATTTTTATATGCTTTTTTTTGCCATGGTTTATTTTCCCCCATACGTAACTCTAATATTGAAAACATATGGGAAAGTGACAAAATAATGCAAAAAATGTGTAGTTTAGTGTAAAATATGCTGTTTTTATGTAAAAATATAACATTTTGATTGATTTTTATTTTTATAAATTATTGCATTTAAATTAAAAATTGATAAAAAATGCCCAAAAATGACTAAAAAATGCCCAAAAATGACTAAAAACACTCTATTTATACTAATAATTACGATTTTCTGCTCTTGTCAAAAAAAAGAGTTAAAAACGATTATTCTATCTAAAGCATCTGAAAACTATGTAAAATGGATGGAAGATGACAACACGATTATCTTAGACGCATACACTATCAAAAATACAGATAGTATTTTGGCATTGGCAGATGGAATTATTTTAACAGGAGGAGAAGACATAAATCCATTGCAATATAATGATACGATAAATTTGGCGGTTTGTGGAGATATTAATTATGAAAGAGATACGCTTGAACGCAAATTATTTGACTTTGCATTGGAACATAAAATCCCATTGATTGGCGTGTGTAGAGGAATGCAAATGATGAATGTAGCAAGTGGAGGCAGTTTATACGGTGATATTCCAACAGAAATCGGAACAAAAGTAATCCATAGAAACAATGGAGAGGTAAACCATGAAATAGTTTTAGTTGACACTTGCTCTTCAATTTTCCCGCTAGGTATAGATACTATCATGGTTAATTCTTGGCATCATCAAGGGCTTAAAATTATGCCCAATCATTTACGCGTTATTGCTCGTGCTTTTGATGGCTTGCCTGAAGCGATAATGATGGATAAATCTACTCACCCTTTTATGATAGCTGTTCAATTTCACCCTGAACGATTAGGTCAAGATAATCTTATTCATCAAGCTATGAAAAGTAGTTTTTTCAAGGAAATAAGAAAATAAAAAATACATTTATTTTAATAGTTTAAATTAGAGCTAATTAGAAGCAAATCCTTTACATTCGCCATCTTAAATTTCAGCAATGTTTCAGGATGTTTTAATTACTTTTTTAATTAGCTTTTCTCCTTTTGGAGAGGCAAGAGCGGGTATCCCATATGGAGAATTAAATGGTATTCCGATAGTATGGACATTCATAATTGGGCTTGCAGGTAATTTATTGGTTTTCCCTCTTCTTTATAAAGCAATTGAAGTAGCCAACAAACGTCTTTGGAAACACAAAACATATAAGAAAAGCGCTATTTTCTTAGCCTTGAGAGCGAGAACAAAAACTAAAACGGTAATCAAAAAATATGGTGTTTGGGGCTTGATGGTTTTTGTTATGATACCCTTGCCTGTAACGGGTGCCTATATCGGGACAATAGCCGCTTTCATTTTCAGAATTGATTATAAGAAATCATTTTTGGCGGTAAGTATCGGTATTATATTATCCTCCATTATGGTGGCTTCCTTTATGCACATTATATAATTTTTTAGTTTCTATTACAACTGAAATGGAATAACTACATTTGCCGGAATGAAAGGTAAAAAAACAGCACTTATTATTTTGGATGGTTGGGGACATGGAGACAAAACCAAGTCGGACGCTATACACCATGCAAATACTCCTTTTGTTGATTCTCTTTATGCTGATTATCCTAATTGTGAGCTCAAAACTTTTGGGGAACATGTAGGTTTACCAAAAGGTCAAATGGGAAATTCGGAAGTGGGACATTTAAACATTGGAGCAGGTAGAATTGTGTATCAGGATTTAGCAAAAATCAATATTGCTTGTGAAGATAATTCCATTGCGGAAATGGAAAGCCTGAAAGCCTCTTTTACTTATGCAAAACAACATAATAAAGCTTTACATTTAATAGGTTTAGTTTCTGATGGAGGAATACATTCTCATAAAAATCATCTTTATAAATTATGCGAATTAGCAAATAAAGCAGGAATTGAAAAAGTTTTTGTTCATGCTTTTACGGATGGTAGAGATTGCGATCCGAAAAGTGGAAAAGGATTTATTCAAGAATTAGATCAGAATTTATTTGGAGCAACAATTGCTTCTGTTTGTGGAAGGTATTATGCCATGGATAGAGATAAAAGATGGGAGAGAATAAGAATAGCTTATGATTTAATGGTAAATGGTAAAGGTGAAAAATCACAAAATTTATCAGAAAGCATTGAGCAATCTTACGAAAATGGAGTAACGGATGAGTTCATCAAACCAATTGTTAGTGTAGATAAAAATGGGAATCCTATTTCCAAAATACAGGAAGGTGATGCGGTAATTTGTTTTAATTTTAGGACGGATAGATGTAGAGAAATCACGATTGCTTTAACACAAACCAATATGCCAGAATTTGGAATGAACACTTTGAATCTGCATTATACAACAATGACTAATTATGATGCCTCTTACCAAAAGGTAAATGTAATTTACAATAAAGATAACATCAAAAATACTTTGGGAGAGGTTTTGGAATACAATAATAAATCTCAAATCCGAATTGCAGAAACTGAGAAATATCCTCATGTTACTTTCTTCTTTTCTGGAGGTAGGGAGGTAGAATTTATTGGAGAAAAAAGGTTGATGGTAAACTCACCCAAAGTAGCAACTTACGATTTGCAACCCGAAATGAGTGCACCTGAAGTAACCGCAACCATTGTTTCAGAATTAGAAAAAGGAGCAACTGATTTTGTCTGTTTGAACTTTGCCAACCCGGACATGGTAGGGCATACTGGCGATTTTTTAGCAATTACAAAAGCGGTGGAAACTGTAGATACTTGCACCAAAAAAGTGGTGGAAGCAGGACTAAAAAACGATTATGCTTTTATCATAATTGCCGATCATGGAAATGCTGATTTTGCAATAAACCCTGATGGAAGTCCTAACACAGCACACAGTACAAATATGGTGCCTTGTTTTGCATTAAACACAGGAATGACTATAATTGAAAACGGGAAACTAGGTGATATTGCTCCTACTATCTTAAATATAATGGGAGTTGAAACTCCAACAGAAATGACTGGAGAAATCCTAATAAAATAAAGCAAATGGAACACATTAATAACTACATAAACGAAAACAAAGACAGATTCATTAACGAATTAGTTGATCTTTTAAAAATACCATCTATTTCAGCTGATCCTGCTTACAGTGAGGATGTGCTAAACTGTGCGGATGCAGTAGCAAAAGCAATGACAGATGCGGGAGCAGATAATATTGAAATTTGTAAAACGGAAGGCTATCCTATTGTTTATGGAGAGAAAATTATTGACACAAGTTTACCAACTGTTTTGGTTTATGGTCATTATGATGTGCAACCTGCCGACCCATTAGAATTATGGACAAGCGGACCATTTGAGCCAGTAATTAAAAAAACAGATATTCACCCAGAAGGAGCAATTTTTGCAAGAGGAGCTTGTGATGATAAAGGACAGTTTTATATGCATGTAAAAGCTTTTGAATTGATGATGAACACAAACACTTTACCGTGTAATGTAAAGTTCATGATTGAAGGAGAAGAGGAAGTAGGTTCTGAAAACTTAGGTGTTTTTGTAAAAGCAAATAAGGAAAGATTAAAGTGTGACGCAATCTTAATTTCTGACACAGGAATTATTGCAAACGATACGCCATCTATCACAACCGGATTAAAAGGATTGAGTTATGTTGAGGTAGAAGTTACTGGGCCGAATAGAGATTTACATTCAGGTTTATACGGTGGTGCAGTTGCAAATCCTATCAATATTTTATGTGAAATGATTGCAAAAATGAAAGATGAAAACAATCATATTGCAATTCCAGGATTTTACGATAATGTAGTGGAACTTTCAGCAGAGGAAAGGGCAGATATTGCTAGAGCACCTTTTTCGTTAGATAAATATAAAAAAGCACTAGACCTTTCTGATGTTCATGGGGAAGAAGGATACACAACTATGGAGCGTACAGGAATACGACCCACCTTAGATGTAAACGGAATTTGGGGAGGATATACTGGTGAAGGAGCCAAAACAGTAATTGCTTCTAAGGCCTATGCAAAAATTTCCATGCGTTTAGTACCTAATCAATCTGATGAAGAGATTACAAAATTATTCTCTGACTATTTTGAGCGTATTTCCCCTAAAAGTGTAAGTGTAAAAGTTAGCCCTCATCATGGTGGTGAGCCTTATGTTTCTCCAACTGATATTCCTGCATATTTGGCTGCAAGTAAAGCTATGAAAACTACTTATGGTAAAAAACCTGTTCCTGTTAAAAGTGGAGGGTCCATCC
>Ga0257121_1002958_pt1 | contig 11489 bp, 12 predicted proteins | sample SI106_100metaG_FD_190180 | JGI IMG/M metagenome (GOLD analysis project Ga0257121, IMG submission 190180) | Marine microbial communities from Saanich Inlet, British Columbia, Canada - SI106_100 | ecosystem: Environmental > Aquatic > Marine > Inlet | place: Canada: British Columbia | collected... | reverse complement strand
AAACATAAATTTAATATCTAAAATTGGTGGAATTATTCTTTTAATTACAGGTATATTAATTTTAACAAATCAATTGCAAGCTGTTGGTTTCTATATAATTAAAATTTTTCCTTTTATGCAAAATTTCGGTTAAGATTATTTAATGAAAATCTATCAAATTGATTCCAGTGCAAGGAAAAAGGGTTCTTCTTCAAGAGCATTAGCAAAAAAAGTGTTGGATAAAATTAAAAAACCTGGTGATGAGGTTATTTATCGTGATTTAGATGACGAGATGCTTTTTGTCAGTGGTTTGACAGAGTCTGGAATGAAAATTGATGAAAAAGATCAAACTGAAGAACATAAAAAAATGTTTAAACTATCTGATAAGTTGGTTAGTGAATTAAAAGAGAGTGATATAATAATAATTTCAGCCCCAATTTATAATTATGGTCCTCCTGCTACTTTAAAAGCTTGGTCTGATTTAGCTGCCAGAGTTGGTGAAACTTTTAGATTTAAACCTGATGGAAGAAGAGAGGGTTTGTTGAAAAATAAACGTGCTTATTTAGTTATTACATCAGGAGGAACAAAGCTAAATAGTAAAGAAGATTTCTTAACACCTTGGTTAAAGTTTATATTAAATTTTTTTGGAATTGAAAAGGTTGATGTGGTTAGTGCTGACCAAATGGCTCTTGATTATGATAAATCTATTAAAGATGCAGAATTACAAATTGAAAAATTAAACTCTTAGTTTTTTTTATTTTAAGAAAAATATTTTTTTTGAACTAAATTATCTAGATTAACAATTTTTTTTTGTATTTTTTCTAAAAATAATAAAAAATTATCTAAATCATCTGATTTAATTTTAAAATTATTCACATCTCTTTGAATTTCTTTTATATTTTTTGTCAGATCATTTTTTTTTGATATTCTAAAAATAGCTCTTTCAATTTGATTTAAATTCCAATTTATAGATCTTGGAAAAATTTTTGTTTTTAAAAAAAACTCAATAATATCTAATATAGAAATATCTTTTTTAGAATGTTGTCTATAAGCTTGAAATGCCGAAATTGATTTTAAGATATTAATCCACTCTAAAGTTAAATACTCATATCCTTTTTTATGTTGTTTAGATCTTAATGTTTGTGATTGGAGTATTCGAATTAACATGTCTGTTCTTTCTATAAAACGACCTAATCCTAGAAACTGATAATCAATATTTCTTTGCATTTCTAAGTCTGTTGAATACATAAAATTTTGTGATCCTTGAATTATGTTACTTAATAATTTTAGATTTTTTTTATTAGAGTTTTTTCTGTTAATAGTTTTGTTAAATTTGATAAGTAGTTCATTCAACTTTAAAATCGATTGTTCGGGTAAAATATCTCTAACAATTAAGGAATTTTCTTTAGAATAATTAAGTGAATTAATAATTGATGAATTATTTTCTTTATTTGAAATAAAAAATTCAATTATTTTTTTTTCAGAATATTTCTTATTTAATTTTAAATAGTCTTTATTAAGACTCATTGCTGTTAATAATGGTTTCCAGGAAATTTCATTTTCGAGCGATAAATCAAGCTGTAGCTCGCAAGTTGTAATAAGTAATCTTGATGTAAAATTTGACCTCTCTAAATAACGAGACATCCAAAAAATTAATTTAGCTCTTCTACTTAACATATTTAACTATCTATAATCCATGTATCTTTACTTCCACCTCCTTGAGATGAATTTACAATCATGCTTCCTTTTTTTAGAGCAACCCTAGTTAAACCACCTTGAGTTACATAATGATTTGATCCTGATAGAATAAAAGGTCTTAAATCAATATGTCTTGGATCAAGTTGGTTGTTAATTAATGTTGGTGATGTAGATAAATTTATAAGAGGTTGAGCCACATAATTTCTTGGGTTTTTTTTAATTTTCTTAATATATTCACTTAATTCTTTTTTTGACGCTTTAGGACCCATTAAAATTCCATAACCACCAGATTCATTTGCTGGTTTTACTACTAGTTTTGAAATATTTTCAATCACATAATCTCTATGTTTTTTATTATGACATAAAAATGTTTCTACTTGTTCTATTAGTGGCTCTTCATCTAAATAAAACTTAATCATTTTAGGAACATAGCTATAAACAGCCTTATCATCAGCAACACCTGAGCCTGGAGCATTAAGAATGCTAATATTACCTTTTTTCCAAGCTTTAAAAATACCAGGGACACCAATCAAAGATTTTTTATTAAATACTTTTGGATCTAAAAATAAATCATCAATTCTTCTGTAGAGTGAATGTAATTGTTCTTTGCCTCCGACTGTTTTCATAAATACTTTATCTTTTTCAACAAACAGATCTGTTCCTTCAACAAGTTCGACCCCCATTTGTTGAGCAAGGTATGCATGTTCAAAATATGCGGAGTTATAAATACCTGGTGTAAGAATAGCTAATTTTGGATCATTTTTATTTTTTGAAAGAGAGCGCATACAAGAATAAAGTTTTGAACAATATTCATCAACAGGGCTTATTTTATGTTTTGCAAAAATTTCAGGAAAAACACTTTTCATAACCATCCTATTTTCAAGCATATAAGAAACACCAGAAGGAACTCTTAAATTATCCTCTAGAACTAAAAAATTACCATCAATATCTCTTATAAGATCTGATCCACAAATATTAGCCCAAACTTTAAAAGGTGGTTTTACCCCAACACATTCTTTTCTAAAATTTCCAGAGTCAAACACCACTTTTTTTGGGATGATTTTTTCTTTAAAAATTCTTTGTTCGTTGTAGACATCATGAATAAACAAGTTAAGAGCTTTTACCCTTTGAATAAGTCCTTTAGAAACTTTAGACCAATTTTTTTTTGTAATAATTCTTGGAATAATATCAAGTGGCCAGTAATGATCGGCTGGCTTATTTTCTGAGTAAACTCTAAATGTGATACCTCTTTGACTAATTGCGTTTTCTGAACTTTTAATTGTTGTTAAAAGTTTTTGTTTTGAATATTTGGCAATAAAATTTGAGATATTTTTGGTTTCTGGCCTTAATTTATTTTTTGATGTTAAATATTCATCAAAAACATTATTAGCTTTGTAATTATCCCATGAAATTTTAGGCATTTACAATTAAATCATAAAAAGATTAAAAAAACATGAAAATAAAATACAATTAAATATTAAAATGTTCTTTTTAATGACAAATTCATATAATAAGTAATTCAAAATGACTTATTGTATAGGAATAAATGTTAATGAAGGTATGGTCTTTGCTTCAGACTCAAGAACGAATGCTGGACTTGATAACATCAACGTATACACTAAAATGTTAAATTATGCAGTAGGTGATAGAAATTTAGTAATTGTTACTTCAGGAAATTTGGCAACATCACAAGCAGTTTTTGGCTCTATTAAAAAAGATTTGGAAGTTAGTAATCCTGACACAAGCTTAAATACATGTGAAACATTAGAGGAAGTTGCAAATTATATTGGATCCCTAACAGTAAAACATTCATCACCTCAAGGAATTAATGAAGAGGTTTTACAATTAGGATCATCCTATATCGTTGGTGGTCAGATTAAAAATCAAAAATCAGAAATTTATCTTGTATATCCTCAGGGTAATTATATTAGACCGTCCGAAGCCAGGCCTTATCTTATTATTGGTGAAATTAATTATGGAAAACCAATTTTGGATAGAGTTTTAAAACCTGATATTACACTTGGTGATGCTGCTCGTTGCGCGCTAATTTCAATGGACTCAACTATTAAAAGTGATTTGAGAGTTGGTCCTCCAATTGATTTTGTTGTTTATAAAAAAGGATTAATTCAACCTATATATCAAAATAAGTTTGAAATTAATGATCCTGAGTATTCTTCAATTACTGATAGTTGGTCACAAAGCATTATTCGAGCTTTTGAGACGTTTCCAAGATTTAATTGGGAAAAAAAACAATAATAAAAATTAACTTTCTTATATTTGTGTAATTAATCTTAATTTGTTAACATTAATTATGAAAAATGTTCTTTTAATCCTAATAAGCTTACTTTTTTTTACAAATAGCAATGCAGCGTGTGACGATCCTTTAACAGACGGAGTTGATTATTCAAACTGTAGATTTTCAGATGCGCAAGATTTACAAGGAAGCTATCTTCCAAATTCAAATTTATCTTTTGCAAGTTTTATTCAGGTCAATTTTGATAAAAGTATAATGATGAATTCAAATTTATCGTTTGGAACTTTTCCTGAGTCTACCTTTGTTAGAGCAAATCTTTATGAAACAATTTCTATTGGAGCAAATTTTGAAAAAACTAATTTTGCTGGCTCCAATTTGACAAGAGTTGATTTTATGGGAGCAACTTTAATTGAAGCAAATTTTCAAAATGCAAATTTAATGGAAGCTAATTTTACTTCATCTAATATTACCAATACTAACTTTGATGGCGCTAATTTGATTGGTGCAACATGGACAGGTGGTGAAACTTGTGGTCCAGGTTCAATTGGTATTTGTAATAAGTAAAATGAACACCGCTATTAAAACAGATGATGTGATATTTAATTTTTTCAAACAAATATGTGATGAAAAAGATGACAAGAAATGTGTTGAACTTGGTATTGAATGGATAAAAGCGATGGAAACAAATCTATCAAGTATGGAAGAAAATCTTAATGGTGCTGATAAACTTAAACATCAAAATGATATCAAAAGTAATCGTGATCATTTAGATAATCTTAAAACAAAAAGCTCATCTGAATGGCGAGAATATGCTACTCAATGCATGATTGAGATAATGAATCACAAAAGCCAACAGTAATGAGCAATCAAGAGAGAGTTTTTATCATTATTTGTTCATCATTAATCATTTTTACTTTGTATTATTTGATTGAGAAACATTTTTTCTAAAAAAAACTATCAATAATTACTAAAATATAATATTAATTTTGAAAGGGGTGTCTTAACAGACTGAGAATAAACCCTAAGAACCTGTCCGGTAATTCAGAAAGGGAGAACAATGGATAAAACATATCTTATAAGTCAATCAACATCGTTATCATTAGTTATAGTTATAAGCCTATTATTTACAGTACTAGGTCTTTATCATTCTAAAAAATTTAAAGGGATCAATAATTATCTCACAGCAAATAGAAATATTGGTTTGTTTTCATTAACGACAAGTCTAATTGCTTCTGCATTAGGAGCATGGATTTTATTTGGTCCTGCGGCCGCTGCTACGTGGGGTGGACTAGGAGCTGTTATTGGTTATGCACTCGGTACAGCTTTTCCAATGATTTTTTTAATTTATTTAGGAAAAAAAATTAGAACTGAGTTTCCAAAAGGATCATCATTAATTGAATTTATGAGAAGAAAATTTGGAAAAAGTTTATTTAAACTAATTTTATTAATTACTATATTTTATATGTTTATATTCTTATGTGCAGAAGTTACCGCTGTTGCAGTACTGATAAATTATATATCAGGAACTGAGCTATGGATTACAGCATTAATTGTACTTATGGCGACACTTACTTACACTTTGTATGGTGGTTTAAGAGCATCAATATTTACGGATAACATTCAAATGATTGTAATTACTTTTTTGTTGCTAATCTCAATTTCTTATATCTTATCCTATACAGGTAACAGTTATTCATTAGAATTTATAAAACAAAAAAATCCTCAATTACTTAGCAGTTCTTATGTCCCAAGTTATACAGCAGGATTAACTTTTTTTATTGCAGTAGCTGCAACTAATTTATTTCACCAAGGAAATTGGCAACGTGTTTATGCTGCAAAAGATTATCAAACTCTTAAAAAGAGTTTATTAATTTCTTTTTTTATAATTATACCTATAGTTTTTTTTATGGGATTTACTGGAATGGTGTCCTTTTCAGTGGATCCAAGTCAAAGACCTGATTTAGGATTTTTTACATTATTATTAAAAGAGCAAAAACAAACCTTATCTTTGTTAATAATAATACTTGGGCTAGCACTTACAATTTCAACTGTAGATACTTTAGTTAATGCAATTTCAAGTCTTTTAGTGGTTGATGGTAAAGCAACATTTAATCTTAATAATAAAACTGATTATTTAAAACTTTCAAGATATTTTATTATAATTATATCTCTAATTTCATTTTTTATTGCTTCAAAGGGTTTTGATATTTTGTATTTATTTTTATTAGCTGATTTATTATGTTGTGCATTTGTGTACACCGTTTTTTTCAGCTTTTACAATAAACGTTTAAATGAAAAAACTGCCTATTTTGCAATAGTCATTGGATTAATTGGTGGTTTTTTATTATTTCCATTCCCAGATTTTTCAAAAAGTTTACTTGTGGGATTATTAATGTCTAAGGAAATGTTTTCTCCATTTGTTTTACAATCTTTATTGTTTTTGTCTTTTATGGTAGCGACATTTCTTCCAGCCATAATTCTAGAGATAAAAAAACGTTAATCAAAAATCATATAGAGACCATTTTAAAATGGTCTCTTTAGATTACTTCTTTTATTATTATTGAAATTCAATAGATAACCTCTATATAACTGTTACATCTCATGTCAGAAAACCAAATAATCATTGATAATCTCTCAAAAGTTTATGCAAATGGATTTAATGCTCTTAAAAGTGTTAATTTAAATATTAAAAAAGGTGAAATTTTTGCAATGCTTGGGCCTAATGGGGCCGGTAAAACAACATTAATTAGTATAATTTGCGGTATTGTAAAACCATCTTCTGGGAAAGTCACTGTTGACGAATTTGATATTATTAGCGATTATAGAGAAACAAGATCTAGAATTGGTTTAGTTCCACAAGAATTAACTTTAGAACAATTTGAAACTGTTTTTAACAATGTTTCATATTCAAGAGGCTTATATGGAAAAAAGCCTGATCCAAATCATATTGAAAAAATTTTAAGACAATTAAGTCTTTGGGATAAAAAAGATCAAAGATTAAGACAATTATCAGGAGGAATGAAGCGTAGAGTTTTAATCGCAAAAGCTTTATCTCATGAACCATCAATTTTATTTTTAGATGAGCCAACTGCAGGAGTTGATGTGGAGTTGAGGCAGGATATGTGGAAAATTGTTGAAGAATTAAGAAAAACAGGTGTCACAATCATATTAACTACCCACTATATTGAAGAAGCCGAAGCTATAGCGGATAGAGTAGGAGTTATCAACCAAGGTGAAATAATAGTTGTTGAAGAAACTAAAGAATTATTAAAAAAGATGGGGCATAAAAAATTAACAGTAGAACTTCAAGATCAAATTTCTAAAATTCCAGATAGTTTAGAAAAATATAAACTAGCTTTAGGAAAAAGCAAAATGTCAATTGACTATACTTACAATGTTCAAGCTGAACAAACGGGCATTACTAATTTGTTACAAGATTTAAAAGATGCTGGTTTAAAATTAAAAGATTTAAAAACTGAACAAAATACTTTGGAAAAAATATTTGTTAGCTTAGTAAAGGAAAATAATGAAATTTAATTACTCTGCCTTTAAAGCAATTTATCTTCATGAAATGGACAGATTTAAGAGAACTTTAATGCAATCCTTACTTTCGCCAGTTCTATCAACTTCTCTTTATTTTATTGTATTTGGGTCAGTTATTGGTGGTTATGTTGAAAAAATTGATGGTATCAGTTATGGCTCATACATTGTCCCTGGTTTACTAATGTTAACACTTTTAACTCAATCAATAACTAATACTTCTTTTGGAATTTTTTTTCCTAAATTTAATGGAACTATTTATGAAATATTGGCTGCACCAATTTCAACATTAGAAATAGTGTTAGCTTTTGTTGGGGCAGGTGCCACTAAGACACTGGTTGTTGGAGTAGTCATTTTTATTACTGCAAATTTTTTTGTTGAAGTTGATGTAAAATATCCACTTTTAGTGGTTTTTTTACTTATGCTTGTTGCATTTACTTTTGCATTGTTTGGTTTTTTAATAGGATTAATGAGTTCTAATTTTGAACAAATGTCTATCATCCCTACATTAATTATTACACCAATGGTATTTTTAGGTGGAAGTCTATATTCACTAGATATGTTGCCACCATTTTGGCAAACGATTACATACTTTAATCCAGTAGTTTATTTAATTAATGGTTTAAGGTTTGCTTTTTATGGAGTATCTGACTTTAATATTTGGATTAGTATTAGCTCAATGGTAATTTTTTTATTTGCCTGTATAGGGATAGTGGCTGTATTATTAAAAAAAGGTTATAATATTAAATCTTAACAACTAGCTATCTTTTTTTTAGGATCATAAAAAGGTTTTTCAACTACAGCACAATTAAACTTGCCTTCATTAGTAATTACTTTAAATTTGTTTCCTAATTCAGATTGCTCAACTAAAACCATGGCTAGAGCTATATTTTTTTTTAGTCTTGGCGAATAAACTGCAGATGTAATTTTACCAATTTCCATATTATCTTTTGAAAGTTTCCAGAAGGTAGTATTTGGTCCTTTTAAAGGTTCACAATCAATTTCGATACCAACTTGTTTTCTTGTTATACCTTTTTGTTTAATTTTTTGTAAAGCTTTTTTACCTACAAAGTTTATATTACTATCTAAACTTACAAGACGATCCAACCCCAATTCAAATGGATTAGTGCTAATGTCAGCATCAGCATGATATGATAGCATTCCACCCTCTATTCTTCTAATTGATGAAGTGTGCCCTGGCTGCAAACCATGTTCTTTTCCAGCTAACATTATTTTTTCATATAGTTCATTTCCTTTAGAACCATCTCTTAAATATATTTCATAACCAAGTTCACTTGACCACCCGGTTCTTGAAACGATTAAAGGAATACCATCCAAATTATATTCTCTTAGCCAATAATATTTTAAATTTTTTATATCTTCTCCAAAAAGTTTAACCATTATTTCACCAGAAGTAGGACCTTGTAATTGCAATGGAGAAACATCTGGTTCTTTAATTTGCACATTTAAACCTGAGTTAACAGCTACACCTTGCGCCCATAACAAAACATCGCTATCAGCTAATGATAACCAAAAATGATTTTCATCTAATCTTAGTAAAACTGGATCATTTAAAATACCACCTTCATTATTTGTAATTAAAACATATTTACATTGACCAATAGCAAGCTTTGATAAATCTCTAGGCGTCAATAATTGTGTAAATTTGTATGCATCTGGACCAGTAATCTCAACTTGTCTTTCAACAGCTACATCACAAAGAATAGCTTTTTCAATTAAGTTCCAGAAATTTTGCTCAGGACTACCAAAATCCCTTGGAATATACATATGATTATAAACTGAAAATCCTGTAGCACCCCATTTGACAGTGGAGTCAAAGTAAGGAGATTTTCTAATTTGTGTACCAAAACCAAAATTTTTATTACTCATTTTTGATAATTAACATCCTATTTCTAGTTTTTTAAAGAAAAAATAGCCCAGTTAAGGGCTATTAAAAAAACTAGAGGGAATCTATTTTTGTTTAAAATTGTTCAGATTCAGTTGAACCTGCCATCGCAGTTGTTGAACTCTTTCCACTACTAATAGTGTTTGATACTGCATCAAAATATGAAGTTCCAACTTCTCTTTGGTGCTTCACACTTGTGTAGCCATCTTTTTCTCTAGAAAATTCTTGTTGTTGTATTTTAGAATAAGCAGTCATACCTTCTGCTTTATATTTTTCTGCTAGCTCAAATATAGCTATGTTTTGAGTATGGAATCCAGCTAATGTGATAAATTGAAATTTATAACCCATTTTAGCAATCTCTTGTTGGAATGAAGCTATTTCATCATCACTTAAATGCTTTTTCCAATTGAATGATGGTGAGCAGTTATATGCTAATAATTTACCAGGATATTTTTCATGAATTGCATCAGCAAATTTTTTAGCTTCTGCAAGGTTTGGAGTTGCTGTTTCGCACCAAATTAAATCAGCATATGGTGCGTAAGCAAGACCTCTAGATATTGCTTGTTCAATTCCATCTTTTACATAAAAGAAGCCCTCAGGCGATCTTTCTCCAGTCAAAAATGGTTTATCATTTTCATCAAAATCATTAGTAATTAATTTTGCAGCATTTGCATCTGTTCTTGCTAAAATAATTAGTGGAACTTTCGCAATATCAGCAGCTAGTCTGGCTGATTTTAAATTTTTGACCATTGTTCCAGTAGGAACTAAAACTTTGCCACCCATGTGACCACATTTTTTTTCACTTGCCAATTGATCTTCAAAGTGAACACCCGCTGCACCGGCTCTTATAAATTTTTTAGTTAACTCAAATACATTTAATGGTCCACCAAATCCTGCTTCACCATCAGCAATGATAGGTAGCATATAATCAACGGCGTTTTCTTTTTTCATGTCACCATCTTGCAGTTCCATATGTTGAATTTGATCAGCTCTAGTTAATGAGTTGTTCATTGTTTCAACTAATTTTGGTGCACTATCATAAGGATACAAAGATTGATCAGGATACATTTCGCCTGCAGTATTTGCATCAGCAGCTACTTGCCAACCACTAAGATAAATTGCTTTTAAACCAGCTTTAGCATGTTGAACTGCTTGATTACCAGATAATGATCCAAGCGTGTTTACGTAAGCTTCTGTGTTTAATAAATTCCATAGTTTTTTTGACTGATTTTTACATAAAGAATATTCAATTTTAATTGACCCTCTTAATCTTTCCACTTCTTCTTCTGAGTAATCACGTTTAATACCAGCAAATCTTTTAAGGTCGTATGAGATATTTTCTGCACTCATTTTTGTTTATCCTATGATGTTTAGTTGTTTAAGAAAATTGAATTAGTAAGAATGGATTAGCTATTATCGTCTAGAGACTTAATAAGATCACTCATTCCACTAGAACCCCAATCACAATGATCATCTCTCATGTAGATACCTCTACTATTGTGCTGATCTAAATCCTCTTTTTTAATGATTTGAGCTTCATTTTCAGTGTTATTTAATTTTTTGTTCATGTAAATTTTATAATTTACACAGTTTACAAAATCTATAAAAAAGTGAAAAAGTCTTGTAAATCCAATAAAAAAATTGTAAATATAAATTTACAAAATTTACAAATAGAAAACATGAGTCAATTAGATTTAAAAATAGGTCCTAAAATTAAAGCTTTTCGAAGACAGCTTGGACTTCAAGCTAATAAATTAGCTGAGGAACTAGGTATTTCCCCAAGTTATTTAAACTTAATTGAGAGTGGTAAAAGAAAAATCGATGGGGATCTTTTATTAAAAGTATGTGAAAAACTTAATATTGAGCTATCTCACTTAACATCTAAAGCTGATATTAATCTGCAAAACACTATTTCAGAAATTTTAGATGACAGTTTGTTTGAAGATTTAGACATATTAGGTCCTGAAGTGAAAGATTTAGTTAGCACAAATCCAAAAATTGGAAAAGCAATTGTAAGGCTTGGGGATATTTTAAAAAAAAAAGATCATGAATTAATTGATAAGATTGAAAAAATTTCTGGAAAGATAGTTGATAATAGAAAAAATTCTTTTC
>Ga0257121_1002956_pt1 | contig 11497 bp, 8 predicted proteins | sample SI106_100metaG_FD_190180 | JGI IMG/M metagenome (GOLD analysis project Ga0257121, IMG submission 190180) | Marine microbial communities from Saanich Inlet, British Columbia, Canada - SI106_100 | ecosystem: Environmental > Aquatic > Marine > Inlet | place: Canada: British Columbia | collected... | reverse complement strand
ATAGCAATGGATAAAGAAATTTCCAAGAAAATTTTTATAAAAAATAAAATTATTACTCCAAAATTCATTACATATTTATTCAATAAAAAGACATCAGACTTAACAAAGATAATAGATAAAAAACTTAAATTTCCAGTAGTTGTTAAACCAATAAATGAAGGCTCAAGTGTTAACGTTTTTATTTGTACTAAAAAAAATATTTCAAAAGTTTTAGATTCAATAAAAATTTACAAGCAAGTAATGATAGAGGAATTTATTGCTGGAAGAGAGATTCAGGTTGCAATTATGGGTGGAAAAAAATTAGGTGCTATTGAGCTTAAACCAAAAAGAAAATTTTATGATTATCAAGCGAAATATAATATTAATGCTAAAACTCAACATATAATACCTGTTGAAATTTCTAAAAGTAAATTAAATGAAATCATGAACATCGCGCTTAAAGCACACAATGTTATTGGTTGTAAGGGTGTGACTAGATCTGATTTTAAATTTCATAAAAATAAGTTTTACCTATTGGAAATTAATACACAACCAGGAATGACCAAACTATCTCTTGTACCTGAAATAGCAGCGCATACGGGAATTAGCTTCATTAAATTAATTGAATGGATTTTAAAAGATGCATCAACGAAAAGGTAAGAAAATTTTAATTTATTTTTTATTATTATTTATAGTTGGTTCAATTAATAATATCAGTTTAAATAATCTTAAATTAAAAAAAATTAATTATATTAATATTAATGGGCTGGGAGAAAACGATAATGCAATTTTATTACAAGAAATTAAAAATTTGAATTTAGGTAATATTTTTTCGATTAATAAAAATGAAATCATCAATCAAATTAATTCAAACAGTTTGGTGGAAAATTATAATATTTTTAAAAGATACCCATCTTCAATAGATGTTAATATTGAGAAAACTAAATTTTTGGCGAGAATTAACAATAATGGAAAAATATTTCTTGTAGGCTCTAATGGAAAGCTCACTGAAAATAACTTTTCAAATAATCAATTACCATTCATTTTTGGTAACCCGAATATTTATAGATTTTTAGATTTTAAAAAAACCATTGATCAATCTAAAATTTCATATGAAGAAATCAAGAATTTATATTTTTTTTCATCTCAACGATGGGATCTTGAGCTAAAAAATAATATAATAATCAAGTTGTCTGAAAACTATACTAAAGAGTCACTTAAATTAGCAATGGAATTTTTATATAGTGACGAATTTAGAGATGTTACAATTATTGATGCAAGAATTAAAGATCAAATTATTTTAAATGATTGAAGAAACTGATTTTGAAACTTATTTATTTGTTTCAAAAAATAAATTTGAAATTTTTTTACTAGATAAAAAAAATTTTAAAAATCTATATAATGAAAAATTAGTAATTGATAATAATTATGAAGATCTTAATTATCTATCAAAATTTCTTGATAAAAATTTTTATAAAATTGAAAAATTAATAGGTAGTTTTATTAAAAATATCATTTTAATAATAAGAAATGAGGAAAATTTACAAGTAAGCATTTCTTTTAAAAAAAAAAATTATGAGGGTGGCATAAATCGTAAATTTTTAGAAAATAATTTAATTGAACTTAAGGATTTATTTAAAGAAAATTATTTAGACCATAAAATTATGCATATGGTTATTATCAATTATATTATTAATGAAAAAAAACATTCTTTTTTGGATAGCAGTATAAGCGGAGAGTATTTAGGCCTTGAAGTAAATTTTATAGCCATTGAGAACAGTTTAGTTTTTGCATTAGATAAAGTTTTGGAAAAATATCAAACACGGGTTAGCCAATACATGTGTGGAGATTATATTAAAAACTTTTTTAAAGAAGATGAAGATAATAATGAATTATCTCAAATGGCTAGTAAAATAAAAGATGGTCATAATTCCAATGAGGTTATTTTAATACCTAAAAATATTAAAAATAAGGGTTTTTTTGAAAAGTTTTTTCAATTATTTAGTTAAAATTGTTTTTTCTAGTAACATTAGTTGTTTTCATAAATGCTTGGAATCAAACTAAAAGTTTGATGTGTCCTATTTAACTCAAAAAACAATCAAAAATAATGTTTCGTTTAGTGGTGTTGCCCTTCATAGTGGTTTAGATGTGAGCATTTGTATTAAACCAGCTGAGCCAAATTTTGGTATTGTTTTTAAAAGAGTGGATTTAAAAAATAATAATTTAGTTTATCCAAACTTTATGAATGTAACAAACACTTCATTAAATACTACTATAGAAAATGAATTTGGTGTTAAAGTTTCAACTATAGAACATTTAATGGGGGCTTTATTTGGTTTAGGAATTGATAACGCATTAATAGAAATTAATAATGAAGAGGTGCCTATTTTAGATGGTTCAGCTAAAAATTTTATTAAAAAAATTATATCTGCTGGAATTAAAGTAAGTGACTCACCAATTAAAATTATTAAGATAAATAATCAAATTGAATTTTCTGATGGAGATAGATTTATTTCAATTAAGCCTTCTACTTTAAGTCTTGATATAGATTTTCAACTTAAATATAATAATAAAATAATAAGCAATCAAAGAAGTAAAGTTAAAGTTTATGAAGATGATTTAACAGATGTTTATAACTCAAGAACATTTTGTTTATTTGAAGATATTGAATTAATTAAAAAAAATGGTTTAGCCAAAGGTGGTAGTTTAGATAATGCTATAGTTGTTAAAGATAATGAGATTTTAAATCCAGAAGGATTAAGAAATACTAAAGAGTTTGTGAATCATAAAATATTAGATTGTATAGGAGATTTGTATACATCTGGATATAGAATTGTAGCAAACATTACCTGTTCTCAGGGAGGCCACTATTTAACAAATCAATTATTAAGGAAAGTTTTTCAAGATAAAGAAAACTTTTCAATTATAGAAATTAAAGAAAAAAACCTTCCTCATACTCTAATTAATAGAAATCTATTAAGATCAATAGCATAAAGATAACTTTAAAATCATCTTTTAAATAAGTATAAACACTACATGAAAATAAATTTTTTTTTTTATTTATTAATAGTGCTAATTCTTAGTGTTTCTTGCTCCAAGGAAGTGGTTGAGAAAAGTGTGATTAAAGAAAAAAATTTAGAATTACAAGTTCTTGAGGCCTATCAAGATGGTGTAAAATCATTAGAAAGCGGAGATGCTTTATTTGCTGCAAAAAAATTTAATGAGGCTGAAATTTTATTTCCACAATCGGACTGGGCACCTAAATCTGCTTTAATGGCTGCATATTCTTATTATACTCAAGACTATTATGTAGATGCTATAAATGAGTTAACAAGATTTATCAAAGTTTACCCACAACATAAAAATTTAGATTATGTTTACTATCTTTTAGGAGTTTCATATTATGAACAGATAGTTGATGAAACAAAAGATTTACAATCAATTATTAAAGCAAAAGAAACTTTCACAATTCTTGTAAGTATGTATCCTAATACTGATTATGCGCTAGATGCTGAATTTAAATTAGATCTTATAAATGATATTTTGGCTGCTAAAGAAATGTATATAGGTAGGTACTACTTTGACAAAAAAAAGTGGATTGCAGCTATTAATAGATTTAGATTGGTAGTAGATGATTATGAAACTACAGCCTACACAGAAGAAGCATTACATAGACTGGTGGAGGTGCATTATATACTTGGATTAAAAGACGAAGCAGAGAAATACGCTAATCTATTAGGTTATAACTATCAATCATCAGAATGGTACGAAAAATCTTATAGTATATTTAATGAAATGTATAAAAAGAATAAACTTTTAACCAATAAAAAAAATAAAAAAGATAAGAAGAAAAAAAATACTCTTATTAGAAAAATTAAATCTCTACTTGATTGAGATGAATAAAAAAGAAATTTTAAATCAGTATAAAAAAAAATTAAGATTGATTAAAATTTATAATGAATATTATTATAATGAAAATAAACCCAAAGTAACAGACAAAGAGTATGATGATTTAAAAAAAAAAATATTATTTTTAGAATCAAAACATAACTTTCTTAGATCCAAAAACTCACCATCTCAAATAGTTGGTTTTAAACCTTCAAAAAATTTCAAAAAAAAATTACATAGAGCACCCATGCTATCTTTATCTAATGCTTTTACTGAAGAAGATTTGATAAATTTTGAAAAAAGAGTTTTAAATTTTATTTCAAAAAATGACAATTTTAAGATTCAATATAGCGCAGAACCAAAAATAGATGGTATTTCAGCTTCATTAACATATAAAAATGGAAAATTTATATCAGGGTTATCAAGAGGAGATGGAAAAGAAGGGGAGGATATAACAGCTAATCTTGAGACAATTAATGATATTCCAAAAAAAATTTTATCAAAAGATTTTCCAGAAGAAATTGATATTAGAGGAGAAGTATTTATTCAAAATAGTGACTTTGAAGATTTAAAAGAAAAATTTGCAAATCCTAGAAATGCAGCTTCAGGCTCATTGAGACAAAAAAATCCTAATGATACGCGAAAAATACCGTTAAGATTTATCGCTTACACCTTTGGTTATGAAAAAGGTCTGAATATCGAAAATCAATTTGAATATTTAAAAAAATTAGATGAATGGGGTTTTAAAACAAATCCATATAATAAATTGATAACAGGCATAAAAAATTTAATAATTAATTACAATGAAATAGAAAAAAAAAGAACAGACATAGATTTTGATATAGACGGAATCGTTTATAAAATTAACAATTTTAAACTACAAAACAGATTGGGAAATGTTGCAAATGCTCCAAGGTGGGCAATAGCACACAAATTTTCATCTAATAAAGCAATTTCAAAAGTTTTAAATATAGATATTCAAATTGGAAGGACTGGCGCCTTAACACCTGTGGCGAAAATTAAAACAGTCAATATAGGAGGTGTGCAAGTTTCGAATGCAACATTGCATAATGAAGATGAGATTATAAGAAAAGATATAAGAGTAGGAGATACAGTAATAATTGAAAGAGCTGGAGATGTAATTCCACACATACTATCAGTCGATGTAAAAAAAAGATCTAAAGATAGTTCAAAATTTATTTTTCCAAAAAATTGTCCTTCTTGTGGTTTAAGAACAATTAAGGAGTATAACGCGACTATAAAAAAAAACGATGCAGTAAGAAGGTGCACAAGTGAAGGTTATAAATGTGAAAAAATAGCGATAGAAAAAATAAAACATTTTGTGTCAAAAGATGCTTTTAATATTGATGGTTTTGGAAAAAAAATAGTAGAAAATTTCTGGAAACTTGAATTCATAAAATTTCCTCAAGATATTTTTAAATTAGATTTTAAAAAAATTGAATCATTAGAGGGCTGGGGCAAACAATCAGTTGAAAATTTAAGATACTCAATAAATGAAAAAAAAAATATTTCATTAGAAAGATTTATTTATTCACTAGGCATTAGGCATATTGGTTTAGAAAATGCAAAGATTCTATCAAAACATTTTAGGTCTTTTTTGAATTTTAAATCTTTATCTAAAAATAATAGATATGATGAACTTTTAAATATTGATGGTATTGGTGAAACCCAAGTTAATTCTATAAAGAATTTTTTTTCTAATAAGGTCAACTTAAATATATTGAATGAATTTCAAACAATCTTAAGTATCAATGATAAATTAGTTGAAAAAAAAAATGGATTATTAAAAAATCAAACATTCATGTTAACAGGAAAATTGCATGGTATTAGTAGAGCTGAAGCAAAATCTTTTATAGAAGAAAATTCAGGGACCACTGTTAGTAGTGTTTCAAAAAAATTGAATTATCTAATAATTGGTGAGAAACCAACAAAAAGAAAAATTGATACAGCTAAAAAATTTAAAATTACAACTATAGACCAAGGTCAATTTTTAAAAATGCTAAATAAAACTAGCTAGCCACTTACGCTCTTTTATATTTAAATATTTTGATATTTTTGAATAAACATTGACATGATATTTAAATAAATAATTTTTTTCTACTGGAGTTAAATGTTTATAGTTGATTAATTCTTTTTCAATTGGAACAAGTGTTAAATTTTCAAAAAAAATATTTCCATTATTTTTCCTAACAAATATTAAATTTTCGATACGTATACCAAAATTATTTTTTTCATAATATCCTGGTTCATTACTTAAAATCATACCCTCAACTATTTTGATTTTATTAAATTTTGATATTGATTGTGGACCTTCATGAACATTGAGAAAAAAACCTACTCCATGTCCTGTGCCATGGGCATAATCCAATTTACTTTTTTTTAAAAATTTTCTAGCTCTTTTATCTATCTTTTTGCCAATACTATCTTTTTTTAAATTAGTATTAGCAACTGCTATATGTCCTTTTAAAACTTTAGTAAAAATGTTCTTTATACGTATCTTTGGTTTTGAAAAACAAATTGTTCTTGTAACATCAGTAGTTCCATATTTATATTGACCACCTGAGTCACATAAAAAGATATCTTTTTTTTTTATTATCTTACAGCTTTCTTTTTTTGCATGATAATGAACTATTGCTCCATTTTTTCCCGAACCAGCAATTGTATTAAAACTTGGATATAAATAATTTTTGTTTAATTTTCTAAAACTTTCTAATTTTTTTTGAGCTTGAACTTCATTGATTTGTTTTTTATTAATATTTTTTATCCAATAGATAAATTTTGTTAATGCAACACCATCTAAAATATGTGTATTAATCATATTTTTTATTTCGGTTTTATTTTTTACTGCTTTTAAGAGATAGGAAGGATCTTCTTTTTTCACAATTTTAAATTTAGATTTAATAATATCCTCAAAATAAATTGAGCATGTTTTGTCATCTATTATGAAACAATCACCTTTAAACTGAGAAATTTTTTTTAGAAAATCATTATTATTGATAAATTCACTAAATTTGATTTTTCTCTCTTTGATAATTTTTTTTGCTTTTTGTGTTTTGCTTATGAAGAATATTTTTTTGTTTTTACTTATAATTAATCTAGAATTTGGTATAGGACTATTTGGACTATCATCACCTCTTATATTTAAAATCCAAGCAACATTTTCTGGAGCAGTTACAAATAGATAATCTGATTTATTTTTTTTTAAATATTTAGATATTTTGTCAATTTTTGAATTATGACTTTCACCAACAACATCTTTATTTAGTGAAAAAAAATTAAAATTATCATTAATTTTTTCAGTTTTAATTTCATCTACTAAATTATTATCAATAAATTTTATCTTATTGTTTTTAATAAAAAATTTCTTAATTTGATTAGATGTGAATAGTTTAGGATCAATACCTAATGTTAGATTTTTGAATATGTTACAATTATTAATTTTTTCATATTTAATAATTTTAAATTCTTTGCCAGATTCGATCTGACTTTGAATTGTGTACCTTCCGTCTGTAAATAAGTAATTTTTATTTTTTAAGATAACAGCTAATCCAGCCGATCCACTGAAATTGGATATAATTTTTAATCTATTAGTTTTTGAATATTCGGTAAAATACTCATCATTTTTGGGAATCACATAACCATCAATATTATATTTTAAAAATTTATTTCTTAAGATTTCTATTCTATTACTCATTTGATTCTTTTTTGATACCTTATCCATCCTGGACTTCTTGTTGTTTCGTCTATTTCAAAATCTTGATTAAATTCAAAGTCTTCATTTTCATTTAAATCCTCATCAAAAAATGAATTTTTTTCTAAATTTTTTTCAGGCAATTCTTCTATGAATCTTGATGCCATGCTATCAATCCAATCACCTTGGTAAAATCTATTCATAGAAAATGATAAAATAGCCTTTTTTTTTGCTCTGGTAATTCCCACGTATGCTAAACGTCGTTCTTCTTCTAATCCTTTTTGACCTTTTTCCTCGATCGATTTTTGATGAGGAAACAGTCCTTCTTCCCAACCCGGTAAAAAAACCACATCAAATTCAAGACCTTTAGCACCATGCATAGTCATCATATTAACTTTTTCACCTTCCCATTCTTGGTCAATAGATGTTGCAAGCGAAACGTGCTCTAAGAAACTCTCTAGATTATCAAATTCTTTCATTGCGCTCAGAAGCTCTTTTATATTTTCCAGTCTATTTTCGTTATCAACATCTTTTTTATTTTTTAACATTGCTGAATAGCCTGACTCATCCAAAACAGTCTGTAATAATTTAATATGACTTATCTTTTTGATTGATAAATCATTTCTCCACTTGTTTAATAAATTAAGAAAAAAATTAAGACCAATTTTTGTTTTTGGTTTAATTAGATTTTTTTCAATCATCTTTATTGAAGCTAATTCTAAACTTATATTTTTTTCTTTTGCAAATTTGTGAATAGTTTTAAGAGCAGTATCACCTACAGACCTTTTGGGGTTGTTAACAATTCTTTCAAAAGCTAAATCATCTTTTTCTTGATGAATTAATCTTAAATAAGCCAAACAATCTTTAATTTCTGCTCTTTCATAAAATTTAGTCCCACCTAAAATTCTATAAGGCATTCCAATTTTTAAAAACCTTTCTTCAAATTCTCTAGTTTGAAATATTGCTCTTACCAAGATTGCTATATTGTTATAAGAAAATTTTTTTTTAATTTTTTTTTCAATTTCATCTGAGACTCCAATTGCTTCATCTTTACCATTTTTAAAACAGTTTAATTTAACTAAATCTCCTTCTTCCATAACTGTTGTCAATGTTTTTCCAACTCTATTTTGATTGTTTGCAATAAGATTTGAAGCAACAGATAAAATATTTTGTGAGGATCTATAATTTTGTTCAAGTCTAATTATCTTTGTATTTTCATAAACTTGATCAAATTCTAAAAAATTTTTTATCTCAGCGCCTCTCCAGCTATAAATAGATTGATCGTCATCACCCACACAACATAAGTTTTTATTTTTTTCAGATAGAAGCCTTAGCCATTTACTTTGAATAAAATTAGTGTCCTGATATTCGTCAACTAAAATATATTTAAAATTTGTAGAATAGATTTGTCTTATATCTGGATAATTTTCTAATATTTTTACAGTATGTAAAATTAAATCACCAAAATCACATGAATTTAAATCTAATAACTTTTGTTGATAAATTTTGTAAAGAGGTAAAATAGTTTTTTCGTAAATATCTTTATTGTTAATTAAAACTTCTGAAGGATAATACCCTTTATTTTTCCATTTATCTATTATAGTAAGAATGAATCTGGGGGCCAATTGTTTGATATCAATATTTTCTGCTTTGCAGATATTCTTGATAAGTCTTATTTGGTCATCTGTATCTATAATTGTAAAGTTTGAATTGAGTTTTGCTGCTGATGCATGTTTTCTTAATAGTTTTGCACAAATTGAGTGAAATGTTCCTAGCCAAGAAAGTCCTGTTGTTGAGGAGCCCAAAATTTTACAGACTCTATTTTGCATTTCCTTTGCAGCTTTATTTGTGAAAGTTACAGATAGTATTTGGTTTGGAAATGCCTTTTTTTTCTTAATTATATGAGCAATTCTAGAAGTTAAAACTTTAGTTTTTCCAGATCCAGCTCCAGCCACAATTAAAAGAGGGCCATCTAAATGCAATACAGCCTCTTTTTGTGCTTTATTTAAGTTTATGAGATAATCAGTATTTATCATTTAAAATAATTCTTTATAAGTTCTTATAACCCATATGAGAAAACATAACTATTTTGTTACATTTTTAAAAAAGATTAATTTATCAATAAATATCCTATTAAAAAAATATTTAAACAAATTAAACTTTAATAATATATCTGCTATTGCCTTAAGTAATAAAATTTTTGTAGCATTTGTTGTCCTAGTTATTTTAATTTTTTCATATTTGTCAATACCTAGTGTTTTTGAAAAGTCTGAAATTCGCAAAGAACTTAAAGATCAGTTGCATAGCAAGTTTAATCTAAATTTTCAATTAGGACAAAATTTAAAATATAATTTTTTTCCACGTCCACACTTTATTAATGAAAATTCAACTATTTTAAATGATCAAAATGAAATTTCAAAAATAAGAGAATTAAAAATTTATGTTTCATTAAAAAATCTTTTTTCTTTAGATGGCATTATAATTAATAATCTAATAATAGAAAATGCAAATTTTAATCTTAATAATCAAACTTATAATTTTTTTACTAAACTTTTATTTCAAAATTTAAAAGATAGTAATATTTTAATTAAAAATAGCAATATTTTTTATAAAAACTCAGATCACGAAGTATTATTCATAAATAAAATTGAAAAAATAAAATATTATTATGATTTAAAATATTTAAGAAATACAGTTAAATCTAAAAATGAAATATTTAATATGCCTTATTCTCTTGAATTACATTATAGCCAGGATGAGAAAAAAATATTTTCTAAATTAAATTTTGATTTTTTGAAATTACAAATTTTAAATGAGATGGATTATAATGATGAACCTAGAAAAGGATTGGCAAAATTAGTATTTAATAAACAGAAAAGTGATGTCACCTACCAGTTTAGTAAAAGTTTTTTTAAATTTAATTTTTTTGACAAAATTAATGACAAAAATTTTTTTTATGAAGGTAATATAAATTTTGATCCTTTTTATTCAAATTTGAAAGGAAGTACCAAAAATATTGACTTATCAACTTTTATAAACTCAAATGCTTTAATTGTTCAATTACTTAAAACTGAAATATTGTATAATAAAAATTTAGATTTTCATTTTAGTATTATTGGAGAAAAAATTTATAATTATGAAAATTTTAAAAATATTTCATTAAATTCAAAAATTCAAGATAGCTTAATAGATCTAGATGAAACTAAATTTACTTGGAAAAACAATGCAAATTTTGTGATTTCAGACAGCTTGATACATGTTAAAAACAATGAACTTATTTTAGATGCAAAACTTGATATTGTAATAAAAAAATCAGATGAAATTTATAAATCGTTTTTAACTCCAAAAAATTACAGAATAGAAATCAAAAAAATTGAACTATCTTTTAATTATAATTTTGATCAAAAAATATTAGAATTAAATGATATTAAGATTGACAATAAATTAAATCAAAAACTTAACAAATCTCTCAAAATTTTGATGTTTAAAGATGATAGACTACAAAATAAAATTTATTTTAAAAATAAAATAAATAAAGCAATCAAATATTATGCTGGGTAGATCATTTTCTTAGGATCAACTATTTTATTGTAGTCTTTTTCACTTATTAATCCTGTTTTCAATGTTTCAAATTTTAACGTGGTGCTATTTTTAAGCGCTGTTTTAGCAATTTTTGCTGCATTATCATAACCAATGTGTGGCGCTAAAGCTGTGACTAACATTAAAGAATTATCTAAATTTTCCTGTATCTTTTTCTTATTAGCTTTTATTCCCTTAACACAATAAAGAGCAAAATTTTTTGTACTATCAGCTATTAAATCTATTGATTGTAAAATATTATGAGCAATTAATGGTTTGAAAACATTTAATTCAAAATGACCATGTGAACCAGCCATAGTGATTCCATTGTGGTTTCCA
>Ga0257121_1002953_pt1 | contig 11505 bp, 12 predicted proteins | sample SI106_100metaG_FD_190180 | JGI IMG/M metagenome (GOLD analysis project Ga0257121, IMG submission 190180) | Marine microbial communities from Saanich Inlet, British Columbia, Canada - SI106_100 | ecosystem: Environmental > Aquatic > Marine > Inlet | place: Canada: British Columbia | collected... | reverse complement strand
AAGCTCTTCTCTCGCAGGCTCCATCAAAGGAGAATGAAATGCACCACCAACAGGAAGAACAAGTGCTCTCCGTGCTCCTTCCTCTTTTAATTTCTCACAAGCCAATTCTATGGCCGAAGCAGAGCCTGAAATCACCAATTGTCCTGGACAATTATAATTGGCAGGAACAACAATCCCTGGTATTTCTGAACAAACCTTTTCTACTAAATGATCTTCCAATCCAAGAATAGCAGCCATTGTTGAAGGTTCTAACTCACATGCCTTTTGCATCGCTAACGCTCTTTTTGAAACGAGTGAAAGCCCATCTTCAAAACTCAATGTTTTATTGGCAACTAACGCTGACAATTCACCCAATGAGTGACCCGCAACCATATCTGGTTTAAAATCATCTCCGAGACACGACGCCAAAATTGTAGAATGTAGAAATATTGCTGGCTGAGTTACTTTGGTTTGCTTGAGCTCCTCTGCTGTTCCTTCAAACATGATTTTTTGTATATCAAAGCCAAGTATATCCGTACTTCTTGAAAATAGATTTCTGGCTATTTGAGAGTTGTCGTATAGGTCTTTTCCCATACCTGAGAATTGAGCTCCTTGCCCTGGAAAAACATATGCTTTCATGATAAATCTAAATTTTGCTTACAAAAGTAATAGAAGTATTAGACAAATTACAATTGACCATCCGAATGGTACACACCTTTTTTAAATACTTTTACTTTTTGAATGATGCCGTCCTCATCATAAATATAAAGTTTTCCATCCCACAATTTTCCATTTTTAAAGATGCCATCCATCCAAATTTCATCATTGGAATTGTAAACCTTATTGTAGCCAAAAAATTCAAAACTGACGCCATGCGTATTTGGATTATTAACCACAGGCGCTCCCACTGTCTTTTTCTCAATAACTTGAACAGGTTTTTCAATAGATGGGTCATAATTTATTGCTGACTTTTTCTTACCAGCACCATCAAGAATAATCTCACTTTTTAATGAACCATTTCTATAATAGTTTTTAATCTTTCCAAATGGCTTTCCGTTTTTCGCCATGTATTCCATTTGAATTTTTCCATTTTTGAAATAATACTTTATAAGCCCCGATTCTTCCCCCTTGTTATTATAATTTCCGCTGTATGCCGGCTTCCCATTAGTGTAATACCTATTGTAAACCCCCTTGTATTTATCCTGAATAAAATTAGCTTCCTCAAATTTTTTGGCGTTTTTATGATACCGAATGTAAAATCCAGAGGGCCTATTATTTGCATAATGTCCTTTAACCCTAATAGTCCTTCCATCTCTGTGGTACTTAATCCACATTCCCTCCTTTCTACCCTGGATAAAATTCCCTTCTTCTACTTTGGTATTACTTGCATGCCCTGAACGAGGGTGATCTTTCCCTTTAAAAATCCATTTGCCCGTTTTCTTACCATTAGAATCAAACCCATTTTGAGCGTGACAAAGATTTTGTCTTAATAACAATGGAAAACAAATGAGACCAATAATCGTCAATAACTTCACGAATCTAAGTTACAAATCTTAAATGAAATCTAATATGTCCAAAGTTATAATATTGTGAATAAAAAATTCTGTTTTTACATGAGTCAAATGAATGTTTGAATTACTTTTGTATTTACATTTTTTACATATGTTATCAATTAATCCAAAAGAAATAGAAATACCAAAATTGCATCGGTATTTGCTTGGTTCAATAGGTCCTCGGCCAATTGCTTTTGCGTCTACAGTTGATAAACAAGGTAATGTAAATCTGGCGCCTTTTAGTTTTTTTAATGTATTCAGTGCGAATCCGCCAGTATTGATTTTTTCTCCGGCGAGATCAGGAAGGACAAATACAACAAAGGACACCTACAACAATGTTAAAAACATTCCTGAAGCCGTGATTAATGTGGTGAACCATGATATGGTTCACCAAATGAGTCTAGCCAGTTCTCCTTACCCATCAGACGTAAGTGAATTTGAAAAATCTGGATTTACACCGATTGATTCTGAACTAATCACTCCTCCTCGAGTGAAAGAATCCCCTGTTCAATTTGAATGTAAAGTGAATGATGTTATTGAATTGGGTAGTCAAGGTGGCGCGGGGAATTTGATAATATGCGAAGTTGTTAGAATTCACATACAAGAGGACCTCCTTGATGATAAACAAATGATTGATCAGCATAAGATTGATTTGGTCTCAAGAATGGGAGGAAATTGGTATTGTCGTGCAGACAAAAATTCAATGTTTGAAATTCAAAAGCCAATAACGACATGTGGAATTGGTTTTGATGCATTGCCTAAAGACGTATTAAATAGCTCAATACTTACAGGAAATGATTTGGGACAGTTGGCAGGAATAGAAGAACTTCCAAATGAAACTGATGTTAACGAATATAAACTACTAGAATTAAGTGAATTGTTTTTATCTTTAGAAGAGGATGCAGTTCAACTAGAATTACAAATTCATAAAAGAGCTCAAGACCTTTTAAGAAGAAATCTACTCGAGGAAGCATGGATGACCTTGCTTTCTTTTAATAATTAATAATAAATAATATGTACAAGTTCCAAGGAAAAATTAAAGTCATTAATGACATTCAAGAAATAAGTGAAAAATTTAAAAAACGAGAATTCGTTGTAACTGACACCTCATCAATGTACCCTCAGGATGTTATGTTTCAATCTGTTCAAGACAAATGCGCAATGCTAGATGGATACTCAGTTGAAGATGAAGTTGAGGTTTCTTTTAACTTAAGAGGTAGAGAATGGACGAGCCCTGATGGCGTTGTGAAATACTTCAACACACTTGATGCATGGAGAATAGAAAAAATGGGGCAAGGAAGTGGAATACCTGCTGGAGGTGCTGGAGCAATGGATCTTAATCCTGAAACGGCAGCAACAAGTACACCTGATTCAAGTAGTGAAAAAAGCGACGATTTGCCTTTTTAAAATATGCAAAATTTATGAAATTAAGCGGGGTGAAAACCCCGTTTTTTTTGATCTGAAAATTCAGCTTTGGACCAGCCTAGTTATTCGGCGACAAATAATTTAAAAGACTGATTGCCTATTCGTAAAATATATGAACTAGATGAAAGACCTGAAATATCGATTCTATTTGAGCTGATTTTTCCGCTCATTACCTTTTCTCCCAGAATAGAATATATTGCATAATCTTGAACGCTTTTAAGATTTGATTCTACGGTAAGATAAGAAGATGCAGGATTCGGAAAAATAGATATACTAATATCTTCTATTAAATGTTCATTTCCTACCATGGGTGGAAAACAATTATTATTAGAATAGACTTCATCAAGGTCTTTATTAATTGATATTAAACAATGACACATGTTAAACGAATCGTGCATATATGAGAGGCCATAATTAGTACCAATACCCTCAATAAATGTTAGCGGTTCATCACTCCCCCAAAAATGGTAATCAGTCTGAACATGTTTAACCCCAGAAATAAAATATACAGAATCAATGATTGATGTAATGACTTCGTTCCAAGGCTTATATATCACGAATGTATCACCTACATTTAAAGACAAATCCATGACCATAAACTCTAGTGTATCAATTCCTCCCATCGTTTCCATTGTGCTCATAAACCATGCCTTTCCCGAAGACACATCCTCACGAGCATATCCATTGGCATCAATCCCATTTAAATCGTAAGACACTCCATTAGGAGTTACTGTACCGACCTTTTTATAATTCACTCCGTCAATGTTGGTTTCTATTTCAGACATCTGTTCCTTAACATGAGCTATATCCAAGTTACAAAATGGCATTTTCCAATTCGTGTTTTCTATTCCGAATATGGAATTATAATTTTGAGCTAATGAATCAACTGAAGTTGAAACAAAAAAGCATAATACGATAAGTAGATGATTTATGGCTCTCATGTTTGAAATCTGAATTATTTACAATTAAATGATAAACAGCACTTTATGATAAGATAAGTAGTGCAATTTACATTAAAATAAATCAAATCAAGAATAAAATCAATAAAATCATTTAAAGTTAAGTTTAATCATTTAGCGGTAAAAGTGGGGATAAAATAGAACAGCATCAAAACAGAGGGCTAAATCCATTGAATATTTTATTTTCCTGATATTAATACAAGGTCATAGCCAAACCACATCCGATTAATATACTCATTAACTTGAGTAAATTAAATTTATGATTCTCAGAGGTCTCAAAAATAATAGTCGTTGAAATATGTAAAAACATACCTACGACAACCGCAAGAATAATGTGTAAATCAAGACCAAACTCTTCTGGCGTAAACTTTAGACCAATTAAGGCTCCAACAGGAGTCATCATCGCAAAGAATAAAAGAAATAACCAAGACTTAAAATGACTCAATTTCGTATTCATTAATAAGGTCATTAAAGCAATTGAAACAGGTACTTGGTGAAAGATTATCCCCCAAAATAATGACTCATGAACGTGGTGATGCTCCGTTATAATTCCAGCAGATTGATTCCCCAGAGGAAGACCTTCTATTATTGAGTGAACAGATAATGAAATAAATAGTGCCCATGGCAATGATTGACCTTTATGCACATGAACATGCCCATGCTCAATTCCACCTGAAAAATATTCTAAAATCAACTGAACAAGGAACCCTATAAGAATAAAAAAACCGACCCGTTCAGCTCCATCATGGTATATGTCCGGCAATAAATGTTGAAAAATTATAGCCAAAAGAAACCCACCACTAAAAGCCAACGCCAATTTTATCATTTGACTATTGTTAGTGGCATTAAAATACCCCACAATAACACCGCCACTCAAGACTGATGCAATTAAACCTAAAATTATAAACGTAAAACTCATTCTTTTCTGCTTGCAATAATAATCAAACGATCTGATTTTTCAAGTATAAATGGCTTCAAATCTAAAGAACCAAAAATATCCTCAATAATAAAATAAGGCTCTAACAAAGACTGAAAGTCTTCTAATCTTAATTTTTGAACTCTTTCTGTAAATTGAAAATCATTTCCCTTATCTGAAAATTTAATATGCTTAAAAATATGCGAATCATCATAATTTCGAGAAATCTTAAAATCAACTTCATCGATTATTTTCTCTTCTTTAATCACAAGTGAATGTATAACCTTATACACATTCATAAAATCTATAACAAGCTTTCCTCCTGGTTCTAACATCTGAAACATGGCTTCACAAACAAGCTGATTTTCTTTGAATGTGTCAAAATATCCAAAACTTGTAAATAAATTAAAAATGGCATTAAATTGACGGTTTGATATTTTATTTCTCATGTCATGTACCTGAAAAGAAAGTGAATCACTTGACCATTTCTGAGCTTCTTTAATACTGTTTTCAGATAAATCCACACCCAATACTTCGAATCCTAATTCATTCAATGTCTTTGAATGGCGTCCTTTCCCACAAGCCAAATCAAGAATTTTTGAAGTAGAATTCAATCTAAGATGATTCATTAAGTTAATGATGAATTCTTTAGCTTCAGATTCATTTCTGTTCTGATATAAAATGTGATAATAAGAAGTATTAAACCAATCTACAAACCAATCTTTTTCTGACATAAATCAAAAATACAACTAATTGACTTTATTCAAATTCCAAATCCTAATTGAAATCTATCATAAAACCATTAAATTTGGATGTATGAAGAAAATTGGATTGACAGGTGGTATTGGAAGTGGGAAGACATATGTTGCCAATATTCTTGAAAAAATGGGCTATCCTGTATATTATTCAGATGAACGAGCTAAAGAAATAAGCAATAAAGATTCTGAAATTCAGGATAAGCTTAAAGGTGTTTTTGGGAACGAAATATACGAGAATGGCAGTCTAAATAAATCGCTTTTAAGTAAAAAAATATTTACGTCTCCACACTTAAGAGAAACCGTAAATTCTATTATACACCCGGTTGTTCGAAATAACTTCAATAAATGGACTGAACACTATTCAAATCACTCTCTGGTTTTCAATGAAGCCGCTATTTTATTTGAAACAAAAGCATTTAAAAATTTTGATGCCAATATACTGGTTTATGCACCTCAAGACATAAAGATTCAACGCCTATTAAAAAGGGATCAAGTTTCTAAAGAAACTATATTGACAAAAATGAATACCCAATGGAGTGATTCAAAAAAAATGAGCTTGACTCGATACCATATTCTAAACGACGGGGAAACGCCAATCCTAAGGCAAATAGAAGAAATATTAAAAAAGCTAAATCAGTAAACAAGCTTGATTGAAACCGTTTTGTTTCTATCAAGATTAAACATGCAATCTTCGAATGAGGGAGCTGATAACTTCGGACGCATATCATTTGAAAATGCGTAGGGCTCTATGGGGACACCTATGAAATTTTTATCACAATTGTCATTGTTGTTTTCATCTTGGTAAATGGCAACAGCATAACTCCCTTTAGGTAAACCCTTAAACGTATACTTTCTTGAAGCCCCCTTTGTTTTTACTCTCACCATTTTAAAGGTTTCTCCAACTATTGGGAATTTCTCAGCATTGTTATAAAGACCAAATTGAAGTACACCATCATTGTTTTCAAGCCCTGTAACCACAACAGAAAGATCGTATCCAGCCTGGGAATGAATTTGAAGCGAAATAAATAGAGAACAAATACAGATAAATTTATAATATTTCATCATTTATAAAAGTTGGTTTTAAAAATCCGATCCATCCAGACAAAAGTAGAAGCGTAATTCCCATCAAGATGAGCATGATGGTCATCGTGATGTTTTGTTTTGCTCAATAGAGGCATTTTACTAAGTAAAGGCAATTCTATATTTGAATGTATATGTATTTCATGTAGGTTCCTCAGTAAGCCAAAAAGCCAAAAAGCATAAAGGTTTATTGGCATAAAAATTAAAATAATTGCAAATGCTATTACTACACCAATCATTCCCATCATCCATTCCAAGGGATGTCCATATAAATATTCAAGAGGAAATGGTTTAATCGCCCTATGATGAATTGAATGAATATGTTTTAGCATAAACTTATTGTCATGGAGCCATTTATGATAAAAATAAAACCAAAAATCATCCAAAACAAAGGCAAATAATACTTGTAGTCCGATGATCCACCAGCTGGACCATTCGATCTCCATTAAGTCAAATAAAAAATATGCACCTGCGCCTGATACGACTAATAGCAAAATGAAATTCAGAAGAAATAAGGGCATTCGTTTACTAAAAATGGACTTTTGATATGTTTTATCCTGTATTACATAAGGTTCGAACAATTTGGTCTTTAAGACCAGTAAGCTGTATAATAAGCCAAATAAATTGGATGCCAATAGCATAATTATAGTCCCTATTGCTACCCACTCTCTAGTCATCTCAATGCAAATATGTTGAACATGCCCGTATCCTCAAGCCCTACTTCACTCTCGGTATGTAACCTAGAAAAACCCTTCTCCGTTAAGAGCTGCCGAACATCTTCTAAGCGACCATCAGTATCATGAACTTCTATTACTAGACTTCTTATTTTCGGCCAATCATTTTCTCTAATTCCTTTTAAAACGGACCACTCTGCTCCTTCACAATCAATTTTCAATAAGTCAATTTGATTAATTTTCTCTTTTTCAATGACATCAGACAAAGGAACAAGTTTACATTCTACTTGCTTTTTTCCTCTCACCAAAAAATGCGCTATAACTCCTGAAAAAAATGGAGGAATTAGTCTCATCCATTTCATTCCATCAGGTGGGTTTTTCATGGTGCCTTTCACGGCTCTTGAAAATGCTGCTGGATCTTCATCCCATTGTTCGGGGTGCAAGGTAGACAAGGCGGGAGTATTGGGAAAATACGTGAAACTGGCATTGGCCAATTTATCCGATACTCCAAATTCATAAACATGAATTCGACCATCCCCGTATTCTTCTGCATTCTTTTTTAACACAGAAAAAATATCTGGAATAGGTTCAAAGCAATATGCATTTACATTTTTTGCCTTCTGAATGGCTCTCAAACCAAAAACGCCAACGTTTGCACCAACGTCAAAAACAACGTCATTGTCATTGATAGAAATTCCATTTTGGAGGTAACCATCCACATGGTGATCTAGCATTTTGGCCTCAGGTTTTCTTAGGCAAAAAACTGGAGTGCCATCATTTAGGTTGGTTTTGGTCATCATAGATTGACCTAAAAATAATCAAATTTGATCACTTTAAACACACGTACATAAAGATTTATCCAAGAAAAGGATAACGGTAATCTGTAGCTGGAACAAAGGTTTCTTTAATCGTTCTTGCCTGCACCCAACGCAACAGATTCATTGCTGCACCGGCCTTGTCATTGGTTCCTGAACCTCTTGCTCCCCCAAAGGGCTGCTGTCCAACTACCGCACCGGTCGGTTTATCATTAATATAAAAATTACCGGCAGCGTTTTCTAATTTCTTGGTCGCTAAATCAATAGCGTATCTATCTTGAGAAATTATTGACCCTGTCAATGCATACTCAGAAGTATCATCTACAATATCTAAGGTCTCCTCAAATGCATTTTCTGGATAAACATAAATGGTTAAAACAGGTCCAAAAATCTCCTCGCACATCGTTCTAAATTTTGGATTAGATGCAACGACAACTGTTGGTTGAATAAAATATCCTTTGGATTTATCATAATTTCCACCAACTATAATTTCTGCATCATCATTTTCTTTGCAGTAATCTAAATACGCGGATATTTTATCAAAAGCTCTTTCATCAATGACAGCATTAATATAATTGGAAGTATCCTCAGGGGTTCCCATCTTGAACGAATTAACCTGTTCAAGCAATATAGCTTTGACTTCAGGCCATAAGTTTGACGGTATATAAGCTCTTGATGCCGCTGAACATTTCTGCCCTTGAAATTCAAAAGAACCACGAGTAAGTGCAGTTGCTACTTCAGCAGGAATTGATGATTTATGAACCATAACAAAATCTTTACCTCCTGTTTCTCCAACTATTCTTGGGTAGCTTCTGTAGGTATCCAAATTGCTTGCAATGTTTTTCCAAAGTGTTCTAAAAACACCTGTTGATCCTGTAAAATGGAGTCCAGAGAACATTTTATGTTTAAAAATCACCTCACCAGCAGTAGGCCCATCTACAGTGACCATATTCACAACACCATCCGGCAAACCAGCAGCCTTGAACAATTCCATAATTACCTGTGCTGAATACACCTGAGAATCTGCAGGCTTCCATACAATTACATTACCCATCATTGCAGGAGCAGCACATAGATTTGCCGCAATTGAAGTAAAATTAAATGGAGTCAATGCAAAAACAAAACCTTCTAAAGGTCTATACTCTAATCTATTCCACAATCCAGGCTGAGAGTCAGGTTGTTCCTTATAAACCTGTGTCATATATTGAACATTGAATCTGAAAAAATCAATCATCTCACATGAGGCATCTATTTCCGCTTGAAATACATTTTTTGATTGGGCAAGCATAGTCGCAGCATTCATTCTGTCTCTAAATGGTCCTGCAAGTAAATCTGCTGCTTTCAAAAATATTGCCGCTCTTTGTTCCCAAGGCAGGTTGGCCCAAGCAGATTTTGCCTCAAGTGCCTTTTCAATTGCCAACTCGACATGAGACGCGTCTCCGTAATTAAAATGACCCAATACTTTTTTGTGATCATGAGGAGGTGACATCGGTCTTTTATCAGTTGTTCTAATCTCCTCACCACCAATGTACATCGGAACATCAATCTCAGTTTGATTGTACATTTCCTTGTATTTGTGTATAAGTGAGCTCTTTTCTGGTGAATTTGGAGCATACGATTTTACCGGTTCATTTACTGCAACTGGTACTTTATAGAAAGCGTTTGACATGTCTTTTTTTTGTTGCAAAAGTAACGATTGTTAACTATCCTTGCAACTGAGCCAACCAATTCTAAATGAAACACTTCCTATTTTTCATTTTTATTTTTCATTTATTTTATTGTGACTTGTTTGGACAATCGGCTATACAGGCATATAAGAAGGAGGCTAATGTGATTTTAAAATCCAAAATTGCATTGGAGTTATGGGGATATTATTCTCGCTACCATTTGGATTCATTAAATATTCTTGGTTTAGATCTTCTTGAAAATCAGCAAAACACCATAGATCCCTTTAGTAAAGCCGTTGCATATCGCTTATTGGGTTGCTATGATGTTCGCTCTGATGAAATAAACAAAGGACTCAAATTATTAGAGTCCTCAAAATCTATTTTTTTAAACTTAGGTGATGAAAAACTCATCTCTGAAGCGTACAATGAAATAGGAATCGCTTATCTCCTTCTTGGCGACCATGAAACATCCCGTTTGTATTTTGAAAGCTCCTTATCTCACGGGAGAAATTCTGAGATCAAAGAAATGACATATATGGCAGAAATCAATCTTGCTAAAAATGAATTAAAAGCGGGAAACATAGCTCTTTCCCAAATGTTGGCAGAACATTACATTCGACAGGCCGAAGATGATCACAAACATGAGTCTGTAGCTAATGCTTATTCGTTTCTTGGTCAAATTGCAATGGATAAAAACCAAATGAAACGCGCCAAATTTTGTTTTTCAAAACAGCTTGAGAATGCCCTTTTATGTGATGCTCCTTTTATCAAGACAAGAGCTGTTAATAATCAAGCAATTATGGCATATATGTCGTTAGAATATGAAAAATCAATAAGATTATTTCTTGAAGTTTTAGAAGAACGTAAAAAACAAGGTTTTCATTTTTATACATGTGAGGCATACATGAACGTGGCGAACTTCTATTTTGAAATCACTGACATGATTAATGGCTCTGTATATATTGATTCTTGCTTTGTCCTTGCAGAACGACATAATCTGCTATCAACACAAATTGAAGCTCTTGAATTAAACCTCGAGTATGAAGAAACATCCGAATTAAAAAAAAGACTCGCGATTTTAAAACAAAAAAGACAACGAGTAATCCATCAAAACAATAACACAAGAAAATCATTGACCGTAAAAAAGAATAAAACTGAAAGTTCACGGATTTATATTCTACTTAGTCTTTTAATTATTCCTGCACTTATATGGTGGTTATACACCAAAGACTAACGAACTAGGCTAAAGAATCCATGCCCCATCCATTCTGAACCATCTAATCCAGTGGCCGCATACTTATAAAAATATACGCCTTCTTTAGCATCACTACCACCTGGGGTTTTACCATCCCAACCGCTATTTAAATCATCAATTGTTGCCATAAGGTTACCCCATCGATTCACAATTAACAATTCAATAGATTGCATGTTTTCTGTTGAAATCATAAAGGTCTCATTTGATCCGTCCTCATTAGGCGTAAACACATTAGGGACGAAAATCCAGGGTTCTATGGTTGTTGTTATTATTAAGGAAACTGAATCAGCACAAACACCATTATCTGCTATCAACCAAACAGTATAAGTTCCAAAATCTTCGTAAGTGCTATTCTGAGCACTTTCATCATTAACCACTGTAAATTCATCGTTACCAAAATCCCACTGATAATTTGTGGCATTTT
>Ga0257121_1002950_pt1 | contig 11513 bp, 6 predicted proteins | sample SI106_100metaG_FD_190180 | JGI IMG/M metagenome (GOLD analysis project Ga0257121, IMG submission 190180) | Marine microbial communities from Saanich Inlet, British Columbia, Canada - SI106_100 | ecosystem: Environmental > Aquatic > Marine > Inlet | place: Canada: British Columbia | collected... | reverse complement strand
GGGGACTTAATTAAAAATACATTTGTTACGTCATCAATGGGTGTTTCATATAAAGTTAAATTAGGGAAGTCGATATAGTCATGTTAACAAAAGAACAGAAAAAAAATTATATTACAGAAATGACTACGCAGTTTGAAAATAGTAAAGCTGTGATGGTTACTCATTACCAAGGTTTAACAATGACTCAATTAGATGAGTTAAGATCTCAGATGAGAGAACATGGAATAATCTTTAAAATAACAAAAAATAAAATAACTAAACTAGCTTTAGAAAAAACTAAGTGTAAAGAATTATCAGATTTATTTACCGGACCAACAGCAGTTGCTTTTGGTGAAAATGCTATAATGTCTGCAAGGATTCTATCAAAATTTGCAAAAGATAACAAAAATTTAAAATTAATTGGTGGAATTATGGATAATGAGCTTTTAGATCAGGCTGGTGTCCAAAATGTAGCTAGTTTACCAACGTTAGACGAGGCGAGAGCAAATATCGTAGGTATTTTAAATGCTCCAGTATCAAAATTAGTGAGTATTTTGCTTGCATACTCAGAAAAAATGAGTAATTTGTCGGCAGAAAATTCTGAAACACAACCCAAAGAGTAAATTATGCCTGACCTAAACAAAATCATCGAAGACCTTTCAAGTTTGACTGTTGTAGAGGCAGCTGAACTTTCAAAACAATTAGAAGAAAAATGGGGGGTAACTCCTATGGCAGCAGCGGCTCCAGCAGCAGCAGGTGCAGCTCCAGCAGAAGATAAAGACGATTTTACAATCATGCTGGTATCAGCTGGTGATAAAAAAATTAATGTTATTAAAGAAGTTAGAGCAGCAACTTCATTAGGACTAAAAGAAGCTAAAGATCTTGTAGAGGGAGCACCAAAAGAAGTTAAGTCTGGTGTAAATAAAAAAGAAGCTGAAGAGATCAAAGCTAAATTAGAAGCTGCAGGCGCTAAAGTAGAACTTAAATAAATTAATAAGAAAGAATTTTGATACTGATTATTTTTAATCAGTATTATTAAACATAAATGCAATTATCTTTTACTGAAAAGAAAAACATTAGAAAAAGTTTTGGTAAACTAAAAGAAAGTTTATCAATACCAAATCTAATAGAGGTTCAAAAAAACTCATACAAAGAACTTACAGAATTTGATTCTGAAGCAGAACTAACAAAAGGTTTTGATAGAGTCTTTAAAAGTATATTTCCAATTGAAGATTTAAATGACAAAGCAACATTAGAATATGTATCATATAGATTAGAAAAACCTAAGTTTGATGTTGAGGAATGTATTACAAGAGGTTTAACCTACTCTTCAGCACTTAAATGCATTTTAAGATTAGTTGTCTATGAAATTGATCAAGATAACAACACAAAAGATATATTGTCAGCTAAAGAACAAGAAGTTTATATGGGGGAGGTCCCCATGATGACTAACAGTGGTACATTTATAACAAACGGTGTTCAAAGAGTTGTTGTTAATCAAATGCATAGAAGTCCAGGTGTATTTTTCGATCATGATAAGGGTAAAACTCATGCAAGTGGTAAGTTATTATTTAATTGCAGAATTATCCCAAATAGAGGTTCATGGTTAGATTTAGAATATGATGTTAAAGATTTTTTATACTTTAAAATTGATAGGAAAAAGAAAATTTTTGTTTCAACTTTACTATTAGCACTAGGTTTTACTAAAGCCGAAATTGTTGATGAATTTTATTCTAACGAACAATATACTTTTGACCCAAAAACTGAAAAATGGAAAACAAAATTTAATCCAGAAAATTATAAAGCTAAAAATTTCTCTGAAGAAGTAGTTGATGCTAAAACTGGTGAAGTCGTAATTAAATTAGGTGATAAAATTAATTTTTTAAATGCTAAAAAACTGGCTAATGATGGTCTTAAAGATATTTTAGTTTCAAGAGAATCTTTATTTGGTAAATTTTTACATAGAGATGTCAAAGTTAGTGATGACGAAGAAGAAGGCACATTCAAAATTGGAACAGAATTAAATGATACAGTAATTCAGCAAATTTTAGATGCTAATATACATTCTTTACAAATATCAGTTACAAACTCTATAAATAAAGGACCTTATTTACTAACCACTATTTTAGCTGATAAAAACAATACTAAAGATGAAGCGATTACCGAAGTTTACAAAATGCTTAGACCGGGTGAGCCGCCGACAATTGAAATAGCTACACAAATTTTTAATAATCTTTTCTTTAGCTCGGATAGATATGACTTGTCTGATGTAGGTAGAGTTAAAATGAACTCAAGATTAGAGCAAGATTGTTCTGATAAAATAACGATTTTAAGGAACGATGACCTTATAGCAATAGTTCATAAAATGTTGGATTTAAGAGACGGTAAAGATGAAGTTGATGATATTGATCACCTGGGAAATAGAAGAGTTCGTTCTGTTGGTGAATTAGTGGAAAACCAAGCTCGCATAGGTGTTTACAGAATGGAAAGAGCTATTAAAGAAAAAATGACAACTTTAGATATTGAATCAGCCATGCCACAGGACTTGATTAATGCAAAACCATTAACAGTTTCTTTAAAAGATTTTTTTGCAAGTTCTCAACTTTCGCAATTTATGGATCAAACAAATCCATTATCTGAAATTACACACAAAAGAAGAGTTTCAGCATTAGGACCAGGCGGCTTAACAAGAGAAAGAGCTGGATTTGAAGTTCGTGACGTTCACCCAACCCATTATGGAAGAATTTGTCCGATTGAAACTCCAGAGGGTCCAAATATTGGATTAATAAATAGTTTATCAACATATGCAAAAATTAATAAATATGGTTTTATAGAAAGCCCTTATAAAAAAGTTAAAGATGGTGTTGTTCAGAACAATGTTGAATATTTATCTGCAATGGAAGAAACTAAATTTACCATTGCCCAAGCAAATACAAAATTAGACAAAAATCGAAAAATAATAGAAGAACTAGTTTCTTGCAGACAAAATTTAAACTTCCTATTAGCTAAACCAGATACTATTGATTATATCGATGTATCACCTAAGCAACTAGTTTCAGTGGCGGCTTCGCTAATACCTTTCTTAGAAAATGATGATGCTAACAGAGCGCTTATGGGATCAAACATGATGAGACAAGCAGTTCCATTATTAAAACCTGAATCACCATTAGTTGGAACAGGTATTGAAAGTGATGTTGCTCTAGACTCCGGTGTTACTATTGTTGCAAGACGAGATGGAACAGTAGATAAAATTGATGGTAAAAGAATTGTAATTAAAGCTACTGAAGAAACTGATTTTTCTAAATCAGGTGTTGATATTTATAATTTACAAAAATTTAAAAGATCAAATCAAAATACATGCATCAACCAAAAACCTTTAGTTAGAGTTGGTGATAAAGTTAAATCTGGGGATATTATAGCTGATGGTCCATCTACTAAATTGGGTGAATTAGCTTTGGGTAAAAACGTAACTGTAGCCTTCATGCCTTGGCAAGGTTATAATTTTGAGGATTCAATTTTGATTTCTGAAAGATGTGTGACTGATGATGTATTTACATCTGTTCATATTGTCGAATATGAAATTATGGCAAGAGATACAAAATTAGGTGAAGAAGATATAACTAGAGATATTCCAAATGTTAATGAAGAAGCTTTAAAAAACCTTGATGAGTCTGGAGTTGTTTATATTGGGGCAGAAGTTAATGCAGGTGATATTCTAGTTGGAAAAGTAACTCCTAAAGGTGACTCAACTTCAGGACCTGAAGAAAAATTACTAAGATCAATATTTGGTGAAAAAGCTATAGATGTAACAGATACATCTTTAAGAATGTCAAGAGGAAGCAGTGGGACTGTTGTTGATGTAAGGGTATTCAATAGACACGGTATTGAAAAAGATGAAAGATCAATAACGATAGAAAGAGCAGAAATTGAAGAAGTTCAGCAAGACAAAATTGTTGAAGAAGAGATTTTAGAGAGAAGTATTAAACAAAGAGCATCACAATTTTTATCAGGATCTTCTTTAATCAAAAAAGTAAAAGATTTATCTGAAGGCACTAAATTAGATATTGAATCAATAGATAATTTATCTATCAACGATGTTTTCAAAATCACAGTTGGTAATGTTAATGATGTAGCAACTTTAGCTCAACTTAAAGACCAATATAATAAAGCTAAGCAAGATATTACTGAGAGATTTGAAGATAAAGTTTTAAAAATTAGAAGTGGTGATGATTTACTTCCTAGTGTTATGAAAATGGTTAAAGTTTTTGTTGCAATAAAAAGAAGATTGAGACCAGGTGATAAAATGTCTGGAAGACACGGAAATAAAGGTGTTGTTAGTAAAATTGTTCCTGTTGAAGATATGCCTTATAGAGAAGATGGAAGACCCGTTGATATAGTTTTAAACCCACTTGGTGTTCCAAGTCGTATGAATGTTGGTCAAATACTTGAAACTCACTTAGGTTGGGCTTGTAAAGAATTTGGTGAAGAGGTTAAAAGACTAGTTAATGAGAATAATAAAAAGATTGAAAAAACCGAAAAAATTTCAAAATTTTTAAAATCTGTATATGGCGAAGAAACTTTTGACGATAAAGTTGAAAAATTAAGTAAACCTGAGTTCAAAGATTTAGTTGAAACATTACAAGATGGAATAGCTATTTCGACACCTGTATTTGATGGTGCAAAAGAAAAAAATGTTACAGAGATGCTTGAACTTGCCAAGTTACCAGGGTCAGGACAAACATATTTGTGGGATGGAAGAACAGGTGAAAAATTCGACAGACCTGTAACTGTTGGAATAATTTATATGCTTAAACTTCATCATTTAGTTGAAGATAAGATACATGCAAGATCCACTGGTCCTTATAGTTTAGTTACACAACAACCTTTGGGCGGTAAAGCACAGCTTGGTGGTCAAAGATTTGGTGAAATGGAGGTCTGGGCTTTAGAAGCTTACGGAGCATCATACACACTACAAGAAATTTTAACTGTTAAATCGGATGATGTCGCTGGAAGAGTTAAAGTTTATGAAACTATTGTTAAAGGTGAAGAAAATTTTGAGTCAGGTATTCCAGAATCATTTAACGTTCTAGTTAAAGAAATTAAATCATTAGCATTAAACGTGGAGCTTAATTAAAAATGAAAAAAGAATTAACAGATTTATTTAAAAACACTGAGATTTCTGAAGCTCAAAATTTTAATAGCATTAAGATAACATTAGCAAGCCCTGAAAAAATTAAGTCATGGACTTTTGGAGAAATTAAAAAACCAGAAACAATAAATTATAGAACTTTTAGACCAGAAAAAGATGGATTATTTTGTGCTAGAATTTTTGGTCCAATCAAAGATTACGAGTGTTTGTGTGGAAAATATAAACGAATGAAGTTTAGAGGCATTATTTGTGAAAAATGTGGTGTTGAAGTAACTAAATCAAATGTTCGAAGAGAACGGATGGGCCACATTAATCTTGCAACACCTGTTGCTCATATTTGGTTTTTAAAATCTTTACCAAGCAGAATTGCTCTTGCAGTTGATATGAAACTTAAAGAAATTGAAAGAGTTCTTTATTTTGAAAACTTTATAGTAATAGAACCAGGTTTAACTGGATTACAAAAAAATCAACTTCTTAATGAAGAAGAATTAGCCAAATATCAAGATGAGTTTGGTGAAGAGTCATTTGAGGCTGGCATTGGTGCTGAAGCTGTTCTTGAAATGCTAAAAAATTTAGACTTAGAATTAGAGAGAAAAAATCTAATTAATTTTATTAAAGAAACAAAATCAAAAGTTAACGAAGAAAGAGCAATCAAAAGGTTAAAATTAGTTGAGTCATTTATTGAAACGGGACAAAAACCTGAGTGGATGATTTTAACAGTAGTACCAGTAATACCACCCGAGCTAAGACCGTTGGTACCTTTAGACGGTGGAAGATTTGCTACTTCAGACTTAAACGATCTTTATAGAAGAGTTATTAACAGAAATAATAGATTAAAAAGATTAATGGATCTTAAAGCTCCAGATATCATTGTTAGAAATGAAAAAAGAATGCTTCAGGAATCTGTGGATGCGTTATTTGATAATGGTAGAAGAGGAAGAGTAATAACTGGAACTGGGAAGAGGCCACTTAAATCTTTAGCAGAAATGTTAAAAGGTAAACAAGGTAGATTTAGACAAAACTTACTTGGTAAAAGAGTAGATTACTCAGGAAGATCTGTAATTGTTGTTGGGCCAGATTTAAAACTTCATGAGTGTGGTTTACCAAAAAAAATGGCTTTAGAACTATTTAAGCCATTTTTGTATGCAAGATTAAACAAACTTGGATTAGCATCTACAATTAAACAAGCTAAAAAATTAGTTGAAAAAGAGACAAATGCAGTTTGGGATGCATTAGAATTAATTGTTAGAGAACATCCGGTAATTTTAAATAGAGCACCAACACTTCACAGATTAGGCGTTCAAGCATTTGAACCTAAGCTTATAGAAGGTGATGCAATCGAATTACATCCTTTAACTTGTGCTGCTTTTAATGCTGACTTTGATGGTGATCAAATGGCTGTTCACGTCCCATTAAGTTTAGAGGCTCAATTAGAAGCTAGAATATTAATGCTTTCTACAAATAATATTTTGTCTCCATCAAATGGAAAGCCAATCATTGTACCAAGTCAGGATATGATTTTAGGTATTTATTACCTTTCTCAAGAACCTATGACAGATAAGTCTTCTGGGTATTTTGTTGACGTTGATGCTATAGAATTTGCTTTAGCTTCAGATCAAATTAAAGTTCATAGTACCATTATATCAAGAATAGAAACAGTTGATGAGAATGGTAATAAAAAATTAGAAAAATACACATCAACAGCTGGAAGATTTTTATTAGCAAATCTACTTCCAAAAAATAGCAATGTTAAATTTTCTTTAGTCGATAGATTGCTACCTAAGAAAACAGTATCTGAAATTATTGATATAGTTTTTAGATTTTGTGGACAAAAAACGACTGTTATATTTTGTGATAAATTAAAAGATTTAGGTTTTAAACATGCATTTAAAGCAGGAATTTCTTTTGGTAAAGATGACCTTGTAATTCCAGAGAGTAAAACTCAATTAATTGAAGATACAAAAAGTTTAATTGCAGATTATGAAACTCAATATTCTGAAGGATTGATCACAAGAGGTGAAAAATACAATAAAGTTGTAGATGCTTGGTCAAAATGTACAGATAAAGTTGCTGGTGAAATGATGAAAGGTATTTCTGCTACAGAAAAGACTCCAGAAGGTTTGAAAATTAATTCAGTATATATGATGGCTGATAGTGGCGCTAGAGGATCTGCAGCACAGATGAAACAACTAGCTGGTATGAGAGGTCTAATTGCAAAACCTTCAGGTGAAATTATCGAAAGCCCTATTATTTCTAACTTTAAAGAAGGATTAACAGCATTAGAATATTTTAACTCTACACACGGCGCTAGAAAAGGTCTTGCAGATACTGCTCTTAAAACTGCAAGCTCAGGTTATTTAACTAGAAGACTTTGTGATGTTGCTCAAGACTTAACAATTACAAAAATACAATGTGATGATCCAGGATTTATTGAACTTTCAGAAATTTTAGAAGGTGGAAATGTTGTTGTTAGTTTATCTGAAAGAGCTTTGGGAAGAGTTACAGCAGCTGATGTGAAAAACCCACTTACAGGTGAAGTTGTAATCAAAAAATCTAAAATGGTTGATGAAGCAGGATGTGACTTGATTGATGCAGCTGGTGTTAAATCAATAAAAGTTTACTCAGTAATGACATGTAGTTCAAAAAAAGGTGTATGTGCCACATGTTATGGAAGAGATTTATCTAGAGGAAAAATGGTACACGTTGGAGAAGCAATTGGTATGATTTCTGCTCAATCAATTGGTGAACCTGGTACACAGTTAACTATGAGAACATTCCACGTTGGTGGAACAGCATCTGTTAAACAAGAATCTCAAATTGTTAGTAAAAATGAAGGAACTCTTAAAATTTTAAACTCTAATATATTAGAAGATTCTAAAAAAAATCTAATAGTTATGGGTAGAAATACTCAGTTATCTATTGAAGATGATAATGGAGTTCAGATAGCAGTTTATAAAGTTGCTTATGGATCAAAATTATTTTTTAATAATGGTGACAAGATTAAAGCTAACACAAAGATTTGTGAATGGGATCCTTACACAACTCCTGTAATAGCTGAAAAAAGTGGTACAGCAAGTTTTGTCGATTTAATCGATGGAGTTTCAATTCAAGAGACTACAGATGACGCAACTGGTATATCTTCTAAATCAGTAATTGACTGGAGAGCTCAGTCAAAAAGTACAGATTTAAAACCTAGAATTACTTTAAGAGATGAAAAAGGAAATGTTATTAAAAAAGCTGATGATAACGAAGCAAGATATTACTTAGTTCCAGACTCAATCCTGTCAATCAAAGATGGGCAAAAAGTTTTTGCTGGTGATGTGATAGCAAGACTTCCAAAAGAAACCACGAAAACAAAAGATATTACAGGTGGTTTACCCAGAGTTGCTGAATTGTTTGAAGCAAGAAAAGCTAAAGATAGCGCAATTATTGCAGAGAATGACGGTCAAGTTGTTTTTGGTAAGGAAGTAAGAGGAAAACAAAAAGTTTCAATTGTTCCCGAAGATGGAGCTGAACCATCAAATTATTTAATTCCAAAAGGTAAACATATTAATTTTAATCCTGGAGAAAAAATCCAAAAAGGTGAATATTTATTAGATGGTCAGCCATTACCACATGATATTCTAAGAATTTTAGGAATAAAAGAACTAACAGAATATTTCGTTAACCAGGTTCAAGAAGTTTACAGATTGCAAGGTGTAATTATAAATGACAAACATATAGAAACCATCCTAAGACAAATGCTTAAAAAAGTTGAAGTCAAAGTTTCTGGTGATTCAAGCTATTTACCAGGTGAAGTTATTGATAGAATAAAATTTGATATTGTAAATGAAAAGCTAGTAGCTGAAGGTAAGACACCTGCTGTTGGTGAACGTGTTTTGATGGGTATTACTAAAGCTTCATTACAAACTGAGTCATTTATTTCAGCTGCTTCATTCCAAGAAACCACAAGAGTTTTAACAGATGCAGCGATTAAAGGTAAAGTTGATCCATTAAATGGCTTAAAGGAGAACGTTATTGTTGGAAGATTAGTTCCCGCTGGCACTGGTAGTATTAAGAATAAGTGGAACAAAAAAGCCCTTGATGACGATAAAAATTTTATTGCTGAACAAGATAAAATTGAAATATCTGAGCCTTCAGAAACTGTTGTAAATCAATAAAAATATCACTCAATACTTGAAGTTTTAGTTTGACAAAGACAAATTAATAAGTATTTTGGCGATATTTTTGGTTGGAATGTAGTTCTTATTATTAGCACTAAACGCTGCCACAAAATAACCTGCCAGTTATTTTCTTCTAAAAATATATTAATTAATTTAAAAAAATTTATGCCAACTATTAATCAGTTGTTAAGAAAAAAAAGAGTTAAACAATTAACTAGGAACAAAGTTCCTGCTTTACAAAAGCAGCCTCTTAAAAGAGGCGTTTGTGTAAAAGTTTATACAACAACTCCAAAAAAACCTAACTCCGCTTTAAGAAAAGTTGCAAGAGTTAGATTATCAAATGGTTTTGAAGTAACAGCTTACATTCCAGGAGAAGGTCACAACCTTCAAGAACACTCTGTTGTATTAATAAGAGGTGGCAGAGTTAAAGATCTACCAGGAGTACGTTATCATATTTTAAGAGGTAACCTTGATACTCAAGGAGTTGCTAACAGAAAAAAAAGAAGATCTTTATACGGAACTAAAAAAGGTAAATAATGTCTAGAAAAAAAACACAGCCAAAAAAAAATGTAGTTCCAGATCCAAAATTTAACTCAACTATTATACCTAAATTAATTAACAATATAATGTACGATGGTAAAAGAGGTGTTGCTGCTAAAATAGTTTATGATGCAATCAATAAAATTAAAACTAAATCAAAAGATGAACCAATAAATATTTTTAATGAAGCAATTAATAATATCAAACCTACTGTTGAAGTTAGATCTAGAAGAGTAGGTGGTGCAACTTACCAAGTTCCTGTTGAAGTTAAAAGTAAAAGAGCTCAAGCTCTTGCCATTAGATGGTTAGTAGATTCTGCAAGAAAAAGAAAAGACAAACATATGTCAGATAAAATTTTTAACGAACTTTTTGATGCATACGAAAAAAAAGGTGCTGCAGTTAAAAAAAGAGAGGATGTGCATAAAATGGCTGAGTCGAACAAAGCCTTTGCGCATTTTAGGTGGTAATAAATTATGGCTAGAACTCATACATTAGAAAAATACAGAAACATTGGTATCATGGCTCACATAGATGCTGGAAAAACCACTACTACAGAAAGAATTTTATATTACACAGGAAAAAGTCATAAAATTGGTGAAGTACATGATGGTGCTGCAACAATGGACTGGATGGAACAAGAACAAGAAAGAGGAATTACAATTACTTCAGCAGCAACTACTTGTTTCTGGAATGATCATAGAATTAATATTATAGACACTCCTGGTCACGTGGATTTTACTATTGAAGTTGAAAGATCTTTAAAAGTTTTAGATGGTGCTGTATGTGTTTTTGATGGTGTGGCTGGTGTTGAGCCTCAATCAGAAACTGTGTGGAGACAAGCTGATAAATATAAGGTTCCAAGAATTTGTTTTGTTAACAAATTAGATAGAACTGGTGCAGATTTTTTTAGATGTGTAGACATGATTAGAGATAGACTTGGATGTAAACCTTTACCAATACAAATACCTATTGGTATAGAAGCATCGCTTTCAGGCGTTGTTGATTTGGTTAAAATGAAAGCTCAAGTATGGAAAAATGAAGCACTAGGTGCAGAATGGGAGTACAAAGATATTCCTGACGATTTAAAAGAAATTTCTCAAAAATACAGAACAGAATTAGTTGAAACAGCTGTTGAGCAAGATGAAAAATTAATGGAAGCTTATTTGAATGGAGATGAAATTAAAGAAGAGGATCTAGTTAGATGTATAAGAAAAGGAACTTTAAATTTTAATTTTGTTCCAATTACAACAGGATCTGCTTTTAAAAATAAAGGTGTTCAACCATTACTTGATGCAACAATAAATTATTTACCGAGTCCGATTGACATTGGATCAATTAAAGGAACAAAACCTGGTACTGAAGATGAGCTTGAAATGAAATTTGAAGATAGCCAACCTTTTTCAGCATTAGCTTTTAAAGTAGCAAATGATCCTTTTGTTGGTTCTTTAACATTTATAAGAATTTATTCTGGTACTATTAAAACTGGAACTGGAATTTTTAATTCTTCTAAAGAAAAAGAAGAAAGAGTTGGAAGAATGCTATTAATGCATGCCAACACTAGAGAAGATATTAAAGAAGCAAATGCAGGTGATATTGTTGCTTTAGCTGGACTTAAATATACCATAACAGGACATACTTTGTGTGATGAACTAAATCCAGTTTTATTAGAGCCTATGGAGTTC
>Ga0257121_1002948_pt1 | contig 11522 bp, 7 predicted proteins | sample SI106_100metaG_FD_190180 | JGI IMG/M metagenome (GOLD analysis project Ga0257121, IMG submission 190180) | Marine microbial communities from Saanich Inlet, British Columbia, Canada - SI106_100 | ecosystem: Environmental > Aquatic > Marine > Inlet | place: Canada: British Columbia | collected... | reverse complement strand
CCGAAAAGTCCCCAGAGAATTTCCCCAGAAAAGTTTTCCAAAATGCCTACATTGCCTACACTACCTACATTGGCTGAGGGTTAGAGGTGGATTACTGGTTGGATACCGCGCCATTGCATGAAGCATCACCGCAAGCTGGATGATCTCAGGGCTGGTTTTAAAATAGCGGAACAAAAGTTGATTAAACTTGGCGGCATAGCTACTTGGTGGGCCTATTGTGGGCAATGTGGTTTATTCTGACAGTGACTTTAAAGTTTTCACCCTTTGGTAGAATTTGGTGCAAATTTCCAAAGCGTCGGATATAAATTTACTTTAGTATTGCCTTTTAGGATTAAATGAAGTGCAATCTTACAGGCTTGTTTTGGCTTTAACAAACAACGGAATGGCTGCCGTGGCAGAAATAGTGACATTCGCAAATGTAAAAGGTGGTAGTGGAAAATCTACACTTTGCGTAAATATTGCTTCCATGCTTGCTAAACTAAATCGCAGTGTTTGTGTAATTGATGCGGACCCTCAACAATCCACGTTGGATTGGATAAAAAATACAAACGATCCCGTTTTATCGCTAGTAGACTGCAACGATGTTGATATTTTAGGTGAAGTGTCTCAGCGTGGCTATGATTTTGTATTAATAGACACTCAAGGAAGTTTAAATAAAGAACTAGCCGGCTTTCTTAAAATCTCCTCATTGATTTTAGTTCCTTGTCGTATTTCAAGAGATGATATTGTGGGCCAAGGCTGGATACAAATGTTTTTAAATAAATCGCAAGCTGTAGGACAAAATATTCCGATTCTAGCGGTTTTGAATGGGGTTAATAAAAGAAGCCACATTCTAGCACACATTAAACAGCAATTGAACGAAGATGGGACAAAGGTTGCCAAGACAACAATTTCTCAAAGAGTTTGTTTTTCGGAAACTAATGTAAACAAGATGTCAGTTATCGGTTATAATAGGATGGCAGAAAGTGAGATAAATTCATTAACATCGGAGCTCTTAGGGTTCCTTAGCGGTGGAGGAAAGTAATTGACCAAAAAATTTGATAAAATTTCTCCAAAAGACATTTCTGAGGAAAAGTTTAATCAGTTAATAGAGTCTCTCCCTAGTTCGGGTCTTACTGTTGAGACAAGTGAAACTGCTCAGTTTGAGGAACAAAAGAGTTTGATCGACCCTGATCTAATGGTTGGTCCCAATCCTGAATCGACTGCTGCCTTTACGAACGACGAGAAAAATAATAACTCGACCATCATAAGTGCAGAAAAAGAAATAATTGATGAATCGTCTGAAGACATTACCAGTCTTGTCGAAGTTTTCGTTTATGAAACGGGTGGATTATGCTTTGGTATCCCAGTTAGATTTGTGACTGAAATTACGACCGACTATGCTCCAGTATCAGAATTGGATGGTTTCATTCGATCGTGTATAGGTACATGTGAATACAGACAAAAATTGATGCCTATATTTGATAGTGAGCGTGCCTATTTGAAAAGTTCAGAAAATGGAAAAATTAAGAAAAAACATAAAGAAACCATTTTTAAAAACCCAATCATTACAGTTGAGTACGAAGATGTGATGTTTGCTTTGACAATGGAAGATCACGTTGGACTTGTGAAAGTAGCACTGGCGGGACAAACACCTCAACAATCGCAAGTGGAAGATGAATTTCTAGATCAAATTGTTTGGTATAACGATAAAAATTTGTATATTTTTTCTCCGACAAAGATATCGAAAGTTGTTAATAGAGAATTAAAAAGCCAATTGGTTACCAACCAAGTCCGAAGCCATGAGACAGAAGATGAAACTGAGGAGCAAACAGATAGTAACTCAATTGATTATCTAATTGCCAAAATCAGACAAAGTTATATCGCAATTGAAATTACAAAAGTGATTGAAGTCATTGAAGAATTTGAAGTCACATCTTTATATAAAGTGTCAAACTTTATCCGTGGCTTAATAAATCTAAGGGGACAAGTGCTTGCCTGCATCGACCTTTCGAAGCATTTGGGATTTGACCTTTTGGTGATTGACGAAAGAAATAAATTTATCGTGATCAGTGAATCAGGATCAGACTTTGCCTTATGTGTTGATGAATTGATTGGGATAAAAGCATTGGATGGGCGTGCTTTTCAAGGATCTGAAACAGTTTTCCCAGAAACAGTAGCAGAGTTTTTCCCATCGTTCTTTGAGGAAAATGGTGATCTGAATTTGATAATGAAGCCAGAGTTATTTGTAAATTCAGAGAGTTTGATAAATTATCGAAAAAAATAAGTGTTACGCTTTGTAATTATTATAGTATATTCAAAAAGGCTGAGCGGGAGATTTATGCTATGAATTCACGAACAAGTCGGTTTCGATTAAATATATCTGCCAAAATACTTATTCTGGTTTTAAGTTTAGCTGTATTGTTGGCATCTTTTGGTGGCTATTCTGTTTACGTGATCAATTCAATTGGGGTAAAGATCAATCGTCTGACAAATATTGAAAGTATTTTAGAAACCAAGGTTTTCAAAATGGATGCGGCGATAATTGAATCATCGAATATCGTTAGCGGAGCAGCTCTTGCCTTGAGCTTGTCGGAACCTTTGGGGGATGACGGAAAAAAAAGCCTAAACAGTTTTAATCAAGCAGTCGCCAAATCTGCAACTGTTTACAATAAGGGTTTGGGAGAGTTAGAAAACGCAATTGCCCTAATTAAAACTTTAGTGCCGTCGTCTGGTCTTAAGAAGAAGAAAGTAGATTCTGGATTTTCCGTGGTAAAACAATTAAACGAAATCATATTTCCGCCAATAGCACCCGAAGTTTTAACAATATATAAGCGCCTCAAATCATCGTTGATTATGATTAAATCAGACTACACCGCAATCGAAGTTGGGCAAAAGTCGCTTGCTAAAGCAGCATTGGAGCATTACGAATTTGTAAGTCTAGTATCCGAAAATGCCCGATCCAAGGTAGCCAGATGGCGCAAAGCTTCAGACGTAAAAAGGCGGGAGGATTTAGCTAAGAATATTGAAAGAGGTAATTTAAAGTTACAAACTTCCCAAAAGGAACTTGGCCAAAAAAACGAAAATGTTTTTAGGGATATTGCAAGTGCCAAAGACTTTGCATTGTCTGCTATGGAAAGATCGCAAACACAATCACTTTATGTTACTTTACTCGTTGGTATAGCATCTACATTTGTGGCCCTGATATTTGGTCTATTGCTCACTGCAGGGATTCGAAGAAAACTACGCAGAGCAAATGAAGCTGTCGACTCCATAACTCGCGGTGATTTATCCGTTGAGATTATTTCCACTGGGAACGACGAGGTCAGTCGACTTCTTCTTTCTACAGAGAAGATGCGAGAAAAAATTGTGGAAGTCATCACGGCTATGGGTCAAGTAATTGAAAAGATATCTGACAATTCGAACAGCTTAAAAACGACTGCAGAACAGGTTACTGATGGTACTAACCAACAGGCAAGCTCTGTTCAAGAAACATCAGCATCTATGGATGAAATGGCTAGTACCATCAATGAAAATGCTAAAAATGCTCAGGAAACGGATGATACTGCTAAGCTTTTGGCTGAAAATTCTGTAGTATGCTCTGAGGCTATGGCTAAAACATCAGAGGCTATGAAAGACATTTTTGAAAGGATAGCCATAGTAGGGGAAATCACCCGAAAAATTGAACTTCTTGCTTTGAACGCATCAGTTGAAGCCGCTCGGGCGGGAGAGCACGGCAAAGGGTTTGCCGTTGTCGCATCTGAAGTATCAAAACTAGCTGAACTTAGTAAAGATGCGGCCTCAGAAATTCAAAAGTCCTCTACTGAAGGTAAGCAACTCTCGGATGAGACGAACCAGATGCTCGACGCACTGCTGCCAGAAATTGAAAAAACGCAGAACTTAGTTCAAAATATAAGTGCCTCTTCAAAAGAGCAATCGATTGGTGCCGAACAAATAAATGGTGCTATTAAGACGCTAGATAACGTGATCCAGCAAAATGCAGTGGCTTCTGCAGATTTATCTTCTACTGCAAACGAACTCTCTGAAATCGTGCCAAATTTACAAACTTTAGTGCATCAGTTCAGGCTGGCGGAGTATAATGGAAGAGACGCTGAGCATTATTCGCAAGTCGGGCCTGCAGCCAAAACTGAAGAAACGGAAATTTCTAAAGAGGCCGCTAACAGTGACCCTGAGACCTCAAACACTGAGCAACCCGCGCAAGACTTTGGAAGATACTGATTTTTAATTAGAGGCCATCTGTTACATGTTAGAAAATTTTAAGCATGCTTTAGAGACTTGGCCTAGGGACTCAAATATAGAGACAGTATTAATACCAGACGATCAAAAGTATATAGCATCATCAATTTCATCGAAATCAAAGCTTATGCAAGGTTACTTGGTTCGATTGGAAGCAGTTAAGCCAGACGACGATGATTTATATGATAAGGCTTACACCGACAGCCATTTTATTTCTGGATTTGGGCAAATAATTGAGTCAGAAAAAATCCACCACTTAGGTCAGCTTGCTGAGTTGATTTCTGATTTGGCACGCTATTTTCGAAGTTACTCAAATTTTTCTATGCTGTATTTATATGGTTTAATCTTAGATAAATTGAATGAAGTTTGTGATCAGTTAATGAAAGACTCGGCAATAAATGTAGACATTTCAGACGTGGTTAGTGAGTGTTCAATTTATTTAATTGACCCCTTGGATCAAGCCCTTAATCAGGAGCGTGTGAAACGAGAAGAACGTGCTAATTTAGAATTATCTAGCATTCCCAAAAGCCCTCAAAAAGCTGCTCCTATACCTTTGCCAGAAAGCCCTAATGTTGAAGTAGATTTAGATATAGAAGAAGAGCCGGAGGAAATTAACATTCCACCAGAAAAAATTGGTCTGATCAGTGATTTTTGCGAAGAAGTCTGGGAAAGCATACAGACAAGTGAAAACCTTTTGATTGAGCTTGAAAATAGCCCTGATTCTAAAGACTTAATTAATGAACTTTTTAGAGCCGTACATACAGTTAAAGGTGGTTCAAGATTATTAGAAATAAAGAAAATTGAAAAACTATCGCACGAACTAGAGACAGTTTTAGATCAGGTCAGGTCAGATCTAAAAGCCCTGACGCCCGGCCTCATTGATGTAGCGCTTGCTTGTATAAATAGAATTCATGATATTACGCAAGAAGTTGCGAGTCGGGGGCCCATAAATACAAGAGTCAATGATTTGATTGCATCTTTGAAGGCTAGTTCGGATATAAGTGTATCACCCTCACCTAGTGATAACAGTGTAGTGCAAGAAGCCGAACAAGCACAAGGATCTCCAGATGAAAAACAAATCTCAAAAAATAAAGAAAGTCCAAAATCGGGAAATGTAATTCGAGAAGATTCGATTAAGGTTTCTGCAGATAAATTAGATAGCGTTTTGAATGCGTCATCTGAAGTGTATATTACCAGAATTCGCTTGGAAAATGACCAAAAGCACTTAACGGATGCCATAAATCGAATGCATGAGGACATACAAGAACTTGGAAAAGAACTAGATAAAAGGCTAACTAAAAACTCTGCAAATGCGGCAAAAGAAATAGTTTCGCATGGAAATATGCGAGAACTAGGAGGAGATAAATTAAAGGGCCTTGAACAGAATGAACTCTCTGAACCCTTAATTGGAACGCAAAACGATCTAATTATTGGGATCGAGAGATTATCCATTCAAAATAAAAGCTTACAAAAAAATATTGAGGATTTAGAGGTATTAAGTTCTAGGCTTCAAAGTGGAGCAATGAACTTTCGAATGGTCCCTATTTCTAATCTTTTTAATAGGTTCCCCGCACAAGTAAGAGATATAGCTCGGCAAATTGGTAAACGCGTAGAGTTGCGGATTTCTGGTGCAGAAACAGAACTAGATAAAATCTTAATCAATCAATTAGCTGATCCTCTGCTTCACCTAATACGAAATTCTATTGACCACGGAATTGAGGATCCAAAAACACGGGTTGAAATCAAGAAGCAAGAGGTGGGCCAAATTAATTTGCGCGCTTACTATTTAGGATCCAACGCGATTATCGAAATTGAGGATGATGGTAAGGGGATAGACGCGAACATTATTTTAAAAAAAGCAATTGAAAAGGGATTGATTGCTGATGGTCAAAAAACCGACATACCGGAAAAGGAGATATTTGACTTCATATTTGAACCTGGGTTTTCATCAGCAGAACAGGTCACAGAGCTCTCCGGTCGAGGTGTTGGTATGGACGTAGTCAAGACTTCTATATCGCGAATGCAAGGTTCAATTAAGGTCCAGAGTAAAGTAAACTCGGGGACTATGGTTACATTGCGATTGCCTTTAACACTCGCAGTAGTGGGTATTCTGTTGGTATCTGAAAATGGTTACGAGTTTGCATTCCCGATCTTGAATGTCGATGAAGTTATTCATGTAAATTTAACTAGAGATATTAAAAGAATTAACGAGACCTTAGTATACAATTTCCGCTCAGAGCTTGTTGCTGTAAATTATTTGTCTGATTTTTTAAATTACCCAAAAAATCCATACCAAACAGGTGATAATTTTTTGTTGATTTTAAATGATGGTGAAAACAAAATCGGTGTTATTGTAGATGCTGTTTTGGGTCGCCAAAATGTTTTGTTGAAACAGTTGGGTAGCTTGATAGAAACGGCGCCATTCGTAATCGGCTGCACCATTTTATCGAACAGCAAGTTAGTTTTAATCCTTAACGTATTAGAATTGACCCAGCATGACACAAAATCTGAAACTGCTATGGTTTATGAAAAGATTGAACGTGTCGATGAAGTCGAACTTCAAAGGAGTTCTAAAAATATTTTTGTAGTTGATGACTCTGGAATCCAGCGGAAAAGGATCTGCAGTTTCCTTGAAGGTAGTGGCTATAAAACAATGCAAGCATCAGATGGTTATGAAGCTCTTGAACTCGCCAAAGATGAGAAAGTAAATGCATTTTGCATTGATATCCAAATGCCATTAATGGACGGCTATGAATTGATTGACAGACTAAGACGCCAAACGGACCATCAAAACACCCCTATATTTGTGATTTCTGGCGTACATATGAATAAAGAAAACGCAGTTACGCTTTTAAGTGAGAATAAATTTCAAAATTTTTATGAGAAACCGGTAGATTTGGAAAGTCTATTGGCTGACTTAGACCAACACTGCCAGATAAATCAAAGCGCAAACTCCCTGGAAATAGTTTGATGAGTGTTGAGAAAAATAATCAGACGGCGGATTTAATATTCTGCATTGAAAATGATGAGTTTCGGAAATATTTAGAAATTTCGGCAAAGAGTTTCTCGGAGAATGTTAAATTTTTGAAGATTGAGAATGTTCCAAGGACGATAGCTGAGAACACAGATGCAACATTGATCCTACAGTCTGACAGAAATGAGGGAATTTTTTTTGATATTGGGAAAAAGCTGAAGGGAGTTTTTTTCAAAGATCTTAAGATTATATTCTTGTCATTTGATTATTTAATTAAATCTGATGCAATAAAAGGCTTTTCTTCATTTTTACAGGCGCCATGTACTTTAGAGGCTATAAGCAAAGAGGCGCAAAGGCTTAACGACAGTAAGAAAAAAATTCTTCTGATTGATGACTCAAAGCTTGTTCACAAAAACTTAGTTGACCCACTCAAAGCAAAAGGATTTTTGGTAGACCAAGCATTTAACGGTAAGCAAGGCCTTGAGATGGCAATTTCTGTAAAACCTGACCTTATTATTTGTGACATTGAAATGCCGGTGATGAACGGGTTTGAGGCCTGCGCAGCAATTCGAGCGCATGACGAAACAAAAGATACTTATATTATAATGTCGAGTACTCTCAGATCTGCAGAAGATCAACGAAAAGGTTTCGCCGCTGGAGTGGATGAGTATATGCCAAAACCTGTGATATTTGATGATCTTTTAGAGAGGGTGAAGCGAGCGTTTACTCTGGAAGCGTCACTGAGAGAAAAGATCCTAATCATCGACCAAGATAATGCCGAAGCGGAAACAATTTCAAATTTTTTAAACAAACAAGGATTTGCCTCAAAAGTGGTTGGGAGTATTGCAGAAGGTAAGCGGGCACTTAAAAAAATCTCTAGTGATCTAATTCTCACTGAAACCAACCCTGTGGATGGTTCTATAATTGATATTGCAAAAATTTGCGATGCCGAGTTTACCAACCAAGACTTAGCTTTTATTGCTTTGGTGAAGCAAGACAATGAAGCTGATAGGCGGATGGCACTAAATGCTGGAGCAAAAGATACTGTTGCTACCCCAATGACAGGAGAAGCCTTGGCTGCTGTAGTGGAAAGAACAATTGCTGAATTAAGGTCAGAACGTGAACGAAACCAATTCCAACGCTACGTATCTAAAGCATCTTTTCAGTCAGCTTTAGAAAAATCGGTACTTAGTGAGCTTCCTGTCTCATCAAGAGCTGAAAGACGAAAAGCAATTGTTTTTTTCATTGATATTGCTCAATTCACGGGGAGGTGTGAGCGGTATAGCCCAGAGGAAATAGTGTCTCAAATTAATGATATGTTTGAAAAAATAACAGAGGTCATTACGATAGAAGGGGGAGATATCGACAAATTTATGGGAGACGCTTGTATGTCTTTCTGGTTTGATGAGGGGAGTTCCAATAATCACGAAAAATGCATTTCTGCAGTCCTTAAAATTCAAAAAGAAATAGCCGAACTCAATGCTTCAGATGAAATACTCAAGAAAGATCCTCTTCAAATTCGTATGGGACTAAATTCTGGTGATGTAATACTTTGCGATCTTGGGGCAGTGAAAGCGAGGGTAGATCTTACAATGATTGGTGACGCCGTTAATATCGCTGCTCGTTTAGAAACTGCATGTTCTAAGTATGGAATAGATAACTTAATCAGTGGTTCAATCTCGGAAGATGTTAAAGATATATTTACCATAAGGCTTATTGATAAAATACATGTTTACGGAAAAACAGCTCCAGTTTCTTGTTATGAGGCGATTAATCATTCGAAATATGCTTCTGAGGAAGAAAAAGAACTAGTGACAATATTTGATGAAGCTTTCAATGAATATGAGCGCGGCAATTTCCCTGAAGCCAAAGCTCTTTTTACTAAAACATCGGAAATAGAACCTGACCGAGGTTATATCTCCAATCCTTCTTTGGAATATATCAAACGCTGTGAATATTTGATTACTAATCCACCAAGCAACTGGGATGGTACGTGGAAAATGGATTCTAAATAAGGATAAGTATGAGCCAATCTAAAGATTACGCATTTATAAGAGAATATTTGCACTATAATTTTGGGCTTGAGTTACCAGAAAAGCTCAGGCCTCTCACGAGTTCAAAATTATCGTTATTCGCGAAGAAATATAAGATAAAAGATTGGGTTAGTTTCCTTAGTGGTTTAAAAAAGAGCCTGAACGACGAAATTGTTGATGACTTTATTGATATCTTCGTAGTCGGGCACACGTCATTTTTTAGAAACCGCAAGCAATTCGACTTTTTAAAAAAAACAATTTTACCAGAGTTTCTGAGTACGAACTCAAGCAATGAGACGATTGATTTAAGAATTTGGAGTGCTGGTTGTTCTACAGGGGAGGAACCTTACTCAATTCTCATAAGCTTAATGGAATATTTTGGCAAAAACTATAGTGATATCATCTGTGGTGTTCTTGCTACTGATATATCGCAAAAATCATTAGATAATGCGATTCGTGGGCAATATGCAAATGTGAAAGCAGGTTCAAAAATCAAGCAATATCTTGCTCCTTATATTCGCAATGTCGGCGACGAGACCTTCGAAATAAAAAAATCCGTACGAAAAGAAGTTACCTTTAGAAAGTTTAATCTAACAAAGAGAATTTACCCATTTAAAGATCGATTTCATATAATTTTCTGCCGAAACGTTTTTTTTTATTTTAGTGATGAATGCCGTCATCGAGCACAATCAAAAATAGCAAATAGTTTAGATCAGGGTGGTTACTTATTTTTAGGAGATGCGGAAAAATTTGATTTTAAGATTTATGGCCTTTCTAGAATAGGCAACGGTATCTACAGAAAATGAAACACAATGGTGTAAATATAATGAAACCACTGATTATTTTTATTTCACCGAATGCCACAACTCGGAGTTTAGCTCAGGAGTTTTTGAGAGAAAATTGGACTGGAGAGTTTAAAGTTTTTTCAACTATCAAAAATAAATCTCTGGATAAAATGAAAATTCATTTATTGCTTATAGATTTATCGGCGAGGTTTTTGATGGATATTAGTGATCTGAATTCTGAGTTGTCTTGTGTAAAAGAAGAAGTACATTTTTTTTATGACAATGACTTGAGCGACTACTGCCTGCGCATTAAAATACCAAAGTCAGTTAATCTTAAGACTTATTGCAAACCTAAAGATGAGCAATTTGATTTTATCCGAACCAAGTTCAATGAACTCATTCCACTCGTCAAGCATAAATTTTCTTTACAACATGAAGAGGTATTTGATTTAAAACGGATACCTGATTTGATCGCAATCGGAGCTTCTACGGGAGGTCCAGATGCATTAGTAAAAATTATAAAAGAACTTAATTATAATTTACCTCCAATTCTTATAGTTCTTCACATGGCTCCTAATTTCATCGAGGGTTTTTGTCGACGTTTACAGTCCCTTACCTCTCTGCATGTGATAGAATTTCAAGAAGATCAAGCAATTCGCAAAAATTCAATTTTGGTGGCCTCGGGGAAATATCATATGACAGTTCATACCAAAGGTGGTGAACTTCATGCAATGGAGGGGGGAGCGGGAAAAGTACACGGACACTGCCCGAGTGTTGATATTTTATTCAACTCTATATCAGAATTGAAGGAATGTTATGTTGTCGGAGTTCTGCTAACTGGAATGGGTAAAGATGGGGCTCAAGGATTATTGAAAATAAAAAATTCAGGCGGATTAACAATTGCCCAGGATGAAGTGAGTTCTGCAATTTATGGTATGCCCAAAGAAGCCAAAGAAATAGATGCGGCACAAATCATTATGGACCTTGAAAAATTATGTCGCCTCCTTGGGTCATTTTCAAATTAAGGCTCTCTTACCCTTCTGCAAAATTGTCCAGCGCAATGCGGTAGATGCCTTCCAAGAGGTCGATCTGCTGCGCCATGGCGGCGTCCTGTCGAAAATCTTGAGCCTGACCCTTGATCATACCGAAAAGAAAGCTTCCAAATGACTGTCGAACATTTTACCCCCGACGATCTGCGCGCCTTTTCCGCGGCTGTTTTTGCCAGTGCGGGGCTGCCACAGGACCACGCAGACATCATTGCCCGCGACCTGATCAAGGCCAACCTGCGCGGGCTGGATTCGCATGGGCCTATCCTCTTTGCCTTTCCTGTGCTCCTGCAGTGTCTCTGCTGCTCTGTGGCCATAGGCGGGGAGTTTTGGCATCTTGGGGTCCATGCTTTAATTGTCACTCCTAGTCTGGCGAGTTTCAAGTCGCCCGGCAGTCTATTCGTGACACTTTCCCGCAAAAACTGACCAAGTGGTCCCAATAGCGGTC
>Ga0257121_1002942_pt1 | contig 11548 bp, 8 predicted proteins | sample SI106_100metaG_FD_190180 | JGI IMG/M metagenome (GOLD analysis project Ga0257121, IMG submission 190180) | Marine microbial communities from Saanich Inlet, British Columbia, Canada - SI106_100 | ecosystem: Environmental > Aquatic > Marine > Inlet | place: Canada: British Columbia | collected... | reverse complement strand
CCAAAAGAAAAATCTGCAGCAGATTATACAGCAAATAGAAAACCTTGCGAAAATTTTAATGAATATGAAGAACTCTTTAGTACTTGCCATGCAGAATTAAAAAACGGCAAACGTAAAATGATGAAGTTTTATAACCGCCAATTAACCGAGGGGGCATTTTTTGTTATTGATGGGGTTATGGCTCTTCTAGTGAAAACATATGATTTAAAAATCGATAAAATGGGACATAAAGATGGCCGTACTTTAACGGTTTTTGAAAATGCGACACAATCCAACATGAAACTTCGATCTTTGAGTAAAGCCGTTTTAAAGGGTGGTTATAGTATTTCATCATCTAGTTATCAAACTATATCAGAGTTTGATAAGAATATGGGAAAAGTATCAGATAATGACAAAGAAACTGGTTTGATATATGTAGTAACATCTATGAGTGAGGATCCAAAGATAGCAACTATAGAAAATCTTTATAAGGTTGGATTTACAAAACAAAGTCTAACTGTTAGAATAAAAGATGCGAAAGATGATCCTACATTTTTGATGGCTCCAGTATCTCCTCGTTCAACTTATAGATGTTATAACGTGAACCCACAGAAGCTTGAACATTTACTCCACAAATTTTTTGGTGAAGCATGCCTGGATATTGAAGTGACTGATAATAGTGGCAAAAAGTATGTTCCCAGGGAATGGTTTATAGCTCCTATCGGTATTATTGACCAAGCCATACAACTCATTATCACAGGAGAGATTGTAAATTATAAATACGATCGTGAAAATCAAGTGATTATGCAAATAGTTTAACAGATAATGAAATTAAATTAATAGAAGAAAGTATTGGCTAAGAAAAATAAAGAAGAATTTAATGTCTATGTGATTGGCTTAAAGCCTGAGTTTGCTAAAACAAAGGCTGCAAAAAAACAAAATCCTAATTTTGTCCCAGGTCCATATAAAAGATGTTACTATGTAGGATATTCTTCAAATACTCCAGAAGTCAGGTATAATCAGCATATAACTGGCTATATAAATGAAAAAGGACATTGTGTTTATCAAAAATAATAAAAACACCAATTATCTAACGTTGTATGGGCTGGCGGATGAAGAGATACAGATTGTGAATAACAGTCGTAACAAATCCTCAAAATTTCGATTGGAATAGAATGATCTACCTTTCAGAACTTTTGAAACGTCTAGATATTGGCATTGAAGAGCGGGTACTTCAGACAAAGGCTCGGTTCTTGGTCAAGCTACAGAATGCTCTTCGCGTCGAATGCCGGCTAACAATAAATTCAAAGGTTAATCTTGAACTAGCTTTTCCTGCTGCCCGAGTGCCAATTAAAGTTTTACCTGGATTGCCAGAAGCTTTAGAATCTTTTAGTTTTCCGGATGATATTAATCATATACTTCTAATAGGAGCCAATAGAAGCCATTTAGAAAAAATTGTACATAGTTCGGTTGACTTATTAGAATTAAGGCAACAATTAGAGCCTTTTCCAATTGAACAAGATGTTACGGCGGATGAAATAGAATCTATAAGCGCATGGGCAAAAAATCTTCTTGGGCTTATTGATAATAGTGCCCCAATTAAAAAAATACTTTCTGTCAATAAGGATATTTTGGGTGTTTACAGGTATTGGCCATATCATAATATGCATGATGACCGAATACCAAATAAAGCAATAATAGAAATATATTGGGGTATTATTGGGTTTGTTGCTAAATGCCTTGGCTGTTCTGTTGAAGATATGACATGTGTGGTTCTAGCACACGAATTAGCACATGCCTATACTCAGCTCGGTGCGGATATTGATGGTAGACGCTGGAATACTAGCGATTTTTCTGAAACTGAACCGGCACTACAAGAAGGGCTAGCACAATATTACACAGAAAGGGTATTAAAACGGTTGAAGACTGATATACCAGGAGCCTATGATGCCTACACAGAATTACTTGAGCATCAACCAAAAAATTACCATACCCATGTAAGTTGGGTTATTAATTTCTCTCCAGAAACAGTTAGAAGAGCTATGATTGAGACTAGGAGAAAAAGAGAAAAAACGGTAGAACAATTTGAATTAAGGCTTAAAAAAGCAGAAAGGGGGCTTAGACCTCCAACAATAAGGCAAAACGAATTTTAAAACCAATCCATGTTTTTAATTTTCTACCTGTTGGGATGGGTTATTTGTTTGTGAATGGAACTCGTATAGGTTTCCAAATGTATATTGGGTGTGACAAAAAATGAGATTTATACTGCAATAGCCCTAATCACCACCATTCTCATATCTGTTCTTTGGAAGGAAGAACTAAAGTATAGAAGAAACTTTATAAGCGTTAAATCAGGATAGGTTGTAAGGTCATTTGAAGCAGTGCTATGGTTTAAATAAGGAGGTATGTATATTATAAAAAGTAAAGCCATTGACTTACCTTCTGTAGGTTTAATATTATTGGAAAAAAGCTCTAGAGCTAAGCATATAATTTTATCAATTAAACCACCCAAAAAAATAAGGGTAGCCATTCCCATAGGGACATCCTTTAGTGATGCTGAAAGTTTTGTAAAAACTAAAGTTGGATGGATACAGAATCAATTATCAAAAGTATCAAATGTTATTGATACTAGGATTGAATTAAAGCAAATAGATAGAAATATAGCTCGCCCAAAGCTTGAAGGAAGAATTGAAGAATTAGCCCAAAAATATCAGTTTACTTTCAATAAACTCTCAATTAAAAACCAAAAGACTAGATGGGGTAGCTGCTCTCTAAAGAATAATATAAATCTTAATGCTAGATTATTACATCTACCAACAGAGTTAATTGATTATGTTATTCTTCACGAATTAGTTCATACAAAAGTAAAGAATCATTCCAAGGAGTTTTGGTCTACTTTAGATAGATTTGTAGGTGATTCAAAATTTTATGATAAACAGTTAAGAAGTTATAAAATAATATAATAACCTAAACCCACCTCTCCAATTCTTCCTTCCGAACCCAGTTAGCATATATCTCAGTGGTGAAAAGAGCCGCATTTCTACGGCTCTAATGATCGGTGTCACACATACGTCACAGTAATCTGTAAATACCTTATTTTATTGACTTTTCCGAGGCTCATAACCCGATTAGTTTATTATTGCCCATTAGCGTGGTTTTTTGTTTGTGGAAAAAGTAGTATATTCCATTAACATCAGGAGTGCTCTGAGATTAGTTTCAGAGCCGCCAACCGAGCCGAGATAAATTGAGGCCACGGTGGTTTGATCCATAGACGGTAGATGTGCCCAGGAAAATGGGAATAAGAATAAACCGCCTGATGCTTGGCGGTTTTTTTCGTTTATAGACTTCCTGATGTGTTAACCATAAATAAAAAGGAAAACACATCATGAGTAAAATCACACCAAAAGACAGTGAGTTAAAACCAGTCTCACTATTTTTTAAATCAATCTATATTGGGATTCCAGAAGAAGACATAGAGATTCCACAAGTGGTCCAAAAAAACATTTCCCTTGTGGAGCAGAATCATTTGGAAATAATCACTTGGGGAATATTTTTTAATGCGCATTTAGGCCGTGGCGTTCAGGCATATATTCGTGCATCTAATGGGGAGATTAGTTACCCCCCGGAATACCTTCAGGGAGCATTTCTCATGTTTCTAAATAAGAATGACATCAATGCTGTTTCTAGTTATGGGATTAGGGAAAAGACAATAGTGGGTATACTTGATCAAGAAACAGGATCATTTCATTTATTAGATCTGTCTTTGCCTGATGAGAGCGATATATCAGTCTTAGAATTTGAAGGTGCAGAATTTTTTGATGAATACACCATAGAAAAGGATAACGCTGAACTACTTCGATCAAGTCATGTGGATTTCTTAAAAAGTAGAATGGCATATAAAGATTCAGATTATAAAAAAGCACTATTCTATTTAAATAAGGTTTTAGAGAAGAATCCCAATTATAGCCGAGCGTATTCTGCCCGAGGGGCAAATTACCAAGAATACCAGGATATGAGATATGCTTTAGCTAACTACTTTGACGGCCTTGAAATAAACCCCAATAATTGGCGGTCACTGTATAACATAGGTATACTTTTTGAAGAGGTTGGCTTAGTGGAGATAGCACGAAAGTATGTTGAAGCATGCCTTGAAATAAATCCCGACTTTGATGAAGCAATAAACTACCTTAATCTCATCAGTGATGATCATGACAATCCTAATGAACCGATAGAAATGAAAATTGAAGTATATGATTAATATACTTTATATCGACATCAATCCACATTTCGTGGGGTATTTTGTTTGTGGGATGATGGGTATTTCTTAATAATTGTTAAGAAATTCAAATTAGATTGAGTTCTCACACAAACATAGTCGTTAAATACATAGTTGAACACTATTACACTCTATATCATAAAGGATTCTTAGTTAATGAAAAAATACATATATAACATAATAATAATTTCCAATTTATTCGCTCAAATAGACTACACCACACAGATACAAACAATATTTAATGCCAACTGTACCAGTTGTCATATGTATGGTAATGCCAGTGGTGGTTTAACCTTAACCTCCTATTCTGGTGTTATGACTAATAGCAATAGTGGAGCTTCGGTTGTTCCAGAAGACCACGCTAATAGTTTGTTATGGCAACGAGTAAATAGCGGTGAAATGCCAGCCGGGAATAATCCTGACCTGAGTTCTGATGAAATAAATTTAATTGCTCAATGGATAGATGAAGGGGCTTTAGAGGTTGCGAGTGATTCTACATCTATTGAAGGCAGATGGTTATTAGAACAGTACAGTAATACTATGTATGAGTTTGATGGGGATGTAAGATTGACATATTTGTGTAATGCTGATGTTTGTGATTCAACTTATTGGAATTCTTTAGATACAAGTGATGCTTTGCCGACACAAAACCCTTACACTTTCATTAATGATACTCTGACCATTGATTTAAATTTTGGGAATTATTTTGTAGAAGTAGTTACTTTTTTGTGTGATGGCAATGTGATTGATTTTAATAGTCAACAAACCAATTTGCATAGAATAGGAACTGATTTTGATGAGTGTGAAGATTACAATGGTCAACAACTTGACATATCAAATGCTATAAATACCCCTGTACAATTCAGACTAAATCAGAACTATCCAAACCCATTTAATCCAACAACTACATTAGCCTATGACTTGCCAAAAGATGAATTAGTCAACATCACTATTTATGATATGATGGGTAGGATGGTGAGCAATTTGGTCAGCAGTCAGCAAAATGCAGGCTATAAATCCATCCAATGGGACGCTACTAATAATGCAGGACAGCCAGTATCAGCAGGAGTGTATCTTTACAGTATTGAAGCAGGGGAGTTCAGGCAGACCAAGAAGATGGTACTGCTGAAGTAGATAGTCCCTTTTCACAACATCAAGCTCCATATTCATGGGGTTTTTTGTTTGTGGGATGATGGCTAAATTTAATTGGTTATGAAAAAAGTATTTTCAGATTTCATTTTAGGGGCTCTTTTATTCTCATTTTTATCTGCACAAGAATGGGAACAATCATTTATTGCCGGAAATTTAGATATTAATGGTTTATTTATGGGAGGGTCAGAGGTCTTACATCTTGTTCCTCATAAAAATAAATTGTTTGCTTCCATAGGATATTGGCAAGATGAAAACAATATTTGGTATGGAGGTAATGATTTAAATCTTGGCTGGGCTCAAATAATATGTTTAGAAAACGAAGATGATAGTTGGAATGTTGACTTTGATTTGGGTTTGAATTATTTAAGACCAGAAATCCTCAAGCAGGTTATTTTCACCAAAGATTACAATGGTAATACATTGGATGCTCCTGATACATTGCTCATAGTGGGTGCTTATTCACCGAATTATATATCAGGAAATGTGACTGCTAATATTTTTATAAGAAATGATGTAAATAGTTCATGGGACCAAGTATTAGTTTATGAAGGTGGTTTTCCTGCTGGTGAAAATTATTCTATGCGTGATATTGAAATATATACCGATCAGGTAACTGGAATTGAGAATTTGATTATTTCTGTAGGTACGCAGGGAATTTTTTCTGGAAAATATAACCCCAATGTAGATGGTAAAATTGAAATAGGATTAAATCCTGAAATTGGACCTTTGAGTATTCGCTCATTAGGAATTGCAATTGCAAATAATATTTTATATTTCTCTTCAGGAAATAAAATTTTCAAAAGAAATGATGGTTTTAACCCTAGTTATGATGTTGTACATGATTTTATTGATTTAAGTTCAAATATAAATTCTGCTGTTGGAGGCATAAGAGGTCTTTCAACAATTTCTAATCCATCTGGAGTAAATGAATCAATGCTGTTGATGTGGTGCCCCAATGGTCAATCTAGTGGAACAATATTTCGACTTGACCCCAATGAATCACAAGAGTTCGACCGAGTTTATGAAACTAAAATTTCATTACTAGTAGAGGATTATTTACCCGGAGAAACAGTTACTTACTTGTTGGGAGCATATAATGAATTTTATTCATTCACAGACCCCGTTACTAACGAGGAATATAATATCATTGGTATAGAATCTTTACTTCAAGGAGATAATTTTCCAACATGGAATAGTTTTTATAGTGGTGCAATATTTGCTTTAAGAGATAATAGTGCTCAATACCAACTCCAAGAAATTAATGGAGCAATAGGTTTTGATGATAATCCTCTAGTTTCTGTTAGGTGTTATGTGGAATCACCATTTGAAAATGAAGATGCACTGTATTTTGGTGGTTTTGATCCTAATGGTTATACATCAACAAATAATGCTTGGATTTATAAAAGGATATGGAACATTCTAGATATATTTGGACAAGAATCTCTATCAGTTATTGATTACAAAATCCATAATAATTTCCCCAACCCATTCAACCCAGTCACAACTCTCTACTACGACTTACCAGAAGACGTTATGGTCAACATCACCATCTATGATATGATGGGTAGGATAGTGAGCAATTTGGTCAGCAGTCAGCAAAATGCAGGCAATAAATCCATCCAATGGGACGCTACCAATAATGCAGGCCAGCCAGTCTCAGCAGGAGTATATCTTTACAGTATTGAAGCAGGGGAGTTCAGGCAGACCAAGAAGATGGTACTATTAAAATAGATTTACCCTTTCTACAACATCAAGCCTCACATTCGTGGTTTTTTTTGTTTGTGGATAAAATTGACGCTCATTCGTCATCCAGCCAATTTAAAATAGAAGAGAGTGCCCAAACTGTATGCGACCAAAGCCTTTTCTAACTATTTCTCTGGGTGCTTCATTGCCACTCAGTCGCCTATACCCATGACGACCGATTTGGCCTTAACTTTTTTAACCTTTTTATAATGCAAGTATCTAATAAAATAATTAAGAAAATAATTACTTTATTCACATTAAAGATAGGATATAAAATGAAATATATATTATTAATTATAATAACTATTAATTTAATTTATAGTCAATGTATAGAAGCAGAATATTCAACAGTTGGTATCTTAACTGATTTAAGTGAAGAAACTTATAATAGTGATGAATCGGTTAATGCATATAGTATTTATTCTTGGACATCGAATGATACAAGTAGAATATTATCTGGAAATGGGATTCCAAATCATGAAGTGGGAACATTCCCCAATCCTCATAATCCAAACACAATCAGCGAACAAGATGTAAATCAAATATTTACTCTATGCCCATATTTAGTATCTGAAACTGGTGTTCAGGTTGGTGGACCTGCAGGTGCAATAGCTTATGCTATAAATAGTGTCAAATTTGACCCAGGAACAGCAGGACGATGCGATGATAATGGTGAGTGTAGCTTAGCTCAAGGCCAGGGTCAGTGGAGTATCGAAGCTCTCGGACATGAAACTTTTGATTTTGGCGATGATATGAATCATGCTCATGTACAGCCTACTGGTGAATATCATTACCATGGTATGCCTGAACTTCTTTTAGACCTATTAGGACAAGATGAAAACATGACTCTTGTTGGTTGGGCTTCAGATGGCTTTCCTGTATATGCGAAATATGGCTATACGAATGCAAATGATTCTACAAGTGAAATTACATCTCTCCAGCCAAGCTGGAGGCTTAAAACCGAAGGAGATGAAGGGCGTCCAGATACTTTAACCGTTTTAGCAGGTGGCCCAGGTCAAGGAGAAACTTATCCTAATATCCCACTTCCTCTTGGGGTTTTTACTCAAGATTTTGAATATGTAGAAGGTTATGGGGATTTAGATGAATGTAATGGAAGAATTGGTGTAACCCCTGAATTTCCTGAAGGGATATATTATTATATGGTCACTGACGAATTTCCATTTTTCTCAAGATGCCTAAAAGGTGATTTTGCTGGTGGTGAAGGAGGCGGAGATGGTATAGTTGATTGTGAAGATGTCCCTCCAGGAGCTCCTTGCTGCGGGGATGGCGTTTGTGGTGGTCCTGAGACTGAGAGTAATTGTCCAGTAGACTGTGCATCAGGAAATACCAGTCCTGCTCTTATCAATTTTTCTATTTATGCAGACACGGTTAATACCAATCAAGAGTCTGTTAACGTTGGTTATTTAATCGAAGCTGAAGATAGTGATAATTATTTATCAAGCTATATCCTTCGATTGATAATCAATGGTGGCCCTATGAATGGAGGAGAATTATTGGAAAGCACTGGCAACTTTAATCCAGAGTTGATGTCTTCTTCTATTGCTGGTGTAATAGAAATACCTATGGGCTCAACTGAAGGTCAATGGAATATAAGAATTATTTTAATGGATGAACTGGATGCCATTACTAATTTGGGTCCAAATGACCTTGCAGATCAAAGTTTTCAAAATCATATCATTGTTGATAATGCAGAACTTAGTCAAGAGATATTTCATAACATTCCAAAGCAGTTTTCACTTAATCAAAATTATCCCAATCCCTTTAACCCGACAACATCAATTAGTTTTTCAGTGCCAGCTAAATCAAAAGTTGAAATCAGTGTTTATGATATTATGGGCAATGAGGTAGCTGTTTTATTAAATGATGTGGTTCCAGCTGGTATTCAATCTGTGCCTTGGGATGCAAAAGATCAACCTAGTGGAATATATTTTATTCGTATGTTAAGTGAAAATTTCATAGAATATAAAAAGGCAATGCTTTTGAAATAATATTTTACTCAAAACTAATTAACTCTCTACATTCAACTATACTCTGTTTGTTTATGGACTTAGGTCAGTCTCATAACCCAATGGGTATATTATTTATTAAACAGGGGCTCATTATGATAAATCAAAAATCTTTTTTTCTTTGATGCTTGCCTTTTGGTATGTGTAGTTTCTGCTGTTTAGGGCAAGGATTTAACATAGATGCAGTCCGGAATACCTTTATTAATCTTTGGACCTTAAATACAATTGGGGATTAGATCCCCTTCACTTTTTTTATTAATAACGACAAAATGAATTATAGACGACTTGGAAAAACTGGATTAAAAATAAGCGAACTTTCTTATGGTTCCTGGGTGACTTTTTCTTTTCAACTGGGCGTCGATGCTGCAGCTGAGATCATGAAGCTTGCTTATGATAATGGTGTCAATTTTTTTGATAACGCAGAAGCCTATGCCGGTGGGCAAGCAGAGTTAATTATGGGTAAAGCCATCAAGAAGCTGGGATGGAGCCGGGATACATATGTTGTTTCCAGCAAGGTATTTTTTGGTGGTGAAAAACCCACTCAGCGTGGGCTGAGCCATAAACATATAATGGATGCCTGCCATGGAGCATTGAAAAGATTACAGGTTAATTATTTGGACCTCTATTTTTGCCACCGTCCGGACCCGGAAACGCCAATAGAAGAAACAGTTAGAGCTATGCATACTCTGGTGTTACAAGGCAAGATCTGTTATTGGGGTACTTCAGAATGGTCTGCTCTCGAAATTGAAGAAGCTTACAGACTTTCCAGGGAACTGGGCCTGACTCCACCTTCCATGGAGCAACCAGAGTATAATATGTTTGCACGGAATAAAATAGAACATGAGTATCTCCAATTATTCGAGCAGGAACAATTAGGGACAACTATTTGGAGTCCATTGGCTTCTGGTCTTTTAACAGGTAAATACATAGACGGTACACCAGATAGCACTCGCACGAGTCTTGAAAATTATAAATTTATCAAAGACCAATTTGAGTCCGCAGATTATGTTGAGCGCCATGAAAAGGTGAAGCTCTTAAACCAATTGGCTGAAGAGCTCGGTCTCCCACTAGTCAATTTGGCATTGTGTTGGTGTTTGAAAAATAAAAATGTAAGCACGGTCATCCTAGGGGCATCCAAGGTAGAGCAGCTTAAACAAAATCTACGAAGTCCTGACCAAATGAATATTGTGGACGATTCTGTGATGGATAAGATTGACAGTATTCTTAAGAATAAAATATAATAGTTTTTTATTATTCAATTCTAATCATCAAGTTAAACACTTGTTGGTTTTTTTATTTGGATGATGATGGGTAGATTTTGAAATGATTAATCGTATTATTCGTTTTCTTCTACTTTTTATATTGGCTATAACTTTTTTGCGGCAGGATAAAATATATGCCTGGGGTTGGCAGACTCACCGCTATATTAATGAAAATGCGTTGGACTACCTGCCGCCTGAAATGGATTTTTTTCAAGATTACAGAGATTATATCCGCGAGCATTCAACTGACCCGGACGTAGATAATTTACCTGGATATTATCATTATATAGACATTGATTATTATCCTGAGTTTTTTGATGGCACATTTCCCAATAATTGGGATGATGCCGTGGCTCAGTATGGCTATGACGTAATTATTGATTATGGTACGGTACCTTGGGTTATTGAAGAATGGACAGATAGTTTGACAGTCCTAATGGCCAATGGTCAATGGGATATTGTTTGGCAGGTTGCAGCTGAGCTAGGCCATTATGTTGCTGATTCCCACCAGCCACTACATCTCACATTAAATTACAATGGGCAATCAACAGGAAATTATGGTATCCATTCCAGATATGAGACCCATATGATGAACGCTCATTTATCCGAATTACCACTTCCTGATTCATCCAGCGTTTATTGGAACTCGGTTATTGATTCAGTTTTCCAATATATTGATGAAATATATCCTTATGTAAGTGATATAATTGCGGCTGATGATTTGGCATCCGATCAAGATCCAAATTACAATTCAACGTATTATAATATTCTTTGGAATGAATTAGATTCACTCAGCATTGATGTAGTTCACTGTGCGATTGTTGATTTAGCATCTATTTGGTATACTGCATGGGTCAATGCGGGAAATCCATCATTATCATTAAAGGATATTTACTCCTTTCCAAATGATTATTTAATTCATCAAAATTATCCCAACCCATTCAACCCAGTGATAACACTGCGTTATGATTTACCCAAGGATGAAATGGTCAACATCACCATCTATGATATGATGGGTAGAGTGGTGAGCAATCTGGTCAGCAGTCAGCAAAATGCAGGCTATAAATCCATCCAATGGGACGCTACCAATAATGCAGGCCAGCCAGTCT
>Ga0257121_1002939_pt1 | contig 11561 bp, 9 predicted proteins | sample SI106_100metaG_FD_190180 | JGI IMG/M metagenome (GOLD analysis project Ga0257121, IMG submission 190180) | Marine microbial communities from Saanich Inlet, British Columbia, Canada - SI106_100 | ecosystem: Environmental > Aquatic > Marine > Inlet | place: Canada: British Columbia | collected... | reverse complement strand
CGCCGTGCATGCCGATGAGTAACCCTTTGGGCTTTTTGGTTTCGCCACCGATGATGTAGAACCCGCGCTTAGAGTTCTCCCAGAAGAAGTATTCTCCGGATTTTTGAGGTAACTTGGCTACAGCTTTCTCAGCCGATTTACTCACGCTCTTAAACCATTTCTTGAAAGTGGACGACTTGCTTAAGTCGACATTTTGCAACTTTAAGCAAATCGCCAAGCGTTCGTCTTCTGCTGTTTGTTCAAGTTCGAAATACTGCGCCAACGACTTCTTTATTTGGCTGGAGCTAAGTGGTTTGCTCTGCGCAGCACAGGGCAGGCACAAAGTCAGCAAAGCACAGGCGGTGAGGAGTCTTCCCATAATAGAGATATTATTTGATTTCGAAATTCAATTGAGTTTCTTGTGTAAAGGTGCGCCCTGTTAGCAGCGTAATGCTAAGTGCTAAAACGAAGAGGTGTTTTGTGTTCATTTGATGATTCGCATTCATCTATTCTAAGCTAGAATGTCATCCAAGTGGCATAGTATGAAGTGCTAGATATAACATAATATCAAAAACGAATGCCATGGCCGGACGCGAGGGAGGCAATCCGCTCTTTGAACAAACAGTAGGTGCGTTGTCGTTTATTGCCATATCCTCGCGCGCTACACTATAAGCTATGAGTTTAGACAAACGCCTCATCGACTACGCTGCCAGCTCTGGCTGAGCGGCCAAGCTACCTCCGGGGCAGCTCGCGCAAGTTTTGCGTCAAGTTGCACCCTTGGCAGATAGTGCCGATGTCGTCGCCGGTCCAACCGGTTACGATGATGTGGGTGCGGTGCGTCGTGGCGATGGTAGGGTGACTTTGCACACCGTCGATTTCTTTCCACCGGTAGTTGATGATGCTTTTGCGTATGGCGCGATTGCAGCGGCGAATTCTTTATCTGACATTTACGCGTCGGGCGGAGTGCCAAGTGTAGTGCTTAACTTAGCTGGCTTTCCTGTAGAATGGGGCGCTGAGGTACTCGAGGAAGTTTTTGCCGGAGCGGTGCACGTGGTCAAGAAATCAGGCGCGTTGTGGGTCGGCGGTCATTCGGTGCAGTCAGCTGAACCGCTATATGGCTTTGCGTGTTTTGGCGAATGTGACGAAAATGAATTGATTACTAATGATGGCGCGCAAGCCGGTGATTTATTGTTTCTCACCAAGCCGCTAGGAGCGGGTTCTATAACGACTTCGGTTAAACGTGATATCGCCAATCAAGCGCATGTCGATGACGCTGTGGCAGGCATGATGCGCTTGAATGATACTGCGGCAATTGCAATGAAGGCTGCGCAAGTAACCACGGCTACCGATATCACGGGGTTTGGTTTAATGGGGCATGCTTTCAATATCGCACGTTCTTCGAACGTGGTGCTGCGATTTGATGCATCAGCGCTACCTTTTTACGAAGGCGCTTTAGAGTTGGCAGGTGCCGGAGTATGCTCTGGCGCATCATCACGTGGGCGTGATATTTATGGCCCGAATGTAACGATTGGACAGGATGTGGCCGATGCGGTATCAGACATCTGCTTTGATGCAGAAACGTCTGGCGGAGTGCTGGTCTGTGTTAAGCCTCCGCAGGTCGCTGCGTTTAAAAGTAGCTTGGGGCTAGAGGATATGTTTGTGCAGGTGGGTGAAGTGGTAGCTGGCGAAGCAGGGATTGTTTTAGGATAATCGCGCTACAACTCTGTCCAGAGCACTTGTGCTTCGACCGGCGCATGATCAGATAACTCTCGTTGTTCAATCGTATGGGTTTGTAATAGCTCTAAGAGCAAATCATCGCTACTACGCACTGCTATGAAATCAATCTCTTTAGAGGTCTCACTGCCTTTACTGCCATGAAAAGTGTGCTCTTTACCTACCGTAAAAGAGAAGCCCGCATCACTAAACAACTTCATAGTTTCTGAACCAGGTTGCGCATTAAAATCACCGGATAAGATAACTGCTAAACCAGATTCATCGACATCGGTGATTAATTCTTGCGCTTGCTTTAAACGGGTGGTGTTGTTGGCAACCCAATCAAAATGAATTGGCACGAACAACACCTCACGCTTTCCGAGTTGAAGATAACACAACGGAAAATTTCTCGGCTCGCTACCTGCAGTATAAAACTTTGGCTCGACTTTACGGATGGGTAGTTTGCTAAATGCGGCAATGCCGTAACGTCCACCGTCGTAATCCATAAATGCCTGAAAGACAGGATGAGTGTCGCTGCGTTTAGAGAAAATTAATGTTTCATCGATGTCTCCTGAGCGTGAGCAATGGTCATCGACTTCTTGTATAGAAATAAGATCAGCCTTACGCTCTGCAACGAAATCGGCTTGCTCGTCTAAGCGCATCTTCATGTTTATATCGGCGCCGTGACGAATGTTATATGACAGCACCCGTATCTCGCCGTGCCGCAGGGTACAGGCGGGGATTAGGCCCAGGAGTAGCAGCAGGGCGAGGACGACAGTAGCGCGGGTGCAGGGCATGTTCATGTAGTATGCTGAAGTGTCTTAGATAGAATAGCTGCCAAGTCAACTTATTCCATTTTCGGCGCACAAGGCAAACACACCTATTTTTGAAATATGTACTCTGGATACGCTGAAAAAGACAGATAAAATACTATACAGGACTCGCTAAGCAACGCCACTATTTCTTGCAGTCGGCACACTCGCCGCCCCATTGGCGAGCATTAGCTGCAGTAGTAAATTTAACTTGTACTTTCTAAGCAATATCTTTATATTTTTCTCCATGTACTTTTTTGCTCTTCTCTTATTTGCTTCGCCTGCTCCTCTTCAATCGCAGACAGTTCAGCCTAACTTGTTGGTTATTGTTACTGATGATATGGGGTATGGAGATTTGTCATGCTACGGCTCCTTGCAAATACCGACACCCAACATTGACGCTCTTGCCGAGAGAGGGGTTCGTTTCACTGAAGCTTATGTCTCAAGCTCAGTTTGTTCTCCTTCACGTGCAGGAATCATGACAGGTCGCAATGGCTCACGTTTTGGGTATGAGCATAATTTGCACTTGGCTAAAAACGTAACTCCAGAGTATATAGGTATTCCACTCAACGAGAAGTTGTTGCCACAATATTTGGGCGAACTCGGCTATCGTACAGGCCTCGTAGGAAAATGGCACCTTGGCGAAAGCGTAGAAGGGCACCACCCCAACAACCGTGGATTCGATTATTTTTTCGGGATATTAAGCGGAAGCCATCCTTATTGGCCCAAGGTGGGCAAGCATCGCATAGAACGTAATGGGCTTGCTGTAAGCGAAATAGGCTCTCCGTATTTGACGGATTGGTTCACCGATGAGGCTATCCAATTTGCTTCTAAGAAGGATGCCGATGGAAAGCCCTGGTTTTTGTTTCTTTCTTACAATACGCCGCACTCTCCTTTGCAAGCGAAAGATGTCGATCTTGAAAAGTTTTCTCATATAAATAATGCGCAGCGGCGTAAATATTGCGCCATGCAATCCTGCATGGATGAAAATGTAGGAAGAATTGTTGATTATCTTGAAGACAGTAATGAGCTAGACAACACTGTTATTGTGTTTTTGTCAGACAATGGTGGTTCTGTTGAGGTGAGTCATGCTGTTAATGCACCCTTGAGGGGTGGAAAAGGCACATTCCTAGAAGGCGGTTTGAGAGTCCCGATGATTTTGTCTTGGCCAAAAGAGATTTCTCCTCAGGTCTATACGGAGCCTGTAGTGGCAACCGACATACTGGGTACACTTGTTGGTGCTGCTGGCGGAGACGCTCCCCAAAGTAAAGAAACAAAAATTTTTGACACTGTCAATTTGATTCCCTACTTGAAAGAAGAATTAGGTGAGCGCCTACCACACGAGATACTGTTTTGGAGGATGTCTCTTCGCGCGAGTGCTGTGCGCGAGGGTGACTGGAAGTTGTTGCGTCCGAACAGTGAATTCCCACAGCTGTATTTTTTAAAGGATGACCCGAGCGAGCTTAATAATTTGATATTTAAAAACGCTGACATGGCAGAAAGCCTGTTGAAAAAATTAAACCAATGGGAGCATTCTCTTGAAAAAAATCCGGCCATTATCTCAACACCAAACTGGTCTAAATATAATGCAAGATTATATGACAGAGAATATTTGTTGAAGCAGCCACTTCCTGACGATGTGGGCAACCACTGGAAACTCAAAAAGAGCGACCAGTGAATCTAGAATTTGTAAGCGTCTCTCAAACTAACGTTATTTGATTGCTGTGGCCTTGGCGAGTTTTAGTTAAGCTCATAGTCTCCTTCGATAATCCAGCCAGACAAAACACGTTCGGTGTTCTTTTCGCCAAACCTTTCTAATAATTCGCGGAAATCAGCGTTAGTGAGTTTAGGATTCGTGGAGTTATGAGAAAAGCATGTGTATATGAATTCATCCCCATATTCTTTGTGCATTAGTTCCCAGAAGAGCATATTTTTTGTAGCGCCATAGGTGTAGTCATATTTCTTTTCGCTGAGCGGGTAGTCCTTTTCGGTACTTTTAAACTCATCCCAGAAAGAGAGGTAGTCTTCACGCAATTCAGCCTTTAAGAACACGCCGTCGTACTTGATCATTTCCAAATAGCCGACGTAGTCAGCCAAGCCTTCCCCGACCCAGCTGGGGCCTCCACCAGCATTCCAGATGTGGACAGCTTCATGAGCTAAAACCCATTCGCCTGCTTTGTCGAGCCCACACAACCACATGTCGGTTGGGCCCGCCAAACCCAGATTCGAATAACCGGGAATCTCAAGTATTTCATAAGGGTTAAGCCCTGGGAAAGGCACGCCGGTCATCTTTTCGTAATCAACCACTACATGCTTCATCAAATCAGTTAATCTCTTCGCCAGCACTCTGTTCTTGCTCTTGTATTTGAACTGAACTTTTAGGATAGTTTCCATTAGAGGCACATGAATAGTGCTCACTTCATAGCCGTCGGTGTCTTTAGTGATGGTGTCTTTGCCAACCTCGGATGATGCGGTAAGGAACTCGGTCTGAACCATTCCTTTTGGGTTATAAAGCTCGTTGTACGATTGCCATTCCGTAACCAGTTTTTTTTGTTTTTTTGATAATAAAGATAATGGGATTTCAAATTCCTTTTGATCTGAAATGCGCTTAACCTTCGTTCTGGTTTCACCGACTTTTAGGATTTCAACCATGTAGTCCGTTCCGTCAAGTTTGAGCGTATGCACGCGCTGCATGAGCACGCTATGCGGCGTTTCAAATTTTGGAACGCTATCAGTTACTGTTGGTTGTGTTACGACAGGCTGCTCGACGACCTGCGCAGTAAGCGAGGTAACATGAAGTAGTGCTGTTGTAATCAGTAGAGTGACTGTTTTCATTTCGATAACATTATGGGACAAATAAGAAACGATGTGGCATTATTTTATTTATTGTATCACTGCCGTGATTTTACCATCACTGCTCGGCTCTGACGTGTATGCGCCGCAAACCTCTGTCTTAAAGCAATTAACGTGGTAATTGGCATGAAAGTGGTCCGAAAATGAGTTGGTGAACGTTCTCACTGCGCCTGCTAATGAACTAATTCTTTTGAAACATCTCGTAGTTCTTCATAGAATACGTGCAACATTCCTTTCTTCAGGAGTTAATGAGACATGGCAAATTATAATTTTTTAGGTTACGTTCTTCCTGGATTCATTGGAGGGGCTATTGGGGCTACTGCAATAAGTTTATTTTCTGACCCTCGTGTGGCGGAGGTCGAGTTAACTCCTATTGGCATTTCACAAAATTCTGATATAGAATCACTTCGTCGAGAGGTAGAATCACTTCGTGCAGAGCAGCAAGCTTTCAATTTGAAGCTTTCATCTTTTTCACCAATTGATGTGCAGAGAGAGCCCGTTGGCGGATTTGTCTCAAAAAGAGAGTTTGACGAGTTGGCCAAAAATTTAATAGCAAATGAGGGTGAGCATCCAGCAGCTTTGCAGAGTCAAATTAAAGAAACACTGCAAGAGGTTCGCGAGAAAGAGCAGGCTGAGAAGGTTATTGCTAACCGCAAGGATCAGGTAGGTGCAGTTGCTAGCTGGCTAGAGCTTAATGAGGCTCAACAAGAGTTGTATTCCGAGACTTTGGTCGAGAGAGATGCGGCGGCACGAGATTTTAGCGAGAGATGGAAGGCTGGCGCGATTACGCTAGAAGAGGCGGGAGTAATCAAAAGAGAGAACCAGACGCGTCATTTTGACAATGTGGCTGCGATTCTTCATGGTCAACAGCTCGAGACCTTTAATAGGTACCGTGCCGAGCGAGAGAATTGGGGCAAATAGAGACAGATTCACCTATAATCACTAAACGAATTCCGTCCTGTTTCGTAGACTGCTTAGAATGTTAAATAAATTGTTTTGTGTCGGTGGTTGCTTAGCTCTTACCCTAGTAGCTGGATGTGTGACCCCTGAAGAGGCTTTGCGCGCTGCTGATGATAGCGCCTATGCACTTTTATCAAAGAACGCCGAAGATGTCTTTGGCGAATCTAGCGACTTTAGCATCGAAGCCCCAAGCGATAGCCTGCGCCAACGGCTGCTGCGTGGCGAATTAGAGGGGTCTATAGCTGTGAGTTTACTTGACTGCCTTGAGATTGCTTCCGAAGACAGCCCAGCTTACCAAGCCGAAAAAGAGCGCTTATATTTGTCAGCTTTAGCATTAAGGCTAGAGCAATGGCAGTTCGAGAACCAATATTTTTTCGGAGCTACAGCCTCTGCGCCTGCTGATGAGGCGAACGTCTCTACAGGGCTAGAAAGGGCATTGGGTACTGGTGCTACCATCCTTACTGATATAGGCTCAAATATGTTCGCTATAGTCAGTAGCGACCAGCCCTTTGATGCTTTAGGCGCTGCAACTTTTAGTATCACGCAGCCTTTATTGGGCGGATCGTCCAGAGAGGTGGTGCGTGAGCCACTAACTCAGGCCGAACGCAATTTGGTTTATTCGGTGCGCTCGTTCGAACGTTATCGTCGTTCATTCGCGCTTGATTTAGCTTTTCAGTATTTTCAGCTTATTGAAAGTATTCGCAACTTCCAAATAGAAACTGTCAACTTTGAGGGCTTATTATTACTTGCTGAACGCAATGCAGCGATTGCAGAAGCGGGGCAGTTAAATGACATCGAGGCAGACCAAGCGCGTCAAGACACCCTTGAATCATCGAATAGGCTGCTTGAGTTAGACGCTCGAGTGAAAAAACGCCTAGATGATTTCAAGTTATTGCTCGGGCTGCCAGTAGTTGTTGACATTGTTTTAGAAGAGTCAAGTTTTGACATGTTTGTTGATTACGAAGAATACCTACTTGGCCTTGAAGAGGATTCTGCAATTAAAATGTCATTCTCGAGGCGACTCGATTGTTTGAATCAAGCCGATTCGACTCTTGATTCTGAACGCAAAGTGCGCGTTGCCGAAGAATCACTCAGGGCAGTACTAGGCTTGACGGCCGACACTTCATATCAAAATGGCGGTGAACTAGAATGGTCCGCAGGTCTAAATCTTAATTTACCGATAAATAGAATCCCTGAGCAGAACGCTTATCGCAGCAGTTTAATTACTTTCGAAGAAACTTTGCGCGCCGAGCAGTTTTTGAAAGACTCTATCGCGGCTGGCTTACGCGAGAATATCCGCAATTTGTATAGTTCGATTGAGACAGTTGCTATTCAGCAGAGCTCTATTAAATTGGCAAAGAAGCGCGTCGAAAGCACGGATATGAATTTAGCCGCCGGCAGATCTGATACGCGATCTGTCCTTGAGGCGCGCCGCGCACTGGTAAGTGCACAAAACTCATTAGCTGCCGCCGAAAGAGAAAGACTCACAGCACGACTTTCTCTTTGCTTCGACCTCGGAGTGCTTAGAATCGGAGACGCGGGATTCGAAATCTCCATTGAGGATAATTTGTAATACAGATGATACGTTCACTTCTTAAATCTAAAATGGCAGTTACTTTTATAGTAGTTGTCGCATTGCTCTTCCTTGCTAGTAGCCTGGGCTGGCTTTCTAACAGTGACGGTGGCGAATCCACAGCCTATGGCGCCGAAGTCAAACGCGGACCTTTGTTGATTAGCGTTCTGCAGCGCGGCACTATGTCGTCCAAAAACTCTGTAAAAGTTAAATCGGAATTGGAAGGTGAATCTCAGGTTCTGTACCTGATTCCCGAGGGCACTGATGTTAAAAAAGGAGACCTAGTCGCAGAATTAGATGCGTCGAAGCTTGTTGACCGCAAGGTTGAGCAGGTTATTGCTAGCGAGGCTGCGGCTGCAAATTTTGTTAATGCTGAACAAGAATATAGCATACAGCAAAGTCAGAATAAGAGTGATATAGCCAAAGCCGAGCAAGAGCTATTGTTCGCCAAGATTGACTTAGAAAAGTACATTGAAGGCGATTGGCCTCAGCAATTGCAGAAAGCAGACGAATCTATTGAGCTAGCCAAGGAAGAGCTGACCCAGGCCAAAGATAAACTTGAATGGTCCGAAAAGTTAAGTGATAAAGGATTTCTCACACGCACCGAGCTAGAAGCTGACCAACTGCAACATAATCGCCGAACCATTTTGCTCCAGCAAGAACTGCGGGCTAAAAAAATGTTAGAGGAATACGATTACCCTAAAGAGTTAGCTACTTACGAATCAGCCGTTGTCGAATCCGAAAGCGAACTTGCGCGTGTTAAATTACAAGCAAATGCGTTCATCGTTAATAAAGAATCAGCGCGTGTCGCGGCGCAGTCTAAACTGAAACTCGAAGGCGAGAAGTTGCTCAAACTAGAAAATCAAATTTTAAAGTCGAAACTGTATGCGCCCGATGCTGGCATCATCGTCTACGCGCGCGCTCAGGGTCGCCGTAGCGAAGAAATCATTGAAGAAGGGGCCATGGTCCGCGAGCGTCAAGAGTTGATTTCCATCCCCAAGCGTGGTGGAATGATTGCCGAAATTAGCTTGCACGAATCGGTTCTCAAGAAAGTCGAAGAAGGCCAAAAGTGCCGGATAGTGGTCGATGCTTTGCCAGACGTGACATTGCATGGCCGCGTCGAGTTTGTCGCTCTCTTACCGGATAAAGGTTCATGGTGGTCGAATCCAAATTTGCGATTATTCCCGACACGTGTTGCTGTAGATAGCGACGAGCAAAACATCGCGTCAGGCATGTCTTGTTCCGTAGAAATCATTATTGCCGAATTAGAGGATGCTGTCTATATGCCGTTACAGTCGGCATTTGTTGACAACGGTAAAGCAGTTTGCTTTATCAATGGCACTCCAGTTGAGATAGAATTGGGTTTAAGTAATGAAAAGTGGGTTGAAGTCCTTTCCGGAGTTAGCCCCGGAGACGTTGTTGCTTTAAGCCCGCCAAGTGATTTTCTTCAGTCGTCATATAACTCAGACTAAGACATTGGCTGTTGTCGCTGAATTAGATAATGTGACTCGCATTTATAAAATGGGAGACACCGAGGTACGTGCGCTTGACGGCATAAGTGTTAAGTTCTCATCCTCAGAATACTGGTCAATCATGGGGGCATCGGGTAGTGGCAAATCGACGCTGCTTAATATTCTCGGCTGCATTGATACTCCGACTTCTGGTGCGTATCGTGTTGATGGCAAAGACACGAAGTCTCTTGACGATGACAGCTTAAGTGACTTGCGCGGAACAAGTATCGGATTCATTTTCCAATCTTTCAATCTTATTCAGCAGCTGAACGTGATTGAAAACATTATGGTGCCGACTTTTTATCGCGATCAAGAATCTGCAAAATCCATTGAGCGGGCCGAAGAATTAGCGCAGCGTGTGGGCTTAGAAGATCGCTTGTTGCATCGGCCAAACGAATTATCCGGTGGACAGCAGCAGCGCGTAGCTATTGCGCGAGCCCTGATGAATGATCCGCAAATCATTCTAGCAGACGAGGCAACGGGCAACCTTGATTCGCAAACCACCGAAGAGATTCTAGAATTGTTTTCAGAGCTACACGCCGAAGGTAAAACTATCTTGTTGGTAACTCACGAGCTAAACGTCGGCAAACGCGCGCAAAATATTTTAACGCTTAACGATGGTAGTATTTGCTCAGTAGTCGAGGGCAACGGCTAATGCTGTACTCGCCTTTTTCGCGCTCGGTGCGTCTCGGAATAAAGAGTCTGTTTCTGCACAAGCTCCGCAGTCTGTTGACGACTTTCGGTGTGCTTTTCGGGGTAAGCAGCGTAATTTCGATGCTTGCTATTGGCGAAGGGGCGAGCGAAGAAGCGCAAGAGCAAATTCGTCAGCTAGGAAGCCAGAACGTGATCCTGCGTAGCCTCAAGCCTGAAGATGACCCAATGAGCACGCAAACGACTCGCTCTACTAGCTACGGCTTAACGTGGCCAGATTTTGAGCGCGTTGCCGAAACATTTCCCGGTGTCGAAGGTGTGGTACCAATCCGAAATTTTGTGCAAGAAGTTCGCTTCGAGGATAGAGTTTTGACGAACGCTACAGTCATGGGCACCACGGCTGACTATCAGCAAGTTACCGGACGCATTTTGCACCGCGGACGCTTCGTTGGTCCATTTGATGATGTAGCGCGTAACAATGTTTGCGTGCTGGGATATGAAGTGGCGCGCTACTTTTTCGCTGGCGAAGAAGCAATTGGGCAGGCTATCAAAATCGGTCCAGAGTATTTTGAGGTGATTGGTGTTATTCTGCCGCGTGTCCCTATTGGCGCTAAAGAGATGTCGGCTTCGATTTCTATCACCGGAGAAGTTTTCATTCCGATACAAACAGGTATTAGCTGGTTTGGCCCGATGAACGTCGAATTGAATAGTGGTAGCCGTACCATTGAAATCGTAGACTTACATGAGGTAATTGCTTCTGTCAAAACTGCAGATGTCGTCGCTGCGGTGGCAGCCGCTAGTCGCACTATGTTGGAGAGGGAACACCCGCTGCATGACTATGAGGTGATTGTGCCGCTTGAACTTTTAGCTCGTGCCGAAGAGACGAAGCGAATTTTCAATATCGTACTTGGGTGTATCGCTTCAATCAGTCTCCTTGTAGGCGGCATCGGCATAATGAATGTGATGCTGGCTACGGTCAACGAGCGAACTCGCGAAATCGGCATCCGCCGCTCGCTCGGTGCCAAACGGCATCACATCATGATGCAGTTTTTGGTCGAAACAGTGGTGCTATCGGTAGGTGGCGGCATCCTCGGTATTGGCCTCGGCGTTCTAGTGCCGTACTTGGTAGAGCATTACGCTGACATGCGCACAATAGTTACGCTGCAAGCTCCGTTCTTGGCCTTCGGCATTTCGGTTAGCATTGGCCTAGTGTTTGGTCTTTATCCTGCTTGGCAGGCGGCTAATTTAGATCCGGTGGAGGCATTACGTCATGAGTAAACTCTAATCTCGAACATAATATTACAAATATTATTCTCGTAGATGCGAGTGAGGCTTTAAATGTAAGTAAGGTAGAGGCTTATGCGAAGGGGGATATAAGGCAGAATGTGATTTGCCTTATATTTGCCTAGGATTTGCCTTTGAGATGAATCTTAAGTAAAGTAAACGCATGCGGAATCACCTTCTCCTTTCTTTCTTTACTATTCTTGCTTTGCATTCAACATTATTGTT
>Ga0257121_1002938_pt1 | contig 11566 bp, 9 predicted proteins | sample SI106_100metaG_FD_190180 | JGI IMG/M metagenome (GOLD analysis project Ga0257121, IMG submission 190180) | Marine microbial communities from Saanich Inlet, British Columbia, Canada - SI106_100 | ecosystem: Environmental > Aquatic > Marine > Inlet | place: Canada: British Columbia | collected... | reverse complement strand
GAGAATTGATTTTGAAACAAATACAATCTTCCGATCATTTGGTTTTGTTGGATGATAAAGGAAAAGATTTTACTTCTCCAAAATTCGCACATAAACTACAACAATGGATGCTTTCTGGAAAAAAGACGTTGGTATTTTTAGTGGGAGGGGCGTACGGATTCTCAGAAGAAGTGTACAAAAGAGGAAACGAAAAACTATCTTTATCTAAAATGACTTTTTCTCACCAAATGGTGAGATTATTTTTTGTTGAACAAATTTACAGAGGATATACAATTTTAAATAACGAACCTTATCATCATCAGTAAATGAAACTAGTTTTTGCCACTAACAACCTTAACAAATTATCTGAAATTAGAGATTTAGTTCCGACAGGAATTGAAATTTTGAGTTTGAGAGATATTAATTGTAATGAGGAATTACCAGAAACAAATCCTACTTTGGAAGGTAATGCTTTGCAGAAAGCAAAATATATATTTGATAACTATGGTTTTAATTGTTTTTCAGACGATACCGGTTTAGAAATAGACGCTTTAAATGGTGAGCCGGGAGTGTACTCCGCAAGATATGCAGGAGAAGATTGTAAATCAGAAGACAACATGAATTTTGTTTTAGAAAAACTAGAAGGAATAAATAATAGAACTGCAAAATTCAGAACTGTAATTGCACTTATTGTTGATGGAAAAGAAACTTTATTTGAAGGTGAGTGTAAGGGTAGGATGACAAAAATAAAAAGTGGGGTAGATGGATTTGGTTATGACCCTATTTTTAAACCAAAAGGTAATGATATTACCTTTGCAGAAATGACTAAAAACGAAAAAGGTGCTATTAGCCATAGGGGGAAGGCAGTTGACAAGTTAGTTAGATTTTTGCACCGCTAATCAATCTACTAAAACAAACTTAAGAAATTATTTTATTTTCTGATTAGAAATTACTTTTAAAAATAATTATACTTTAGCAATGATGAAATTTAACTTTATTAAATATGTAAAGAAAAAAGAATTTATTGAAATAATAACATTACTAATTATTACAATATTCTTTTGTTTCAAGCCGAGCATAGCTTATAATGAAATGTTTGTTATACCCTACGCTAAAGTTACGTTTAATAATACATTATCTGCTATTCAAAATTTTGAAATGCCTTCTCAATTAATATTTAATTTCATTGTCGGATTTTTTGCAGTTAATTTCAGTATTATAAAAGTTATTTTTATTGGAAGAATTTTATCCTATATTCTATTAATAATATCTTATGTAAGATTAGCAAAATCAATCGGTCTAAATATTTTAATGACAGTTTCTTCTTATATAATATTCTTATTTTATTTCAGGCATGGAATTGGTGACGCTGGAGAATGGTTTGTTGGAGGACTAGAAACAAAGGTATTTGCTTATTGCTTTGTATTACTATCACTTTCTTCTTTTATTAGAAACGACATTAAATGGGGAATGATATATTCTGGATTGTCATTATCATTTCATTTATTAGTTGGGGGTTATCATTTATTTTGTTTAATCCCATTTTTTGTTATAACTCAATCTATTGATAAGAACTTTTTTATAAAACTCTTAAAATTAATTCCATATTTTCTTATTTCTGGATTTCTTGGTTTAATTGAAGTCTTTTCTAGTTCTTTCTTGTCTGATCAATCTGGAATAGAAAAAGTTGGTTGGGATATATATGTTAATGTGAGAGTTCCTCACCATACTGTTCCAGAATTCTCAATCAAGACCTGGTTAATCCTAAATATTTTTACAGTTATAAATATTATTTTTCTTAAAAGTAAGAATCAAACTAAAAGGTATTTATCAAGTTATTCTCTATTCTCTGTAGTTATTTTATTAATTGGATTACTTATATATTATAATTTTGACAGTCATTATTTAAGATATTATTTCTTTAGATCTAGTGATGTTATGTTACCATTGATAACAATTCTTCTTTTTGCTTCAATAAACAGAAAGATACAATACATTTTTTTATTAATCATTGGAATAAATATTCTTCCATCAGTAATTCACAGAATTTCATCAATATCATCACAGATTATAAATCCTAAATCTTATAATATAAAGGAGATTAAAAACAACACTTCAAGACCCGGAAAATTTAATGATATCAAGATGTCTTATTGGATAAAGAAGAATCTAAAAAAAGAATCAGATTTTATCATTCCTCCTGATGATTTATACTTTTGGTTAAATACAGAGAAGTCTATTTTTGTTTCATGGTGCGTATTGCCAAATCAAGAAAAATATAAAACTATAAAAAATCTTCCATTAGATATGATAGAGTGGTATGAAAGATTAAAATTAATAAATAAGGATAATGATTTTAATACATTAGATGAAGTAAAACACAACTATATTACACTTAATGAGAAAGAAATATTATTTATTAATAAAAATTACCCTAAATATAATCATATATTAATGCCTAATAATAATAGATTAGATTTTCCAATAATCCATTCAACAGATATTTCAACCTTATATGAAATAACAACAGAAAAATAAGTCGGGCTAGCAGGATTCGAACCTTATAAATCAATCTCCTTTGGTAAAAACTGGCTTACATCTCCACCATTTTTTATAATATCACGAATAATAGTAGAGGAAATATGAGAAAGTTTTGCTGGACCAATAATAAATATAGTTTCAATATCCGGATTTAAATCTTTATTGGTTTGCGCAATATTCTTTTCGTATTTAAAATCATGAGAATCTCTTAAACCTCTCAAAATATATTTTGCCCCAATCTTATCACAAAAATCAACAGTAAGTTCCTCATATCGTTTTACCTCAACCTTAGGATTGTTTTTGTAAACAGATTCTATCCATTTTTCTCTTTCTTCAATAGAAAAATATTCATTTTTTTCAGCATTTACTCCAATAGAAATTATTATTTTATCAAATAGCGGAAGAGATCTCTCTACTATAGATTGATGACCTAAAGTAAAAGGAGAAAAGGAACCTGGAAAAATTGCAATTTTGCTCATTTTGTACATTATTTAGGATGTAAAAATAGGGAATTAAAACGAAAAAATACTAAAATGAACATTACCATATTTTCTACATTCCATATTTTCACCTTCAAATGAAGTGAAATTATCATGTTCTATTATCAAACATCCATCTTTTTTTACTAAGTTATTTTTAACTATTATATCTTTCATTGCTTGATAATTATCATAACGGTAGGGAGGGTCAGCAAAAATAAAATTGAATTGCTGATTCAGATTTTCTAAGTATTTTATGCAATCTGATTGTACGGTATTTATATTCAGATTTAATTCCTTTTTTGTTTCTTCAATAAATTGAATACACTTACTATTATTGTCTACTGCAGTAATTTTTCCGCATCCTCTACTAGAAAACTCAAATCCTATATTTCCACTACCAGAAAAAAGGTCTAATACATTTTTTTCATGAAAATAATATCTACTATCTAATATACTGAAAAGAGCTTCTTTTGCTCTGTCGGTTGTTGGTCGGACATCTAAATTATTAGGAGGATTTATTTTCCTTCCTCTATGTATCCCGCTTACTATACGCACAATACTTGACTAAAAAGTGCAAAATATTCTTGATTTTTTATTTCAGAAAATTCTGTGGGATAAGTCAGTTTTTCAGCTTTGTTCCCAAAAGAAACATTTCTTACATAATCGTATAAAATATTAAAATTTCTGTCTTCTTTATTTACATCTCCAAATAAAACTAAATGAGTTTTTTCTGGGTAAAGTTTCAATTGCTCAAAACAAAAAAGCACATAATACAAAAGGTCAGTTTCACTTTCAAAATCAAAACTATTTCTGAAACATAATTTGTCATTTTTCAAAACAATAATCTCTACTTTTTTATTTTCAATAAAAGCAAATACCGATTTTTCATTTGTAGTTTTACCCTGATTTATCAACTGATCAATAATAATGTTTGTACTGTTCTTTTCTACAATTGAAGGGAAAACATCAGATATAAAATTTTCTAATTCTGATGGAATTGAGTACGTAATTTTGGAATCAATTTGATGAATATTATCTCTTTTCATTACATCAAATATTTCATTTTCAAATTCCAGAATGTTTTTTTCATTTTCTTTTTTGTAAAATTTATTCGGAATAATTGAGGAAGGAAAATTGGAATACGAAAGGGTAGAGGAGAAGAAATTTGATTTTAATAATTCATCTTCTCCAATTAATTGAATAATATCTGAGATATCATTCGTATTAGCTGATTTGAGAAAAACGTATTCAAACTTATTAGTATCGAGTAAACAATAAGTTAGTTTGTTAGGAGATATCTCTACAGATAAATGATACAGTTCAGTTTTTTCAACACTAAAATATTTTGAAATGTAGGAAGAGATTTTATTATTCTCCCCAGTTTCCATTTGTAATGGTTTTTACAAGCGAACCTACCATAATACTATCTCTTTCACTAGCTCTTTGTAATACTTTATATTCTTTATCTAAGTCGTTAAATACCTTTTCGTAATCGGTGTAAATAGCGAAAAAATATTTATCTATTCCTCCTTGTGATAGTTCGGCTAATGTAGCAAGTTGCATTCCGGATTTAAATGTATATTTTGTTTTATTATGAGGTACATATATCAAACTATCAAAATTTAATTTGAAATCAGGATTTCTTTTACTCATGTAAATATCGTTGAAAATAACATCTTTAGCAATAATATATTTTACTATAGTAAGTCCTCTTTCCAATCCTTCTTCTTCTGTTAAATCTCTCCACTTTCCACCATTATTTTTATACTTTTCATTTACTTCATTTAGCATGTTTTCTCCTAAACTTTCAGTAATAAAAAGATCTGCTTTTACTTTTGCACTTTTCCATAAATCCGGACTTGTAGCAATTGTATAACTTCCTTTTTTAAGAGTAGTAACTATTTTTATTTCTTCATTAAGCGTAAAGTGTAAAAGAGAATCGAAAGAAGTAGATTTGGTATTTTTATAATTAATAAATCCTTTTTGCATTTCAGAAACATCCTTTATACACTGAATATTCTTTTCAATAAGTTTAGTTAATTGCTCTCTCAAATCAATTTCATTTTCAAAATTAGAGATGTTATTTTTACAATTACTTATCACATTCTTATTTGCCGTTTCGGTAGAATCTTGTTTAGTTACCATATTATAGATAATTGCTTTTCTACCTTTTAGTATTTTCCCTTTTTCTTGTTTGATTCTTGCTTTTTCTCTTACTTTTAGTATTTTGCTTTCTCCAATTAATTCGGTGTATTTTTTTCGTTCTGCTTTTACTCCATTTATAACATTGGACGAATTTGTTTTTTCGGATTTATTTTCTTCTATATTTTTTCTTAAGTTTTCAATCTCTGTTTTATTAGATGAGATTGCTTTGTTTAAGTTGTCAAAATTACTTTCTGAAGAATCGTTTAGATTCAAAATATTGCTAAATAATCCGTTTACGGTATTGTATGCAGATTGTGCATTTAACTTATTATAAAGTTCAGAAGATTGAGCATTGTAAATATTTTTTATAGAATTCAAACTATTCATGTTTAATTTGAATCCAGAATTTCTACTATTCTGATATTCTTCTGTAAACATTAAATCTTTTGCAACAAAGAATTCTACACTAATATATCCTTTGTCAATTTTTTCCTGTTCTGTAAGTATGCGCCATTTTCCTCCTGCTTTCTTGTAGTATCCTTTTGCAATAGAAGTTTCGTTTAAGGCATTACTTTTCTTTTTTCTCAACTGATTTTGTATGCTTTTCCACTTGTCTACATTTATTGCTATTGAATCGGCATCTGCTTTTTCGGTATTCAGATATGCAATTTCAGAATTGAATAGAAAGTCAGTAAGCGAATCAGAATTAGATGCGTAAAATCCTTTTTCTCTTTTGTATTGTTTTTGTATCTCTCTCAAATCCTGTAATCTCTGAACGTTTTCTTTAATTCTTTTATCCATTGATTTTCTCACTTTTATTTCGTTTGTAATATTTCCGTATAATCCGAAATAAGCAAGTGAGATAATCCCAATCCAAAGAGTGATTTTAATAATAGTAGATTTCATGCATTTTAAATTTAGTTTGGCAAATCTACAATTTTTAATAATAAAATTGGAATTTGTTCTTTTCTTTGTAAAAAATAATATTTATGAAAAAATTAATTTCACAATTTTTGTTTTGGGTAATGGGATGGAGGACATCCAAGGAACTTTCTTTTCCTGATAAGTGTATTGTTATAGCAGCGCCGCACACTTCTAATTGGGACTTTCTAATTGGAAGATGTTATGCTTATATAAGTAATATTACTCCTAAATATTTAATAAAGAGCGAACTTTTCCTTCCTATTATTGGAATATTACTCAAAATAAATGGAGGAATTCCTGTGTACAGAAAAGAGAGTTTTAATGTGGTGGATCAGGTGGTAAAAAAGTTTGGAAAAAAAGATAAATTTATTTTAGGTGTAGCTCCTGAGGGGACTCGAAAAAGAGTGGAAAAATGGAAGACAGGATTTTATTATATGGCAAAAAATGCAAATGTCCCACTTGTTTTAGTAGCAATGGATTATGGTAAAAAGGAAATTGGGATTGTAAAAATAATGAACCCATCTGAAGAAAAGAAAAAAGATTTACAAATAATTGAAGAGATTTTTTCAAATGTTATTGCCAGAAATCCTGAAAATTATAATTCCAAAATATTCTAAATTTTTCCTGTTTATAAATTGTGAAGAAGATGATAAATCTGTGGCTTAAAATGCTGCTTAGTTAATGTCATCTTTCTATTTTTGCAAACAAATCAAAACATATATTATGTCATCACAGGCAACACTTACTTTATCAACAGTAGAACAAGCTCAGGAAATGGGTTTGCTTCCAGAAGAATTTGATAGAATTAAAGAGATATTAGGAAGAACTCCTAACTTTTGCGAATTAAGTATTTTTGGGGTAATGTGGTCCGAACATTGTTCTTATAAAAACTCAATTGTTTGGCTTAAGAAATTACCAAAAGAAGGTCCTCATATGTTAGTAGAGGCTGGTGAAGAAAATGCAGGATTGGTAGATATTGGAGATGGTTTGGCATGTTGTTTCAAGATAGAATCACACAATCACCCGTCAGCTTTAGAACCTTACCAAGGTGCTGCAACAGGTGTTGGTGGTATCAACCGTGATATCTTTACTATGGGTGCTCGCCCGGTTGCACAGTTAAATTCACTTAGGTTTGGTAATATTGAATTGGACCGTACAAAATGGTTGGTGAAAGGCGTAACAAAGGGTATTGGGGATTACGGAAATGCTTTCGGTATTCCGATTGTTGGTGGAGAGGTTTTCTTTGATAAATGTTACAATACAAATCCGTTAGTAAATGCATTTTCTGCTGGGATAATGAAAAAAGGAGAGATGATCTCCGCTACTTCATCAGGAGTTGGAAATCCTGTATTTATTGTAGGATCTAGAACAGGTAAAGATGGTATTCATGGGGCTTCATTTGCATCTAAAGATATTACAGAAGATTCTGCAGAAGATTTGCCAGCGGTTCAGGTTGGTGATCCTTTTCAAGAAAAATTATTGTTAGAAGCTACTTTAGAACTTGGGAAAACTGATGCTGTAGTTGGTATGCAAGATATGGGAGCTGCAGGTATTACTTGTTCTACTAACGAGATGTCTGCAGCAGGAAGACACGGTATGGAATTATGGTTGGAAAAAGTTCCTATTCGCCAAGCAGATATGAAGGATTGGGAAATTTTACTTTCAGAATCGCAAGAAAGAATGTTGGTGGTAGTAAAAAAAGGAAAAGAAGATATTGTAAACGCTATTTTTGATAAGTGGGATTTATCTTGTGAGGAAATAGGGATAGTTACAGAAGGGGAAAGAGTAAAATACTACATGCATGGGGAGTTAGTAGGGGATGTGCCATGTGATGATTTAGTATTAGGAGGTGGAGCTCCGGTATACCACAGAGAGTGGAGCGAACCAGCTTATTTTGAAGAGTGGAAAAAATTTAACATTGATACTATTGAGCAGCCAACAGATTTAGTAGAGGTTGCTAAATACTTAACAGGACACGAAAATATTGCCTCTAAAAGATGGGTGTACGAGCAATACGATTCTATGGTAGGAACTATAAATATGAGTACTAACGGTCCAACTGATGCAGGAATTGTAAATCTTAAAGGTACAGATAAAGCACTTGCTATGACTGTGGATTGTAATGCCCGTATGGTAAATGCAAACCCTGAAGAAGGGACTGCAATGGCAGTTGCTGAGGCAGCTCGTAACATTGTATGTTCTGGTGGTGTACCTTCTGCAATTACAAATTGTTTGAACTTTGGTAATCCTTATAACCCAGAAGTATATTGGCAATTTGTTGGTGCAATCAAAGGTATGAGTAAGGCTTGTTTAAAGTTTAAAACTCCAGTTACCGGGGGTAATGTAAGTTTCTATAACCAATCGGCAGTAGGGGGTACGGAAGTTCCTGTTTTCCCAACGCCAACCATAGGTATGTTAGGAATTGTAGAAGATAAAAAACACATTACTCCATTAGGATTTAAAGGAAAATCCGATCTTATTTATATGATAGGAGAAAGTAAAAACGATATTTCTTCTTCAGAATATTTAGCTTCTTACCATGGATTAAAAGAATCTCCATCTCCTCATTTTAATTTAGATGTGGAAGCAGAAATACAAAATACTATTACTAAATTGATAAGAACGGGAGTAATTGAATCAGCACATGATGTGGCAGATGGTGGTACTTTTATTACTTTGTTAGAAAGTGCTATGGTAAACAACTTAGGTTTCGATATTACTACAAGTTCCGAAATTAGAGAAGATGCCTTTTTGTTTGGTGAAGGACCATCAAGAGTTATTGTTTCTGTTATAGAGGTAAAGGAAGATAGATTTTTGGATGTTCTAAAAAATGCTCTTATTCCATTTTCACTTTTAGGACATGTGAGTAAATCAGAAATAAGAATAGATGACAAATCCTTTGGTGATGTAAAGGATTACAGAGAGATTTACACTAAATCATTAGAAGCAAAACTATCCTAAAAACTCACAATCAACTTAAAGTTAATCTGCCTAGAGGTTAGGTAATTTGGAACAGCATATTGCCTGCCACTTACATCTGCTACCCAAAGGTAAGAAACCGTATTGTCAATGTCTAAAAGGTTAAATATTTCTGCAGAAATCCACATGGAATTTAGTTTGTTCAGAAATTTAAATTTCCCTTTTTTATCCTCTGCTTTTATCACTGCCGAAAAACCAATATCCACTCTTCTGTAATCAGGAATTCTCAGTACATCTTGGTACTTTTTACCTTTTGGAGGACCAAAGGAAAGTCCAGTACCATACACCATATTTAAGTGCATTTTATAGTTTGGATTTCCTGGCAAATAATCTTGAAAGAACATTGAGAAATTCACCCTTTGGTCGGTAGGCCTTGGGATAAATCCTGGATAAATAGTGTTTCCATTTTCATCAATATAGAAGTCGTCCACTATATCTTCTTCTGTTGTCATTACAGAAAGAGACGCCCAGCTTTCCAGTCCAGGTACAAACTCACCATTTATTTTCAAGTCAATTCCTGTAGCGTATCCGTTTGAGTTATTTTCTGCCAAATATTGAATCCTTACATTTTCTACCTTATAAGGGATAAGGTTTTTCAAATCTTTATAATATATTTCCGATATCAGTTTGAATGGCCTGCCCCAACTATAAAATAAATAATCGGAACCCAATACAAAATGAGTTGATTTTTGAGCTTTTATATCTCTGTTTAGTTTTCCATCTAAAGTTCTGAGTTCCCTATAAAATGGAGATTGATAATATATTCCACTAGCCGCTCGGAATACAATATCTTTTTTCCAAAGTGGGATGTACGAAATATTCACTCTTGGACTCAACAAGAATTCCTCATTAAAAGTCCAATAAGAAGCTCTCATTCCAGAGTTGAGGGTAAAGTTTCCTAATTCTTTTGTAAATTGCATAAATCCTGAGTTTCTGTAAGAGGAAAGAGAAAGATTTGATTTTAGAAATTCGGTCATTAGTATAACTTGATTTGGGTCAGATACACCACCAATAGAATCATTTGGATGTGGGAGAATAAATCCTGCAGAGTCGATAAGTGTCCATTCTTTTATTTCGTCTTCAATTTCCTCTTTTTGCAAGCGGAATCCCCATTCTAATTTTGTGTATTCATCTGTAATAAAATGTCCTTTATGAGAGAAATTGATTACAGTAGCTTCCAATTTGTTTCTGGCATGATTTATATATTTTCCAACTCCTCTGTCAAATTTTACATCTCCAAAATTATCCGAACCCAAACTATTGTCTAACTGATAGAGCCAATATTCTCCCATTATATCAAAGCTTTCGCTTTCAATGGTCTTAAATGAGGAAGTTGTAAATTGCAATTTTGTTTTTAAGTTTGGAGAAAAAGTAGTGTTGAAAGCTCCAAAATAAGTATTGTAATTGTCTTTTTCCTGTCCTTCAAAATAGATTCTTAATTTTAATGCTTCATTCAAAGTTCCAAATTCTGTATCTCTATTTTTAGGAATCATTTGGTATTTGTTCTGAGAAATATTTCCAAGAAAACTTACAGTCCAATTATCTTTTATTTGGTATTTCAAATAAGTTTGTAAATCCGAAAAATTTGGTTTGTAGTCGGCTTCTGTATCCATTGCATTTAACAAATACTGATTTGTTTTATTCCTAAACCCAACCAAATAAGAAAATCTGTTTTTTAAAATAGTTCCTTCAATATGAGCGGATCCACCCAATAAACTCATCTGAAAAGAGGCTTTATTTTCTTTTGGAGTTTTATAAGTAATATCCAAAACAGAAGACATTTTATCTCCATATTTCGCACCAAAACCCCCAGCAGAAAAGAGTATATTACTTACCATATCAGTATTTACAAAACTCAATCCTTCTTGCTGACCAGAATGAATTAAAAACGGACGATATACTTCAATTCCATTTACATATACTAAGTTTTCATCAAAATTCCCTCCTCTTACAGAATACTGAGAGCTCAATTCATTTGCGGAACTTACTCCTGGTAATGTTTTCAGTACGGCTTCCACACCACCTCCAGAAGTTGGAATTAAACTTACATATTTTGTTTTTATTCTGCTAAGGGCTTGTTTCCTACTTTTCTTATCCCTTACTATTACATCACTAATTACTGTACTTGTCGGATTTAGTTTTACATCCAAAGTATAAGTTTGCCCTTTTTTTAGCATGGGAATTCGGATGCTTTCTGTTTCGTAACCAATAAAGGAGAAGTTTACTACAACTGAGCGGTTCGCTTTTAAATTGATAGAGTAATCTCCATTTTTATCTGCCGACAATCCATTTCCTTCACCCTTGATAGTAATACTTGCTCCTGGCAAAATTGCTTCATTGTCAGTAATTTTTCCTTTCAGAGTTTGCCCGAAAGTAGTTACTGAAAACAATAGAACACAGAATAGTAGAATTTGTTTTAACATTAATGCAAAAATAAAAATTTAATTCAGCTACTTAATAACTCATTCAACTTTTGTTTATTATATTTGCTAATCAAAAAATTACATTAAATGAAA
>Ga0257121_1002937_pt1 | contig 11570 bp, 6 predicted proteins | sample SI106_100metaG_FD_190180 | JGI IMG/M metagenome (GOLD analysis project Ga0257121, IMG submission 190180) | Marine microbial communities from Saanich Inlet, British Columbia, Canada - SI106_100 | ecosystem: Environmental > Aquatic > Marine > Inlet | place: Canada: British Columbia | collected... | reverse complement strand
TTCAAGTTTTTGCTAATGGTATTCTTTTAGATGAAACACAATATACAATATCTGGAACAGTTATTACTTTTAACTCTCAACCTACTATTGGTCAAACTTTAATAGTAAATGTATATCCTAAACAATTTTATAGATTAGGAGATTTGTTTTATACAAATAGTGCTATACCTACTCAAGAATTAGAACGTGTAGGAAGATCAGAATTATATCATTTAATGTCTTCTAATCTTACTAAACCTAGTGTTACTTATCCTATTTATACTTACGAGCAAAATAAATTAACTGTATATCCAGATACTATTATAAGTGGTGTAGACGTTTCTTATATTAGAAAACCCCTTCCTCCTATTTGGAATTTTACATCTACAGCTCCTTCTTATACGTATATATATGAGGAAAGGACATCTTTTAATTTTGAAATACATCCTGCTGATCAAACTGAATTAATATTAAAAATATTATTATATGCTGGAGTTGTAGTAAAGGATCCTCAAATAGTACAAGTAGCTGCACAACAAGTACAACAAGAAAATATGAATCAACAAAGATAATAAGATATGGCTATACCTAATGGTGGTCTAATCACCGAAACTAACAGACAATATTACGCAGGAGCTCAGCAGAAATATATATCAGCAGCAGGTGCAGGTCAAACTATGACATCTACATTTGATACTGTATTAACATTTGGAAGTTCAGATCCATTAAATAATGATTATCTTTTAAATAACTTTGATATATTAACAAGTCCGGATGCTTTAACATGGACTGCTTTAACACCAGATTCTGCTATATCAACCACAACCGCCACAAGTGATGGTACTGCTGTTGCACTTGGAACATCAACTTTAACTATTGCTATTGCAAACGATGAAATAGTTCCCGGAATGATTATAAAGAATACTGCGGGTAGTATAACTTATGGTACTATTACATCTGTAACTAGTAATTTAATTTTTATTTGTAATATAACATTAATAGGAGGAATACCCGCTGCTGCTACTGCTTTAAGTTTAAATTCTCCAACACCTTGGACAATGACCGGTGATATTGTTACTATTACTTCTTATTTAGCAGCTACAACTTATCTTAAAATACAGTTAACTGAAACTGCTTTACAACAAAATTATGGTGGTTATGAATACACTAGACTAACTGATGTAATTGATAATTTTTTAATTGCTTATGTAGGAACTGGTAAACTTATACCAAGTGTAAAAAGAACTGATGTAATATTTCATGCTAAACGAGGATTACAAGAATTTAGTTACGATACATTAAAAAGTATAAGATCTCAAGAATTAACAGTAAACGATGCTTTAAGTATTATAATACCTCAAGATTATGTGAACTATGTGAGATTATCGTGGACAGATGATTTAGGTGTACAACATACTATATTTCCAGCAAATGAGTTAACAACTAATCCTTATGCTAACCCAATTCAAGATGATGGTGGAGTTCCTACTCAAGATAGTCAAGATTCTAATGTAGATGGTACATCTCAAACTGAAGCGGCCTGGGCAGCTAATGATCCAAGAAGAATTAGTGGAGCTTATTTAAATGATTATGATAATATAAATATTTTATATAATAGTTTATATGATACAGCATTAGGACAAAGATATGGATTAAATCCGGTTACTAGTCAAAAAAATGGATGGTTTACTATAAATGAAAGAGAAGGGAAATTTGCTTTTAGTAGTGATTTGAAAAATAAATTAATTATAATAGAATATATATCAGATGGAAATGCTTATGATTTAGATATGAGAATACCTAAAATGGCTGAAGAAGCTTTATATGCTTATATAGTTTATTCTATATTATCTGTAAGTAGAGGAATACAAGAATATATTGTTAGAAGATTCCAAAAAGAAAAAAGTGCAAAATTAAGAAATGCTAAAATAAGACTATCAAATCTTAAATCAGATCAAATGATTCAAGTAATGAGAGGCCAATCTAAATGGATTAAATATTAAACATGGCAGAAATTAAAAATAGTTTTCTAAGATCCAAGATGAATAAAGACTTGGATGATAGATTAGTACCTAGCGGTGAGTATAGAAACGCGCAGAACATATCTGTAGGTCAATCAGAAGCAGATGATATAGGGGCTTTAGAAACTATTCTAGGAACTACTATTGCATCAACTTTTGGTTTAACTTTAGATTCTGGTACTACTGATGGAGCAACCACTGCTTTTAAATTAATAGATTCCACACAAAATTTCGTGACAACAGTTTCTATAGGTAATAGAGTGACTAATAGTGTTAATGGTTCTACGGCTTTAGTTACAGTAATAGATAGTAATACCACTTTGACTTTAGATACAGATATAATGTCCACAGGTCAAGATTATACTATTGATAATGCTGATTTAGAAATAATAGGTCAATACTCTGATAAAACTCAAAATAGAATGTTTGTTTTTTTGACAGATTATACTGATCCATTAACTGCAGGAAACATAGCTTTACCCCCAGCAACTAAAAATTGTTATATTTATCAGTTTATCCCTAATACTACTCCTGGATTTATCCCATTAGTTAGTGGTACGTTTTTAAATTTTTCTAAAGGAACAGGCAGTTTAATAACGGGTATAAGTATAATTGAAGAATTATTATTTTGGACTGACAATAGAAATCAACCTAGAAAAATTAATATTGGTTTAGCAAATCCTACTAATTTACCTGTACCAGTATATTATACCAAGGAAAGTGATATATCAGTAGCTAAATATAATCCTTATCAACCAATTAGTTTATTACAAAAAGTTACTGCAGTAACTACAACAGCAGTTTCTAGTGCTACTTTAGCTATAGCCGATACCACGGGTATTTATAAAGGAATGTTAGCTGTACAATATGATAATGCAGATTTTGGAGCTGAAGATTATTTCTATGTAACTGCCGTAGATGGTGGTTTGGCTTTTGGTACTTTAGTAGGTGGAACAGGGTATGTTACAGCTACTGGTTTAGCTACTACTGCGGTAGATGCTGGTGGAGATCCTAGCTCTGGAACTGGTTTAACAGTGGATATAACTGCAGTGTTGGGAGCTATTACTGTGGTTACAATAGCAACTCCTGGTGATGGTTATACTGTAGGTGATGTAATAACAATAGTTCAAGGTGGTGGAGCTGGCGGTTCAATAACATTAACATCAGTGGCAGTTTTTTTAAACGCTGCTCCAACTACAGTCAACGCTGGAGATGTTACTTTTTTAGCAACCACTATGACAGGTGAAAACATCACATTTGATTTTAATGGAAGTAATGGTGGAGCAGCAAGATGGCCTGGTGATCCTGATTATTTAGAAGATAGATTTATAAGACTTAGTTATAGATTTGAATTTGATGATGGAGAATATTCTTTAATGGCGCCATTTACCCCCGTAACTTTTATTCCTAAACAAAAAGGATATTTTTTAGAAAATGATGAAGATAACACTTATCAGAGTACTATTGTAGAATTTATGGAAAATGGAGTTCAAAATATTGAATTACTTATTCCTTTTCCAGATATTTTAAATAATGTACAACCATCATCAAGTGCATCTTATAAAATTAAATCTTTAGATGTTTTATATAAAGAATCTGATGCTACAATCGTTAAAGTATTAGACACTATAGATTATACGGAAATGAATTTTGAAGATGGAACTACTTGGGTTGGAACAACAGATACTAATATTTATACTTATAACTATCAATCTAGAAAACCTTTTAGAAGTTTACCACAATCACAAATAACTAGAGTTTATGATAAAGTTCCTGTAAAAGCTTTAGCTCAAGAAACTGCTGGTAATAGAATTATATATGGTAATTTTAAAGATAAATATACTCCACCTACATTATTTTCTTATTATGTTGGTGTAGGTCCTAAAAGTTTATCACTTAATTTTGATAATTGGTGTGAATATCCTAATCATTCAGTTAAACAAAATAGAAATTATCAAGTAGGATTTGTTTTATGTGATAAATTTGGAAGACAATCAGATGTTATATTATCAGGGGTACGAAAACAAAACGAATTAGCGCTCGATGGAACAATTTATGGAGGTTCAACTGTTTATAATCCTTATAATACTTTAACTACTCAAGGTACAATTAGAGATTGGTTTGGAGATTCTTTAAAAATTAAAATGCAAGAAAGTATTACATCAGGTACTGTTGAAGGAACTCCAAATAATACCACTAATGAACCCGGGTTATATGCTAATCCTATTGGAAGTGGATTTAATATAGCAGGTACAACTCCTTCATTAAATACAGGTACTGGTCCTTATACTAGTAGTTTTTCAGCTGTTATAAGTAGTACTACTAGTTCTGATAATACAGCTGGTGGTCCGACAACAGCATTAGTATTAGTAACTGCTAATGCAAATATAAAAGCAGGTATGACAGTATTAGGTGGGGGATTACCCACTGGAGTTACTATTGATACGGTGACTGATACTCAGAATTTTGTATTAAGTTCAACTCAAACTATTCCTCTTAATTCAGCTTTAACTTATACTGAATATGGAAGTACGAATGTTCCTGACGAAGGAGATTATATGAGAGGTGAATATATAGATTTTATTGAAATTACTCTTAGAACTGGAACAGGAACAAATATTGATCCATTTGTAATTACGACTGCTGAAAAAATTAATGTTAATAGTTATTCTTTAACTTCTCCTGCGATTGATCCAGATCTTAAATATGGTTATACTATAAATTCAATTGGATGGTATTCTTATAAAATTGTAGTAAAACAACAAGAACAAGATTATTATAATGTTTATTTACCTGGTATACTAAACGGTTATCCAAATCAAGCTCAAAGTCCAACGTTAACTACTCCAACTGATCCAAATCCTTTTAATTTACCCGCTCCACCTTTTCCTCAAGTAGGATTTGATATAACAAATTATGGTAATGGTTATACTACTCCAACCTTTCCTACAACATGGCCAGGTGTATCTAATGTAGCTACAACTGGATCTGCAACCGGAACTGGTTTAACTTTACAAGTAGTAGGATCCACTGTTAATCCTGGACAATTGTCAAATACAATTCTTTTAGATGCTGGTGGTATAAATTATAAAGTAGGTGATGTATTAACAATAGTTGGTGGTGGTAATGATGCTACAATTACATTAACATCAGTTGGAGAAACTGGAGAAACAGCTAATATCGTTTTAATAAATGATAATATAAATAAAGTTCCTAGAGATTTAGCAATAGTTGGTCCAGATCAAAAACAATTTAGAAGTTCAGTACAAATGTTTGGTAGAGTAGAAAACACAGTAGTTGTTAGTACTCCTACTCCTTTACCTACTGATCCTAAAAATAATACACAATATTATCCAGGCATTATAAGTGACACAGTTGTAAGTATCTCAACCGCTGATGATGCCGATATGAATTATAATACATTAAGTATAGATAGAGTAGGGGACTATCCTGCTCCTGCGGCTCCAATAGCTGGAGGAGTTATGAATCTTTACCAAAATAATACAAACCCTTTAATTGGAAGAATATCTACAGCCACTAATATTGGAGTTATTTCAACAAATGTAGTAGAGACTAATATGGTACCATATTTAGCTATTTATGAAACTGAACCAATAGAATCATTATTAGATATATTTTGGGAAACTTCTACTGTAGGTTTAATAGCTGATTTAAATGCAGATATATTAAATGAATATACCGGAGCAGTTGGATGGACTACATATAGTTCTGTTTTGTTTACAGAAGTTTCAACTGGTGATTTTTTAATTGATTTAAAACCTTTAGATGTAAGTGGAATAGTATTACCTAATACTAGTGTTAGTATAATTAGTATTGTTGATGGATATGGAATAGATCAACCAGCAGATGCTATAACCTTACAAAAATTTTTTATTATGGTTCAAAGCGGTGGTGGTACCGAAGGTGATCCTTATAAATATAGTTTTAGTAAAAGAGATGCCCAATTTGTATTTAATGAAGATCAAAACTTAAGAAATTATACTATAAATCTTTCTGTTACAAATGAAGATACAAATGTAACAACTACTCTTCCTATTAGTGTTCAATTACAAAATGAAACTCCAATAATAGATACTACCACTACTTTAACTGATGGCACACTACCTTTTGCTAATCAAATACGACAACCTACTTTTTTTGGCGTTATAAATGATCCTGGTTATAACGGTGTTAATGGAGCTGCTGATGCACTTCTTAAACTAGAACAATTACAATGGAGTATAGAGAAAGCTGTAGGTTCTCCAGATGATACTCTTGATTATTTTTCCATTGAAGCTACTGGAGTAAATGCTGGAGTAATTACTATGTCAGCTGCTCCGGTAGATTTACCATATGTATTAATAGTAAAATTAACTGATGCTAATGCCGCTACAGGTTCTATAGTCGCTCAACATAATCTATCAATTACAGTTAGTGTCACTGTAATAGGTAATCAATTTTTTGCTTCTCAACCTGGTAATAACATTTTAGCTTGTGCCCCAGGAGGTGGAGCAAATACTACATGCGGAAGTATTAGTTATTATTGTCAAGAAACTTTAGTTGGTGGTTTACCTAGTGCTGGTGATACAATTCTAACTGGACCTAATGGAATCATTGACCCAGTAACTAATCCTGGAGGTTCTCCATATGCTATTGCAGGTGATTATTCTTTAGATTGTAACAGTATTCAAGGTACAAGAGAATATTTTAGAATAGCTGGAAGTGATGGTAAAGTATCAAGTCTTGGGGTACAGATATGTTAACTAAGTAATAATAATATAAAATAAGTGATAATTAATTATGGCAACAGTTTTAGAGGTTAAATATTTTAATACTTTTTTAATTAAAAAGCTAAAAAATGTGGTTGAAGCAAGTCCTCAGCCTACAGCCCCTTATGCTGGAGTACCTTATGATTATGCAGCAAGTTTAGCTAATGATTGGTATATAGAAGAATCTAGAATTAGAGGTGGATATAATAATACCCCTGTAGATTTCGGAGTTAAAGCTTATTTAGATGAAGAAAATCCTTTGCAACAAGATAGATTTAATTCTATGATATACTCTGGTATATTTAATTCAAGAACGGGTGTAAACAATACAAACCAATTTTCAATAGGAGAAGATATAACTAGAAGTGCTGATCCTGCTAATGGATCAATACAAAAACTTTATGCTGAAGATACAAACTTAATTATATTTCAAGAAGATAAAGTTAGTAGAGCTTTAATAGATAAAGATGCTATATATTCAGCCGAAGGTAATGCTTCTATAACTTCTACAAAATTAGTTATAGGTCAAATAGTTGCTTATGCCGGTGAATATGGTATATCAGAAGATCCTTTTAGTTTTGCAGTATATGGTTATAGAAAGTATTTCACAGATAGAAAAAGAAATTGTGTCATGAGATTATCAGCTATGCCAGGTGGTGGAGGAAATGGTCTTACAGAAATATCTTCTTTCGGAATGCATGATTTCTTTAGAGATAAATTAAGTTCTCCTAATTTAGAAATAATAAGAGGTGGATGGGATATACATACTAAAAACTATGTAGTATCTATGCAAAATACGGCTGCTAGCGGTGGAGAATATAAAACTTTAAGTTTTGATGAAACAGTTAAAGGATGGACTAGTTTTTATGATTATAAACCTTTGTTTATGAATAGTATAGGTAGTAATTTTTATTCTTTTAATAAATCAGTATTATATCAGCATTATGCTGGAAATTATGGACGTTTCTATTCAGTAACATATGATTCTAATGTTGAATTATTGTTAAACCTAGAACCATCTATGGTAAAAAACTTTAAAACAATTAATTACGAAGGATCGGATGGATGGCAACTCCAATCAATGATAGCTAGTTCTTTAGATGCTTCTTTACCTATTGGGAAATGGGTTCCAGCATATAATTTAAATACTTTAGAATTTAATATGTTTGCCACTAGTTTCTCAAAAAAAGAAAATAAGTTTTTTGCAAACTTACAACAACAATTATCAACTAATGAAGGAGGGACTTTAGCTGGTCAAACTGGTGAAGTATTATGGGGATCAAGTGTTTCTGGATTAAAAGGTTTTTTTGCCACTGTTAAAATGCAATTAATAAACTCTGATTATCCTTCAACTAAAAAAGAATTATTTACAGTATCTTCGGATGTTGTGCGATCATCATCTTAAATTAAATTAAATGAAATTAAATATACGAATGCTAAAGAGTTCTGATTGGGACACTTTAGTATCATGGTGGGATAATTGGCCAGAATGGCAAACACCCCCAAAAGATTTTTTACCTGATGACGGTAAAGGAGGATTTATGGTAGAAAAAAACGGTCAACCTATTATTGCAGGTTTTTTATATATTACTAATTCTAAAGCAGCTTTATTAGAATGGATTATTTCAAATCCTGAATATAGAGATGATGACCGTAAACAAGCAATTGAATTATTAATTGGAGGAGCTGAAGATGTATGTAAAAAACAAGGTATTAAATACATATTTAGTATAGGTAGAAATAAACATCTTATAGAAATACATAAAAATTTAGGGTATCAAGTAGATGATAACCCTTCACACGAAATAACTAAAAAATTGAATTAATTATGGCAGCATTCACAGCAATTTTTGCAGCAGGAATGGGTATTTACGGAGCAGTATCCGCTAGTAAAAAAGCTAGTAGAGCTAGAAATCAAGCAAGAACCGCTGAATCCCGACTAAAATATCTAGAAAATTCCAGACAACCTATTATTAACCCTTATGAAGGTGTTAAAGATTTATCTAGTATGGTTACAGATTTAAGTGGTATGGTATCAAATCCTTTTGCTAGTCTTGGTGTCGCTACTCAAGCCGCTGAGATTCAAGTGGAAGAAGCTGATATAGCTTTAGCAAATGCTTTAGATACATTAAGAGCTACAGGGGCAAGTGCTGGTGGAGCCACTGCTTTAGCACAAGCTGCTTTAAAAAGTAAAAAAAGTGTTTCTGCTAGTATAGAAAAACAAGAGGCTCAAAACGAACGATTAAGAGCAACAGGAGAACAGAAAATGGAGGAATTGAAACTACAAGAAGCTAGACGTACTCAAAGTGCTAAATTCGGTGAAGCTGGAAGATTACAACAAGCTGATGTTAGTGGAAGAGCATTTATGTTTCAACAAAGAGAAGGTAGACAAATGCAACAATTAGATAGAACCCAAGCTCAATTAACTGGTTATCAACAACAAGCCCAAGCCGCTAGTCAACAATCAAACGCTATCTTAGCTTCTACAGTAACAGCTTTAGGTAGTAGAATTGGAGCTGTTGACAAAGAAAAATACACTGGAGATGTTACAGATCCAACAATTACGAAAGCAGAGACTATAACTGAAACAGGTAATATACAAACCACTTTACCACAAACAGCAACAGAAAAAAAGGATAATATGTTGACGCAAGACATGGATGATGATTATTTTGCGTGGATTAATCAATAATTAATATTTAAATAAAAAATATGGGAGCATATACAAATCCAACAGCAGTTGTAGATACAAGTAATGTCTGGGCCGACGCTATAAATAGGTTAAGTAATATTGACCAAAAAAGACAGCAAGCAGAGAGAGATGAAACTTTAAAATACAATAAAGAGTTTGCGGATAATATGAAGCGAATTACCAATGCTGGTATTGATGACATGTCAACTATTAAGCGTAACGCAATACAAAATAAAGTATTGCATACACAAGAGATGGGGGAGTTGAAAGAGATTATGAATTATAAAACTCATTTACAAAAACAAGCTTTAACTGCAACTGGTTCAGAATTAACGAAATTAAATGGTGAAATTGATGGATTAGATACAAGATTGATGAGTTATGTAACATTTAAAAAAACTAATTTAGATGCAACTAATACTTTTATGACTGAAGATCTTGATGGTAATATAACTAATGTTGGTAGACAAGGTTATCTTTCAATAAATTTAGATAATAAATATTCCACAGCTAAATTAATAGATAGTGGTTATTTAGATGGAACCAAAATAGCCGTCTATGATAAGGAACAAGGATGGGGATATAAATATACCACTGGAGGTCAAGAAAGTAAAAAAGGTGGTAAAGATCTAATCGAAGGAGAGGATAAAACATTTACTATTTTTAACGATGTAGATAAAAAATTTAATCCCACTATTATTCCAGAAATTGATAAATTCTATACTAATATGCTAGTTGAAGCAGGTATAACGGATAAAAATGGAAAGATAATGCCGAAATATTTAACATCTGTTGGATCGAAAGTAACATATAATAATAAGGGTATTGCTGAACAATTTATCAATGCTGATATGGATGCGATTGCGCTTGAAGTCAATAAAATTATGGATACACAATTAGGTATTGCTGGTGGTGGTGGTGCATATACTGATAGAGAAAAAATATCTATATGGAAAGATATTTTTAATAAAAAATCATTTTTAAGATTTGATGATAAGGGAGGACAAATGAATAAAGATGATAGATTATTATTTGAGAAAGAATTTAAAGAACGTTTAGGAAAATTTATCCCACGATTTGGGGTAAATGTTGGAAAAGAGAATATTATTGCCTTTAATAATAGTGTAGGTAATAAAACATTTGGTACAGGAACCAAACCTGGTACTGAAACAAGTACAGATGATTATACATTAAATAAAGTAAATAGTATTTATAATGGAATAAATAAAATTATGGCGGGAGACGTTGGCAAACGTGTTACAGATGATAAGCGTCTTAATACAGTTGAAGATATAAATCAAGCTGTAACTGTTTTAGATGAACAATTAGGAAATAAAGCAACAGTGACAAGTAGAGATAGGGCTATTAGAAGTCAAGAAGCTGCATATAATGAACTTCTTGCAAGTGACAGTGCTACTGAAAAAGATCAACTAACAGCTAAGGGTGTTTTAGAAGATATAAAAAAGAGTGATCAAAAAAGTGTATGGGTTTCTACTAATGGTGGAAACTATAAAAAAGCTAATAATTATGATCCGTTTAGTACTATTTCCAATTTAGAAATGTTAATAAGTTATGGTGGTTTAAGTCAAAAACAAAAGACACTTGTTCAATCACAAATAACTAATATACGAAAGCTCCAACATTGGAGTAAACCTAATTAATAATATATTATGGTAAAATTTAGGAGACAAGATGGATCTATTGTTGATGTGCATCCAAGTAAAATTGAAAAGTTTAAACTTGAGTATCCTAGTGCTATAATTGTAGAAGAAGAAGTAATATCAACTCTTGGAGATGAAGTACAAGTAGATGAAGTACAAACTCCACCTTCTTTAGATTCTGATGCTGTAAACTTATTAGATAAAAAAACTCCAGCTACAGGACTAAGTAGAGCTAATATATTAACTGGTACAAAACCTGAAAAATCAACTTTTGAAACTGTTAATATAAATAAACCTCGTATCTCACGTGAAGAATTCGATAACATAAGTGAAGAAGATTTAGTAGAAACATTACAACCTCAATATAGAAAATTAGGTTACGAGATTAAGCCAGCTAGTATAGGAGAAGATGCAATAAGTGTTACAAATATAGCAACCGGTGAAGAAA
>Ga0257121_1002936_pt1 | contig 11572 bp, 13 predicted proteins | sample SI106_100metaG_FD_190180 | JGI IMG/M metagenome (GOLD analysis project Ga0257121, IMG submission 190180) | Marine microbial communities from Saanich Inlet, British Columbia, Canada - SI106_100 | ecosystem: Environmental > Aquatic > Marine > Inlet | place: Canada: British Columbia | collected... | reverse complement strand
CTGAAATAGTTGATTTTTTATCTGTATTTACAAGCCAAATTGCGCTTCCAATAATGATGACTAATAGAATAAAAGTATATCTTTTCTTAAGCATATTTCTTTCTTTTTAGTTTTAAAAATATTAATGCAAATATACCTAGTAAAATTAAAGGCAGTACTATATTAATTAGCTGAATGAGTGCTTTATTATTCTTAATTTTTTCTTTATCTAAAAGGCGTAATTTCATCTCTTTTGCTTTTAATTGAGTTAAGCCAGTTTCATCACATAGATAATGGACAGAATTCATAATAAACTTCTTATTTCCAGGATAAGTATATTTGATAAATCTATCGTAAGCTAAAGGGTAAATATCTCCATTTGTTGATACATTATTTCTGATTAAATCTCCATCAGAAACGACTATCATTTGAGTGAAATTACTTTTGTCAATAAAATTAATTTTCTGATTTTTTGGTAAGATTCTATTCTTAAACACTGACTCAAATTCACCTTCTAACAATACTGCAATTGCTAGGTTTTCTTTGTTGTATGATGAAAGTTTAGGTGGGTTTTCCAAGATTCCTAAACTTACTTTTGCTGGCGTAGGAATTGCTCTGCATTGTTTAGAACTATGTAATAATATTGTTTTTTTAATATTATTCTTTATAGTGTCAATTGAACTAGGGAAATCACATTTCACGGCATCTAATCCTTTTGAAATTGGATTATTATTCTCAGAAAATAATAAAGGATAATACGGCCAAGGAAAATATGATTGCTGTGGAATATTGTTACTATATCCTGTTACAATTGGAATTTCAGTTGATCTTAAATCTTCAATTAAATTTGAATTAATTCTTACTCCATATTTAAAAAGTTGATCGCTTAAATTAAGATTATTTGCAGTAGCAATAAAATCTCTGTTTTGTTGTAAGCTATCCATATTTGCATTTACGCCATCAATAAGCCAAAGAATTTTACCACCCTTCATCAAATACTGATCAATTAAGTATTTATCTAGCATATTAAAAGCAATAGTTGGTTTTGCTATAATTAGGGCTTTATATTTGTTAAGTTTCTTTAATTGTACAGCAATATCTCCTTGCATAGTAGTGCTATCAATTTCAAACTCTTTAATATTAAATCTATCAATGGAATAATGGTAGCTAAGCTTGTAATTGTCTTGCATTACAGATTCAGTTACATCATAAACCTCACTTGCTAAAAGCTCTCTATTTCCCTCTAAAAAAGCAATTTTATGAGTTTTAGTTTTGGTAATGTGATAAATTGCAGAAATGAACTCATATTCTAAATTTGCAATTGATGAGTTTATGTTTTCTCCAGCCTGTTTTGTAACTGAATTTTTCAAAAAATTGACAGCAATTTCTTTGTCCTTGTAATAAATACTTGCACCAGGAAAAATAATTTGATTCAAACTGCTTTCAGCTTTCCTGATTTCAATATCAGTAGGAGCGAGTCCTTGTTTTACTAATTGTTTAAACAAATCAACTTTTTCTTTTTCGTTAGCTGAATTATTTGGGTTTATAAATTCAAAATCAATATTACTATTTGCTATTGATTTAAAAGTGGAAAGAAGGTTTACAACTTCAGATTGCAAGTGTTTAAATTCAGCTGGAAATTCTCCATCTAAATATACTTTTATAAAAACATTGTCATCAAGGTTTGTTAGTATTGCTTCAGTCTCTTTTGAAATAGAATGTTTTCCATCAGCAGTTAAATCAACTTGAAAATCAGCAAAAGAGAATAAAACATTAATAAGTATGATTATACTCGAAAAAGCAATGATATTTAAATGTTTCTTCATTTAGAATTTCTGCTTTTTATCACGCCTTCAGTAAGTTTTATAAAGAGTAAACTTATTGAAATGAAATAGACGAAATCTGATAGTTTTATTAAACCCTTGCTTAACATGTTGTAATGAAATAAAATTCCGATTTTTTGAATAATTAAATCAACAGAAAGTAGTAAAGGAACTTGACTTAAAAGATCAAGCCCGAAATAGAAAAAACTGCAAATGATAATTGCTAAAATAAAAGCAACAATTTGATTACTACTTAGTGATGATGCATAAACACTAATAGCAGAAAAAATGCTACTTAATAAAATCAAGCCAATATATGATCCAACTATTGATGCTAGATCAAGATTTCCAATTATTTCTCCAAGAAAATAAATGGAAACAACATAAATAATTGTTGGAATTATTGAGATTAAAATCAAGCTAAGAACTGCTAAGTATTTTGCGAAAACAATATTGAAAGCTGTAATTGGCTTAGTCATAAGAGTCTCAATAGTTCCTGTATTAAACTCTTCAGCAAAAACCCTCATGCTTACAGCTGGAATAAATACTAAAAAGATTAATGGAGCAATAGAGAATAAAGAATCCATATTTGCATAGGCATTATCTAAAATGTTAATATCACTAATATCATGCCACAGAATTAAACTATTTATAAAAAGAAAAAGCCCAATAATTAAATAACCAATTATTGAACTAAAAAAAACGCTTATTTCTTTTTTATAAAGAGCTATCATTTAAATTCGATTCTAACAACTTCATGAATTCTCAGACCTAAAAGAGAGCTTGCCTTTCCTTTATTTATTGCAATTTGAAGTAAGTTGTTCTCTCCAAATAAAGCTAGTTTTTCAGGAACACTAACATCTTGATATTTTTTTGAGATAGCAGTGATTTTTTCATCTTCTCTACCAAATAATATTTCAAAATTTCTTCCTTTTTGTACGCGTTCAAATTCTTCCTTACTTATATTTACTATTGCATTCCCATAACCATCAACATAAATTACGAGCCCTCTAATCATATCTTGTTGTAGCACGGCTTTGAGTTCCATTTTCTTTACTTCAAAATCATTAATTTCAGTGCCAATAATTTCCATAGTACCACCTCTTGCTAAATGACAGGCTGCTTGAGCAAAAATATTCTTTGTAGCAAAAGTCATACAATCAGTAGTTAATGAAATATTTAAGCGAACAATTTTATCAACCTTAAGTGTATTAAATAATAAAGAGAATAAACCATTATCAGCTCCAATAAAAAAATGACCATGTGCTTTTACGGCAATATGTTCGTTTGAAAGAGAAAGTTCATCATCAACACTTACAATATGTACTGTCCCTGCAGGGAAATCTTTAAAGCAATTTTGTAAAATAAAAGCAGCTTGTTGAATGTTAAAAAGCTCAATATTGTTTGTAATATCAACAATTTTAGCATTTTCTAACTGAGAGTAAATACTTCCTTTTACAGATGCAAGATAGCCATCTTTTGTGCCTAAATCGGTAGTAAGTGTAATTATTGCCATTTATTATTAAAACCTATTGAGAAATAGTTAAAATGTTGTTATTTTGTAATTCCAAAAATAAAACAAATCTATTAACAGTATCATGAATGAGTGAGAAAAAAATAACACTTAGTAACATTGAGTTGGTAAAACTTTTTGGCGCTAATAATAAAAAGCTTGACAAGATAAGAAGTCTGTTCCCTCAATTGAAAATAATTGCAAGAGGAGAAAACTTAAAGTTGATTGGAAGTAATGCTCAAATTAAATATTTTGAGCAAAAACTTACTGCATTCATCAAACATATTAATCAGTATAATTCGCTTACTATTAACCATATTGAAAGATTAGTTGAAGGAGATGAACAAGAAATCCTTAAAACTAAAGATGATGTAATTCTTCATGGGCAGAATGGAAAAGTAATAAAAGCTCGAACGGTTAATCAAAGAAAAATGGTTAGTGAAATTGCAAAAAACGACATGATGTTTGCAATTGGCCCTGCTGGAACTGGTAAAACATACACTGCAGTTGCAATTGCAGTAAAAGCATTAAAAGATAGAGATGTTAAAAGGATTATCCTTACAAGACCAGCTGTAGAAGCAGGGGAAAATCTTGGTTTTTTACCAGGTGATTTAAAAGAAAAATTAGACCCTTACATGCAGCCGATTTATGATGCACTTTTTGATATGATTCCTATTGATAGATTAAACGAATATGTTGAAAATGGAACTATTCAAATTGCGCCTTTAGCATTTATGAGGGGAAGAACTTTGGATAAAGCATTTGTGATTTTGGATGAAGGTCAAAATTCAACTGAGCAACAAATGAAAATGTTTTTAACAAGAATGGGTAAATCAGCTAAGTTCATTATTACTGGTGACGAAACTCAAATTGATTTGCCAAAGCATCAAAAATCAGGATTGGTTCATGCGCAAAACACTTTGCAAAATATAAAAGAAATTAGTTTCATCATACTTGATGGGAAAGATGTAATTAGACACAAATTAGTTAAACAAATTATTACAGCATATAAAAACGAAAAAAATGATTAACACAATTAAAGGAACAGAATTCAATTTACCAGGACAAACAAAATTCTATAAAGGAAAGGTTAGAGATGTATATACTGTAAATGAAGATACATTAGTTATGGTTGCATCTGATAGAATTTCAGCATTCGACCATGTTTTACCTGAGGGTATCCCGTATAAAGGACAAGTTTTATCGCAAATTGCAGCAAAATTTTTAACAGCTACTGCTGATATTGTTCCAAATTGGATGGAGGCTACTCCTGATCCATCTGTAACAATTGGTAAAATGTGCGAACCATTTATGGTTGAAATGGTAATTAGAGGATATTTAACTGGGCATGCTTGGAGAGAATATAAAGCTGGAAAAAGAATGATCTGTGGAGTTCCTATGCCTGATGGAATGATAGAAAATCAAAAGTTTAATGAACCATTAATTACTCCAACTACAAAAGCAATCATTGGGCATGATGAAGACATTAGTAGAGAGGATATCTTATCTCAAGGATTAGTTTCAGAAGAAGATTACATTCAATTAGAAAATTATACAAGAGCACTTTTCCAGAGAGGTACAGAAATTGCTGCAGAAAAAGGATTAATTCTTGTTGATACAAAGTATGAATTCGGAAAAGATACTGCTGGAGTAATTACATTAATTGATGAAATTCATACGCCAGATTCATCTCGTTATTTTTACATTGATGGTTATGAAAAAACTATTGCAAAAGGGGAATCTCCTAAGCAACTTTCAAAAGAATTTGTTCGTCAGTGGTTAATTGAAAATGGTTTTCAAGGGAAGGAAGGACAATCTATCCCTGAAATGAGTGAAGAATACTGTACTTCAGTATCAGAAAGATACATTGAACTTTACGAATACATTACTGGAGATAAATTTGTAAAAGAGGATGTAAGTGATGTGATTAATAGAGTAGAGAAAAATATTCTAAATTATTTAGGTGCTTAATTTTTTAACTCCTTTTTTACTTGCTTTTAATAGCTTTTTAAGTGCTATAAGTTTACCTTTTGCTGTAATTAGTTTAATTATAGTGTTAGTTTATTACTTATACTTTTTCAGTAAACTGAGTTTACATAAGAATAAAACAACTTCTTTTAATCAGCCAATATCTATTATTGTTTGTGCAAAAAATGAGTTAACTAATCTTAGGGCTAATGTGCCAAAACTTTTAATTCAAAATTATTCTAATTTTGAATTGATTGTCGTTAATGATCAATCAAATGATGGGAGTAATATTTACCTTGATGAATTAGCAAAACAACATACTAACCTTGTAATTGTTGATATTGATGATTTTGTAACTCATTTTCCTGGTAAAAAGTTTGCATTAACTCTAGGAATTAAAACTGCTAAACACGAGCACTTATTATTAACGGATGCTGATTGTGTCCCTAGCTCAGATGAGTGGGCTACTCAAATGTGTAACAACTTCCATAATTCAGATATTATTTTAGGATATGGCGGGTATAAAAAGCAAAAAGGATTTTTAAATAAATTAATTCGATTTGATACTTTTAATGTAGCTCAGCAATATCTGTCCTATGCACTAAAAGGACAAACTTACATGGGGGTTGGTAGAAATTTAGCATATAAAAAGTCCTTATTTTTTGATAATAAAGGTTTTGCAAATCATATACATATTCCCTCAGGTGATGATGATTTATTTATACAGGAAGTAGCATCTGCTGATAATGTTTCTATTGAACTGTCTGAAAGCGCACATACTACTTCTGAAGTGATTGATAAATGGGGAGAATGGGTATATCAAAAGAGAAGGCACATTTCAACATCTCCACATTATAAATTCAAGTTTAAAGCACTTTTAGCACTTTATCCTTACGCTCAATTGTCTTTCTGGTTAAGTATTGTTTTGCTCTTTTCTTTTAAAGTTAATGTTATTTTTATTGGCTCTTTGTTAGCTGTAAAATTGCTAGTATCATATCTAGTAAATTACAAATCCATGAAACAATTAAAAGTAGCTGATTTGTATCTGTTACATCCATTATATGAAATAGCTCACCTTTTAATACAAGGAATTTTTGTATTATTGAATTTGTTTAATAAACCAAAAAAATGGAGTAGATGACAGCTAACTTAACTGAGAAAGGTAAAAGAGATTTAAAGCTTATAACTAGAGCATTAGAGAGTGGAGATCCTACCGCTTATAATGAGTTAATGAAATTGTATAGAGATCCTCTTTATTTTATGTTGTACGAAAAAGTTGGGGACCAGGAATTAGCAAAGGATTTAACTATTGAAACATTAGGAAAAGCTTTTAAAAAGCTTCATTTATATACACCTACATATGTTTTTAGTACATGGCTTTTTACTGTTGCTCGTAATCATTGTATTGATTATTTAAGAAAACACAAACTACCAACTATCTCTATTGATAAAATGATGTTGGATGAAGATGGAAAGCGCAATACTTTTGATTTAAAATCAACTGACTTAAACCCTGAGCAAAAGATGGAGAAAAAGCAAAGAATTGCCATTTTGCGTCAGATTGTGGATCAGTTAAAACCAAAATATAGAGATTTAGTAAAACTCAGGTATTTTAAAGAAATGACTTATGATGAAATTGCAACTACTTTAGATGTGCCAATTGGAACTGTAAAAGCACAATTGCATAGGAGTAGAGAGCAACTGTTTAAAATAATGTCAGGGATAAAGGACGCTTACTAAATGCAAATTATACAAAAGTATTTCCCTGATTTATCAGAGAAACAAATAAAACAGTTTACTGATTTAAAAGAACTTTACGAACACTGGAACTCTCAGATAAATGTTATTTCAAGAAAGAATATGGATGCACTTTATATCAACCATATTTTACACTCCTTGGCTATTGCTAAAGTTATACGGTTTAAAAAAGGTACAAAAATATTAGATATTGGTACTGGTGGTGGTTTTCCAGGTATTCCGTTAGCAATTTTATTCCCAGAAGGTGAGTTTTTACTGGTGGATAGTATTGGTAAAAAGATAAAAGTAGTGAATGAAGTAAGTACTGCTATTGGACTGACTAATGTTAGAACTCTGCATGAGAGAGCAGAAAACATAAAAGAAACTTTTGATTTTGTAGTGAGCCGTGCGGTTACTAATATGACGGACTTTAAAAAGTGGGTAAAAGGTAAATTCAATAAAAAACACAACAATAGCTTAAATAATGGTATTCTCTACTTAAAAGGTGGGGACTTATCAGAAGAGCTAAGAGGAATATCTCATACTAAATTCGATATCTCGGAATTCTTTGAAGAAGACTTTTTTGAAACTAAAAAGGTGATTTTTATTGGGTATTAAGTAGAGCTAATTCCCTTTCAAAAATTCGCTTAATACCAGGTGAGAGGGTTTGAGTGTAGTAATCAGTGGTAAGAAACTCCAATTCATTTTTAATTTCAGGGTATTTTTTTGCCATTTCTAGAATAAACAGTCCGCAATAGTACCTAACGGCTGGCTGTTTGTTTACTGCTTCCCAAATATTCATACAAACATCAAAGAACAGACCTTCTTGGTCTTCATTTAAGCTCATTTTTCTTACTATTTTAATGAGTTCTCTTTGGTGTCCGTCATTTTTCCCTGCAATACTTTTAATGATTTTTGTAAGATGTTTTTTGATTTTAGGATCACCTTTATTCATAAGATGAACCACTACCCAAGCAGTTCTCCAAGAGGTGTGTTTTTCCTCTTCCATCATGTGGTTTATAAGAAAAGAGAAATTATTATCATAAAACCCATTTTCTAATAAATCGGTAACCATATCACGATTAAGATTTCCCCCTAGAGTTTCTAAAATCTTACCCGACACAATGTTTTATTTTTTCTGACAGAAATATAGAATTTCTCCTTTAGGCAATGCGTATCTCTCTACTAGTTTTGGGTCAAGCTCATTTATAAAGTTACTTTCAGTAACTTCAAAACCTGCAGCAGCTAATTTTTTACCGTAATCCAGTCCGTATAATCTTAAATGGTCGTCTTGCCAATATAATCTTTCTCTTTCCTTTGGGTCGGTTACGTTTTTATCTTCTTCTGTATTTGGATTACCGGTATCAATAGGAACTTGAAAAATTCCCCAGCCACCTGGTTTCATTACTCTATAAAATTCTGTCATTACTTTGTGGTCGTCCTCAACATGCTCCAATACATGATTACAGATTACTACATCATAAGTATTTTCATCAAAAGGAATATCATGTACATCAAATTTTACATCTGCCCAAGGGGAGATTAAATCACCAGTTGTATAATCTAAGTTCTTCATTCCCTTAAATAGTTTGATGAAACAATACTCAGGCGCAATGTGTAAAAACTTTAAATTGTCGGTAAAAAAGTTTGTTTTCTCTTTCATGAACAGCCACATTAATCTGTGCCTTTCCAAACTCATACTATCAGGTGCAATTGCATTTTCCCTTGAACTCATTCTACCGTAAGGCAAAAGTTTTCTGTAGGTTTTTCCGTTTATTGGGTCTTCAAATTTATTTCCTCTCATAAAAAGAGAGAAGATTTGTAAGAAGAAATGACTTACATGTTGAAGGTAATGCCTAGGGATAAGGCGTGTTGCTAAGGATATGATTAATTTCATCTTTTAGTATTAAGGTTGCCAAAATTAAGAAAAGGAATGAATTAGTCTTGCTTAAACTGTTTAAATCCTAAGCGAACCAACATCTTTTTTTCAAATGCCCAAAAGAATTTGAATTGCCCAAACAAAGCACCAATAATAACAATAAGCACTTGGTAAATAGGGAAGATGATGAAAATACGAATAGGCCAGAATATCCAAGGAGAAAGCACTTCTTTATCCAATCCTACTAGGTTAAGAACTGGTTTTGCAACCACTACAGCAATTGAACCTGTAATAGAAAATACTAGCAAAATTATAATGATTTGGAAGTTAGACTCAATCCCCCATTTTTCTTTTAATTTTTTCATAGCGCAAAACTATTATTTTTACTCAATTTTAGTGCTGATAAAATAGAAAATAATCCTACTATAATTGCTAGTACATAAAAACTGTAACTTAAGGAATGATTGTCGGCTAAATAGCCGAGAATTGGTGCGCAAATTGCAAAAGAAATCCTAATTATAAAACTCCTAACTGAAAGTACAGTTGCTCTTTTATTTGATGTAGTATTCTCATTTATTTCATTTCTTAAAATAGGAGTAACGACACCTCTTAAAAGGTAAATTATTAAAATAAAAATCAATCCGAATATAGAGTTATTAATTCCTAAAAACAGAAATGAAACTGCCATAGCTAATGCCAAATAAAAGAGCATATTTCCTTTTTCAGATTTATCAAACTTGTGAGAGTTAAAAGAAGTTAATCCTGCTGAGAAATTTAGCCCTGCCCATAGAATTCCAAAGTATGCGAGAGGTATATCTATTTCTTTAAAAAACGGCTGTGCAAACCATGCCATTGATAAGGTAGCGACTCCCATTGCAGAAGAATATATGATAAGCCATCTTAACTTAATGTTTTCAATCATTGCAAATTTTACTACACCAAAAATGGCTGATAATGATCTGTCCATTTTCTCTTCCTTATGCATTTTTGGTTCTACTAAACTAAGTGCAATAGGTATGCTTAAAAATAGTATTCCTGTTTGCACATAAATTGGCAGATAAATTGAACTAACTGCTAAAAAGCCACCTAGTATTCCAGCAGTTGCTTCAGAGAAATTCCCTATTGCATAATTCTTTCCCTCAATTTTGGTGTATGCTTTTTTATCGCCTGTTTCTAATAAAGTATCATACAGTAAAGCACTATCACTTCCTGACATTAAACTACCGCCAATTCCAACTAATATCTGGGCAATTGCAAAGGCATAAAATCCGCCATAAAACGAAAAGACTAAATAACCTGCAAAAGAGAAAACTGTACTTAATGCAATTGTTTGTTTTCTTCCAAACATATCAGCAATATATCCTGATGGAATTTCAAATAAAGCTACAGAGAATGAATAAATGGCTTGCAAAGTCATTATTTGAGTTAAACTAAGCCCATGCTCTTGAAAAAACAGAATGATAATCGGCATAGCAACCATAAACCAGAGTACTCCCTTCAAAAGATACATCTTTAAGATGTTGTGTCTCAACTCCATTAGCTCCTAGGATGAAATTGAATAATATTACTTCTAAGGTAATCTTTATCCAGGTGAGTATAGATTTCAGTTGTTGTTATGCTTTCATGTCCTAGCATTTCTTGTACAGCACGCAAATCTGCTCCACCTTCAATTAAGTGAGTGGCAAAACTATGCCTAAAAGTATGTGGGCTAATTTTCTTTTTTAAACCAATCTTTTCAGCTAATTTTTGAATGATTAAAAAAATCATAACTCTAGTAAGTCCTGCACCTCTATTGTTCAAAAAAACAAAATCTTCCTGTCCTTTTTTTATTGTTTGATGATTTCTAACTTCATTTATATAAATCTGTAAATATTTTAATGCTTTCCCTCCAATAGGAGCTAGGCGTTCTTTGTCCCCTTTTCCAATAACTTTAATGTATCCTTCATTAAAATAAATGTTACTGAGTTTTAAGTTGGTGAGTTCAGAAACACGCAAACCGCAACTGTAAAGCGTTTCAATAATTGCTCTGTTTCTTTCTCCTTGTTTGTTGCTTAAATCTATAACTGCAATTAGTTTATCAATCTCAATTAAGGATAAAGTATCAGGGAGTTTTAGTCCAATTTTTGGACTTTCAATTAACTCTGTAGGATTGTGTTTTATATAATCTTCAATTATAAGGTATTTATAAAATGCTTTAATTCCTGAAATGATACGAGCTTGTGAGCGAGCAGAGATATTATCATTTTGCAAAGTGTTTAAGAATTCACTAATATCTTCTCTGTTTATTTTAAGTTCGTTTAATTCTAAAGGAATCGCATAATTAGCAAACTTTTTTACATCACGAATGTAGGCTTGCACTGAGTTAATAGAAAGCGAACGCTCTATTTGCAAGTAAGATTTAAAGCCTTTTATGGATGTTTCCCAACTCATTTATGTAGATTTGCTTTTATGAAGGTAATGATTATTAATGGCCCAAATTTAAACTTATTAGGCAAAAGAGAAGAAGCTATTTATGGCAATATTTCTTTTGATGATTATTTACTGACATTACGAGAGGAATTTAATGATATTTCTATTGATTATTTTCAATCTAATGTAGAGGGGGAGTTGATTAATAAATTGCAGGAAGTAGGTTTTTCTTATGATTATATTCTGCTGAATGCTGGAGGTTAC